>ULLY01052560.1_pt1 | contig 13501 bp, 9 predicted proteins | sample 1951521 | NCBI WGS metagenome assembly ULLY01 (sample SAMEA4835537, study PRJEB28245) | human gut metagenome | biome: gut microbiome; material: fecal sample | place: Denmark | collected 2008 | reverse complement strand
AGAATTTGAAAAGACTGCGAAAAAGTCAATCAAGCGCTTTATGTATCAGGAAGCAAAGGGATAATTATCCCGGATAACACAATGAGTATCCTTGCAATAATTCTCATAGTATTAGGCACGGATTATATAAACTGATAATGAGAACATGCTTAATAATAAAAACGGTGAACAGCCTCAACACTGTCCACCGTTTTTTCTAACCTCTAACTAACTTTATTTATACTACCTATTTTTCTATCTTCCTACCTAAAAACGAATCCTATTTCCATTATTAACAGTCTAACTTTATAATCAATCGATCTTTTTAAAGTGCCATAAATGAAATAGCCTGTCCGCCTCCGGCAGCCATTCGTATGTTCAACGTATTTTCAGAAGTAACCGTTTGTTCCGTTATCCGGTAATCCGTAGGATTTGATTTCCAATCCGCATTCTCTCCATCCGCATAGATGACAGCTTTATACTGTTTGCCCGGTTCCAGGAAATCCAGTTTTATTTCCAGTGTACGGGGTTTCTCGTTCGTTGCCGCTCCCAAGAAATAGTTGCCTTTTGCTTTACGCACGATGGCTACAAATTCCCCCGGTTCTCCTGCCAATGCTTTCGATTCGTCACAATCCGGATCGAAATCGCGGAAGAACTGGAAAGCCGGATGGCCTTCATAATTTTCAATCATATCAGATGCCATCTGCAAGGGAGAATACAAAATCACCCAGTTAGCAAGCTGTTTCGCCAATGTTGTATTCACACGGCTGTTTCCTTTATCCTGATCGTTCCATTTCTGGCGACGGGGAGAATCTTTGGTGTTCAGAAACAAAATATCAAACGTACCCGGTGTATAATCCAGCGGACCGGACAGCATACGGGTGAACGGCAACATGACATGATGAGACGGAGGATTTCCTTCGCTCCATGCATTCCATTCCATCCCTCTCACTCCTTCACGTGTCATCATATTAGGCCATGTACGACGGATACCGGTATCTTTAATAGGTTCGTGCGCATCCAGCGTCATTTTGTGACGGGCAGCTGTTTCCACCACTTTCTGATAGTGGTTGACCCCATATTGGCTGTGATGAAGATAACCATTCGGGAAAGCTCCCGCATATCCTGTCTTAAGGACATGGATACCGTGGTCTGTGTACCATTGCATAGCATGATCCATCTGGCGCTCATAGTTGGGAATATTCCCTCCGGTCTCGTGATGGCCGATAACTTCAACTCCTTTTTCCTTTGCATAACGAACCACTTCATCAATGTCAAAGTCAGCATACGGTTTCGTAAAGTCAAAGTTTTGCATACCACCCCAGCTTTCCCAGCCTTCATTCCAACCTTCAAACAAAACGCCTTCAATCTGATTGGTAGCGGCAAAATCAATGTATTTCTTGGCATTGACAGTAGTGGCTCCATGACGTTCATCCATCTTCCAGGTTTCTACGCCGAGATGCATCCCCCACCATACACCTACATATTTCATCGGACGAATCCAATCGGTCGTTTCTATTTTACTTGGTTCATTCAGATTTAAAATCATAGCCGAATTAATCAGACTAACGGCATCCGGAACAATCTGAATAGTACGCCAGGAAGTAGTGAAATGATTACCTTTACGCACTTTCACACCATCAGGCCATGGAGCAAGTTCAGCTTTCAACGTATAGTTTCCTGCCTGCTTCAAAGTCATTTCCGAGAAATCGTACAATGCCGCTTCATGAATACTTCCGTAGACGCCATCGGCAGTTTTAAAGGTGAAAGGAGTATTGGCTGTCTCCACCTCGGAAATGGGACGTTGCGCATAAAGCAATTCATAAGTTTCGGCACTGGCAGGAATAGACCATGATGTACCGTCTTGGCGAAAACGGAAAGTTGTCAGTTCATCCGTAATCAATAGGGAATCCGCTGCGGGCACATTATATTCATAACGGAACCCTACCCCATCATCAAACACACGGAAACGTAGAGTTAACTCCACCTGATCTTTATTGACCAAATTTACCGCCATCTCATTATAATGATTCCTATTGGTTTTATTTTCACCCCATGGTTGCGTCCATGTTTCATCTTTACTGTCGAAAGTCGTGTTTTTTATCTGAAATCCTCCGCCCAGGTTGATACCGTTTTTCTCCGTAAATCCCAATGTCGAATTTTCAATCAACAATGAGTCATCTACTAAAATGTTATACAACGGTTTACCGTTGTCATCTACTGTTAAAGCCATTTTGATATGACCGTCCGGCGATTTCACTTCCGTTTTCGGACTGCTACACCCGTAACATCCCAGCACACACAGAAAAGCTCCAATGACATAATTTATTTTCATAGCATATCTATTGTTTGTATATAGTACAACTCAAAAAGGAGAAACACTTAAATGTAGGGCGGATTTCTTTCTCCGGATGCCAGGAAAAAAGTATCTTTGCACATAAACAATCTGAATTATGGCAAAGATACTATTGGTTGAAGATGAAATTAATATCGCCTCTTTCATCGAACGGGGATTAAAAGAATTCGGGCATTCGGTAACCGTCTGCCATGACGGGGATACGGGTTGGAAAATCCTTCAGGACGAACCTTTCGACCTTTTAATACTGGACATTATCATGCCTAAAATAAATGGTTTGGAGCTTTGCCGCCTTTATCGCCAAATGTTCGGGTATCAAATCCCGGTAATCATGCTGACAGCTTTAGGAACAACCGAAGACATCGTCAAAGGACTGGATGCGGGAGCAGATGATTATCTCGTCAAACCTTTTAGTTTCCAGGAACTGGAAGCACGCATCAAAGCCCTGTTGAGACGCAACAAAGAAGTCCCTTCCAATCTATTGACTTGCGATAACCTGGTATTGGACTGCAATACCCGAAAAGCCAAAAGGGGTGACATAGACATCGACCTTACTGTTAAAGAATACCGCCTGCTCGAATATTTCATGACTCATCAAGGGGTTGCCCTCTCACGTATCACTCTGCTCAAAGATGTATGGGACAAGAATTTTGATACCAATACCAATATCGTAGATGTTTACGTAAACTATCTCCGGGTAAAGATTGATCGTGACTTTGATAAAAAGCTGATCCATACAGTCGTAGGATTAGGATATATCATGAATACTTAAACTCACCAACACTAATCCCGGCTATGAAAATAGGTTCCAAAATAGCTCTTTTCTATACGTTAATCAGTGTGTTGACTACTGTCATTATCATTGCTGTATTTTATATTTTCAGTACGCAGTACATCAATAAGCTCTATGCTTCTTACCTGCGTGAAAAAGCCTACCTGACCGCACAGAAGCATTGGGAAAAAGATGAAGTAGACGAACAGAGCTACCAGATTATCCAGCGCAAATATGACGAACTCCTGCCTGAAGCCCATGAGATTCTTTTAAATATGGACAGTCTTTCCAAAGTACGTGATACACTGAATAAATACCTCACGCAACACCAGCAGGCTCTTCTGCTGGCAGGACAGGACAGCATCCCTTTCTCCTTCAAATATAAGGATCAACTGGGAGCCGCCCTTTATTATCCGGATAATGAAGGCAACTTTATCGTACTCGTCATGTCCCGGAATGCCTACGGAACAGAAATCAAGGAACACTTATTGTTGCTTTCCATATTTCTCATCTTAGCCAGTTCCGTCCTGATCTTTTTTATCGGAAAAATATATTCCGGCCGTATTCTGGTTCCCCTGCAACACATACTAAAGGAATTGAAAAGAATACGTGCCAACAGTCTGAACCGCCGATTAAAGACTACTGGCAATAATGACGAACTGGAGGACATGATAAAGACATTAAATAGTATGCTCGACCGTTTGGACAGTGCATTCAAGGCAGAAAAGTCCTTTGTCAGTCATGCTTCACATGAGTTGAACAATCCGATTACTGCCATTCAGGGAGAATGTGAAATCAGTCTGCTGAAAGAAAGAAGCACGGGAGAATACATTGAATCCCTTCAACGAATTTCTTCAGAAAGCAAACGGTTATCCAGTCTGATCCGGCATCTTCTTTTTCTTTCACGACAAGAAGAAGAACTCCTGAAAAACAATATTGAAGAGATTATTCTGGCCGATATATTAAAAGAGTTGACAGCTTCCGATGAGAGAATCCATCTTCATTTGGAAGAGACAGACCCGCAGATGACTGTAAAAGCCAATCCATATCTGTTGAAGATAGCATTAAAAAATATAATAGATAACGCCTGCAAATATTCTGATAAAGAAGTAAATGTGACTCTCTACCGGGAGCAACAACAAGTCATTCTTGATATAGAAGACCGGGGAATCGGTATTCCGCAAGAAGAAATAGAACATATATTCCAATCTTTCTATCGGGGCAGTAATACCCGGGACTATGCCGGACAAGGCATCGGACTTAGCCTGACCCTGAAAATCATTTCTGCTTATCATGCAAAGCTGGATATATCTTCAGAAATAGAAAAAGGAACAAAAGTACGGGTGATTTTTTAATCACCCTTCTTTTATCCCTTTCTCTCTCTACCTACTGAAAACTACAAATTTAATCTATGAACGTTTTTTCCACAGAATAGAAATGAACTAAATACGTCTTTGCAATAACTTTCCATTTTTATCATATAACATTCGTTCATATACCACTTCCACAATAAGAGGAAAGACAAACAAAGCAAAGAAAGTCGCTCCTATCAATCCACCGATAATGACAATCGCCAACGGACGCTGTGATTCCGAACCAATTCCATGACTCATGGCAGCGGGCATCAAACCGATAGCTGCCATTGCCGCTGTCATAATCACAGGGCGGATACGCGAGCGCACTCCTTCCTTAGTGGCTTTCTCCAAAGGCGAGCCGAGTTTTAGATTCGCCTTTATATCGGAAATCATAATCACCCCGTTCTGAATACAAATACCAAACAAGGCAATAAAACCGATACCGGCAGAAATGGAGAAGTTGAACTGCGTTATCAGAAGAGCCACAATACCACCCACGGCAGCGAACGGTACATTCAGCAATACCAGTCCCGCATCCCGCGCATTAGAGAATAGAATAAACAAGATGATAAAAATGATAGCAATACTGATAGGGACAACCTGTGCCAGACGTTTTGTGGCACGTTGCTGGTTCTCAAAATCGCCCGTCCATTTCAGCGAATAGCCTGCCGGCAGATGTACGGAAGCATTCACCTTTTTCTGCGCCTCGGCAACTGCCGTACCCATATCACGACCTCTCACCGAGAATTTCACTGCACAGAAACGAGCGTGATTATCACGGAATATCAATAACGGTCCCGTAATCGTCGTTATATCTGCCAATTCTTTGATAGGTACCATCGTTCCATCCATCGCCGGAACCAATATCTTACCTATCTCCTCTTCATTCTGACGGAATTGTTCGCTGTATCTTACCATGATATTAAACTTCCGCTCATCCTCATACAACAGTGAAGCCGATTTTCCGCCAATAGCCATTTCGATAATTGATTGCACATCTTCCTTAGCAACTCCATAACGCGCCAACTGGCGTTCATTCAACTCTATACGAAGCTCCGGCTGACCGATGTTCCGAATCACACCCAAGTCTTCAATTCCCTGAACCGTACTAAGGATCTTATCTATCTGAACCGCATATTTCTCCGACTCATACAAGTCTTTACCAAACACTTTCACCGCAATAGATCCTTTCACACCGGAAGCTGCTTCCTCCACATTATCAGTAATCGGTTGTGAGAAATTGAAGTCAATGCCGGGATAAATGGATAAATCCTCCTGCATCTTATCAATCAGTTCCAGTTTTGTCAACTTACTCTCCCATTCCTTTTCGGGATAAATATCAACGTGGAACTCGATATTATAGAATCCGGTAGCATCTGTACCGTCATTCGGTCGTCCGGTTTGCGACAGCACTTGCCGCACTTCCGGAAACGTTAATAGTTTCTTTCTCATTTTATTGGCAAGAGTCACCGATTCATCAAGCGAAATGCTTTGTGGCAAGGTAGCACGAATATAGATAGATCCCTCATTCAACTGCGGAAGGAACTCCGTACCCAGGAAAGAAAAAAGCCATAATCCGACACCCGCTATTACGGTTGCCATTCCGATGGTCAGTTTTCTGTGCGCATAGAATAAATCAAAAAGAGCCGAACACTTCGCATTGATAAAATGGACAAAACGGTTATTTTTCTCACGAACATTCTTTTTCAGTAACATGGAAGACATCACCGGAACCAATGTCAATGTAAAGATCAAAGCTCCCAACAATGCAAAGCCCAGCGTGTATGCCAAAGGAGAGAACATCTTTCCTTCTACCTTCTGGAAAGAGAAGATAGGAATCAATGCAGTGATGATAATCAATTTGGAGAAGAAAACCGCTTTCGCCTTGTCTTTTGCCGTGTTACGGATCAAGCCCATTTTAGACATCACATTAAAAGCAGGCATCCCCACTTCCCTCGCTTTCTTGTCCAAAGCCACAAACACTCCTTCCACCATCACCACGGCCCCATCAATAATAATACCGAAGTCTATGGCTCCCATAGAAAGCAGATTGGCGGACATTCCCATCACCCGTAAACAGATAAATGCGAACAAAAGGGCTAATGGGATAACGACAGCAACAATCACGGTAGTCCGCCAATCTGCCATAAAGATCAATACAATAAACGTAACCAATAATATTCCTTCAATCAGATTATGCGTCACAGTCTTTACCGCCAGATTCACCAAGTCCTCCCGGTCATAGAATGCCACTATCTTCACATCTTTCGGAAGTACATTCTGATTCAAGTCCTCTATTTTATCTTTCAGGTTGGCAATCACCTCACCCGGATTCTCTCCTTTCCGCATGACTACAATCCCCTGTACAACATCATTTTCATCCATTCGGCCCACTTGTCCCAAACGAGGCAAACAGGATTCGTGTACATCGGCAAGATTCTTCACCAGAATCGGAGTGCCATTGATGTTTTTCACTACGATATTTCTCAATTCATCCAGATCGTTAATCAAACCGATTCCACGAACCACATAAGCTTGCGAACTTTTAGTGATAACATCTCCTCCTACATTGATATTACTTTTAGCTATCGCATCATACAGTTCCAAAGAGGTAATGCCATAATTAATCAACTGGTGAGGATTCACACTTACCTCAAACGTCTTCACCTCCCCGCCGAAGCTCACAATATCCGCTACGCCGGATACCGAACGGAGATTACGTTCGATCACCCAATCCTGAATCGTTTTCAGTTCCCGCACACTGCGCTTGTCACTACGAAGCGTATAACGGAATATTTCTCCCGTCGGTCCATACAGAGGTTGTACTTCCGGAGTTACCCCGTCCGGAAGGTCGGCATCATTCAATAAATTATATACCTGTTGACGTGCTGTGAAATCATCGACACGATCTTCAAACATTACATTGATGACAGAAAGCCCGAAAAGAGTGGTGGAACGAATATCCGTTTTCTTCTGAACGGGATTCATCGCAATCTCAACAGGAATGGTGATAAACTTCTCTACCTCTTCGGCACTACGTCCCGGCCATTGCGTGATAATCGTCACTTTCGTATTCGTCACATCCGGGAAAGCATCTATCGGAGTATGTTTAAAGGAAACAGCTCCGGCTATAACGGCAATCGCTGTACAGAAGAAAATAAAGAATTTATTCTTCAGCGAGAAAGCCACTATATTATCTATGAATTTGTGCATACTATTTTCTGTTTTTAATCTGCATTCAACGCATTATATACCAACAATACATTATTATTCAGCACTCTGTCTCCCTCGGAAAGTCCGGAACGGATATAGCACTCCTTGCTCAACTGCTTGTACACATCCACCTCTTTCACCTGCAAACGCTGATCCGGCTCCACCACGACCACATAATTCTTTCCTCCTTCAAATACCAGTGCATGAGCATCGATACGAGGCATAGAAGTTCCATCCGCTTTACATTTCACACTTACATTCGTAAACATCCCCGGTTTCAACAAATATTCTTCATTCTTCAATTTGATGCGGACATTCATCGTTTTACTTTCACTATTCAACAAATGATACACCTTATCAATCGTACCGACAAACATCTTATCCGGATAAGCCAACGTAGAAATGCGTACGGAGGCATCTTCGGAAACCTTACTGATATCGCTTTCATACACATCCGCCATCACCCATACGTCTGACAACCCCGAAATCGTGAACAGCTCTTCACTCTGATCCGGACGCAACTGCATATCCCTGCTGATTTGTTTCTCCACAATAAACCCCGAAACAGGAGATTTCAGCTGATAATAAGCATTTCCGGAGAAATTATAAATAGAGAAAACATCCTTTATTCTTCTTTCTTCGGCTTCGGCACTTGTCAACTCCTGCTTCGCCTGAAGTACATCTTTATCCGAAGCCATGCCGGAAGCATACATATCCTGCGTAGCATCCATATTTCTGCGTGCCAGCAATAATTGTTGTTCCGCCTCTTTCAATTGCTTTTCATAATCTGCCACTTCTCCACTGCGGATGACTGCCAATACATCTCCCTTACGAACAAAGTCTCCTATTTCAGCCTTCAATTCTGTTACCGTACCTCCAAACATCGGATATACATGTGCCACCTGATTCTCATTAAAAGTGACCCGCCCGTTCAATGTCAGTTCGTCAATCACCTCTTGAACGTGAACCGTATCGACAGATACAATTCTCAACAAGCTATCTGTCAGGCATAAGGCAGCCGGTTCAACATTCGTTTGTTCTCCTTTACCGGAGCATGCTCCCAATACGGTAGTAAGCAATATGCAAGGAAGGAATTTATTCCAGTTCATAGTCTTTGATAATTTATGAATATTAGTAGTTCAATATAGTTTGTCCGATAGTTGTATTCAGGTTTTCCATCGCCAGGAAAACATCTTTCTTTATTTCATGCAACTGAATACAAGTTTCTTTATAGCTGTCATAGTAATCGATAAACTCCAATAAACTGATATTTCGTTTCTTAAAGTTTTCATTCACTCCCGCAATCAATTTTTCAAAGTTACGTTCCAGTTCCATATTGGTAGATTGATAAAGCTGAACTGCTTTATCCAGTGAAGCATAAGCGGTATAAAGCTCCATATCCGCACGGTTAGCCGCATTTTCCTGTTCCGCTCCTGCCTGCTGGATACTAAAACGGGCAGCTTTCACATTTCCCTGGTTGCGGTTGAAAATAGGTACTGACAAGCTCACTCCTATTGCAAAATAGTTATTGATAAAGTTTCCGGCACGGTCATAACTACCATTCACCGAAAATTCCGGAAATGCCATTGATTTCTGCAATTTCAGATTTGCACGGGAAGCACTGACCGTACTCCGGGCAATCTTGAGATCCGGCCGTTCATTCACCATCGCTTTCAAGTCGGCGAACGATAGTTGAGACAAATCCAATTGCTTCAACACCTCTTCATCCAGTGATAACTCAACCATCGTGTCTCCCGGAAGATTTAACAAGACATTAAGTTCTCCTCTAAGGGTCAACAACTCGTTTTCCCGTTCGTTCTTCTCTTTTTTCAAAGAGAACAACATAGATTCCAGACGGGACATTTCCATCAATGAAATATTTCCTTTCTCCTGTTGCAGTTTCATTCCGGCAAGTAACTCTTGCAGAGAATTCACTTCCTTCTCATAAATGGATATGGATTTCGAGAGAAAATAGACTTGTACAAACTTCTCATTCAGCTCCTGACGAAGTGTCCTCATCACCTCTTCAAACTGATATTCTGCTATTTCCTTGTTGATTTTCTCCAGTTTCACCTGCTTATTCCGTTGTCCGGCAAGACGAATTACCTGTTCAATTCCCACAACCATTTCGCCCTCCTTACCAAAATCAAAATACTTTCCGTTCAGGCGGTTATAAACATTCTGTTCTAACGAGATTACCGGATTCTCAAATAATTTGGCTTGCAGCACTTGTGCCTGTGCCATATCAATGTTATACCGTTCGGCTATCAGTGATAAGTTACGTTCCAGAAAACGTTGTTCCGCCTCTTTCAGCGTTAATGTTCCTGTGGTAGCCTGTTGCGCGCATATTCCTCCTGTCAGCAGAAGAAAAAAAGAAATTAGAAATACTCTGTTCATTACTATATTTATCTTTATTACCTTATTGTAGTTGTCGCGGCAAAATTACAATTCTGTAGCCGGAGAGACGGGAAAAAGTCATTATAAGCCTCTCATATCAGATTAGAATTTGATTAGAAAACAGCCATAGAAGGAAGAATTGTAAACACAACAGGAAAAATGGCTATCCTTCTTTTATCCCAACTCCCCTATCTTTGCAGTAGAGAAAATGAAATGAACCATTAAAAATAGAATATATGAAAATAATAGATTTAACCAAAGATAGTTTTGTAGAGAAGGTAGCTGATTATCAATCTTATCCTGATAACTGGAACTTCAAAGGGAATAAACCTTGCCTGGTCGATTTTCATGCCCCGTGGTGCGTCTATTGCAAAGCGTTATCGCCTATATTAGACCAACTAGCTAAAGAATACGAAGGGAAATTAGATATTTATAAAGTAGATGTCGATCAGGAACCGGAATTGGAAAGTGCATTTAAAATCCGCACCATTCCCAACCTGTTACTTTGCCCGCTGAACGGCAAACCGACAATGAAGTTAGGTACAATGAATAAAAACCAATTGAAAGAACTGATAGAAAGCAGTTTGCTTTCAGAATAGAAATACATTAAAAGTCCGGGATACTTCTGATGATGATAAACTGCCGGACTTTTGATATCATACAGAACATTGGCTTTTATAATAGGGAGTGTGTCAAAACGCAGATTATCGCGAATTATCGCAGAAATAATTTTATAAGTCATTGATTAATATATCAATATAAATGAAATAATCTGCGATAATTTGTGTTAATCTGCGTTTTATTATTCATTATGACCCTCCTCTTTGGGGATTATTTCAACTATTCTTTATGCAACAGAATATCAGTTCCCGGAACAATCTTTCCCATCGACCATACACATCGTACATTCAGTTCCTTATCAAGAATCACAATATCAGCATCCTTTCCCTTTGCCAACGCCCCTTTCCGGTCACTCACTCCTATTAAACGGGCAGGAGTTTCAGAAGCCATACGCACGGCATCTTCCAAAGGTATATTCGCTTTCTTCACCATGGTGCGAACCAATACATCCATCGTAGCCAGGCTACCGGCCAATGCAGAATGATCTGCCATCTTACATACGCCGTCCTCTATGATATAGCGAGGATCAATCGGTTCATTCCCTTCATAAGCAGCATAAGCCAAAGCATCGGTAACGAGGCACGTATTCTCTACACCTTTCAACTTATAAACCAACTTTAGAATCGTGGCAGGCAAGTGAATACCATCTGCAATCACTTCCACTGTCATCCCATCCGTCAAATATACGCTCTCCACCGTACCCTCATATTTATACTCACGACGTTTATGGAAACCCGGCATCGCATTATAAAAATGGGCAGCATGAGAGAAGCCCACTGCATACGCAGCCTTGATTTCATCATATTCGGCTTCCGTATGTGTTACGGCAGTCATAATTCCTTTCGAACGGGTATACTTTGCAAAATCATGTGCACCGGGTAGTTCGGGACTAATATCCCAACGTCTGATGCAAGACGTACGCGCCAATAAAGGAATATATTCATTTTCATCCGGAGTTTTCAGAAAACCGTCATACTGTGTTCCCGCCATCTTCGGATTCAAGTAAGGACCTTCGATATGCAGGCCAAGAACAGGAGAATCCTTCTCTTTCATCAGGTTTTCACAGACATCAACTGCCTGGTAGATTCTTTCGAACGAGGTAGATGATAATGTAGGAAATATCCCGGTAGCACCATGTTTCAGATGTGCAGTAGTTGCCGTGCGGAATGCTTCTTCCGTTGCTTCCGTATAATCATGTCCGCCACCTCCATGTGCATGCATACTTACAAATCCGGGCACAATCGTCATCCCTCTGGCATCAATAACCGTTGCACCGATAACCGCCAAATCACTGTTGGTCACCTCTAATATTTTTCCATCACAAATCAATACGGAACCATCTTTCAACCAGCCTTGCGGGGTCAATATTCTTCCATTTATTATTTGAGTCAACATAGTTTTCGTTATTTATTAGATTTAAAACAGTTTATTGGTGCCTTCTACCAGTTCTCCCATCGCCCATACAGCTCTCACATTCAAGTCTCTGTCTAAAGCAATTATATCGGCATCCTTGCCACGCTCCAGCGTTCCTTTACGGTCGAGTACTCCCATAATCCGGGCAGGAGTTTCGGAGGCCATTCTCACGGCATCCTCCAAAGGTATTTCCGCCTTCTGCACCATGGTACGAATCAGTCGATCCATCGTTGCAATACTTCCCGCCAGTGCTGAATGGTCTGCCAGCTTACATACTCCGTCCTCGATAATCACACGCGGATCAAAAGCCACCTGACTATCACTGGCGGCAAAAGCCAATGCATCCGTTATCAGACAAGTGCGTTCCACTCCTTTTATCTTGTAAACAAGGCGCAAGATTGTTGGAGGCACATGAATACCGTCTGCCACCACTTCCACTGTCATATCATCAATCAGATAAATACTTTCTACCGTACCTTCATACTTGTACTCTTTCCGTTTATGGAATCCCGGCATTGCATTATAAAAATGAGTGGCATGCGTATATCCCGCCTCATAGGCTGTCTGTATATCCTCAAATTCTGCCTGGGTATGTCCTACCGAAGCCAACACCCCTTTCGCTGTGATATATTTACCAAATTGCATGGCTCCGGGAAGTTCCGGTGCGGCATCCCAACGTTTGATACAATGAGTTTCTTCCAGCAACGGAATATATTCTTCGGGATCGGGATCTTTGATATTTTCGGGAATCTGTCCACCTGCCATCGCCATATTGAAATAATGTCCTTCCAGATGAAGCCCGAGCACAGGGCTATTAGGCTCCGCCATCATTTTCTCTGTAGTTTCCGCGGCTGCACGGATCATTGGAATGGTAGAAGAAGAAAGAGTAGGAAAAATACTGGTAGTGCCATGCTGCATATGAGCTTTGATTGCTGTCCGGAAAGCCTCTTCGGTGCCTTCCATAAAGTCTCTTCCACCGCCACCGTGAACATGGATTTCTACACCTCCCGGAACAATATACATTCCTTTGGCATCAATCAGTTTGGCTCCGATAATTGCAAGGTCACAATTGGTTACTTCCAGAATTTTATTGTCACGAATAAGAACTGACCCATCCTTCAACCAGCCTTGCGGGGTGAGGATGCGTGCATTAATAATCTGTGTTAACATATCACAAATAGTTAAATTAATTAAAGGTCTGTGTGAATCAATGACGCTCTTTTTTGGGGGGAGTACATTGATTTTTTCGTTTGCAAAATTACGCTTTTCCGTTCAATCTATCGATACAATCGTCCGGTAAACTTCCAATATTATACAAAAAAAGGTTGCCAATCTTATCGACTGACAACCTCATCTTATATGGAGCGGAAAACGAGACTCGAACTCGCGACCCTA
>ULLY01034154.1_pt1 | contig 13513 bp, 8 predicted proteins | sample 1951521 | NCBI WGS metagenome assembly ULLY01 (sample SAMEA4835537, study PRJEB28245) | human gut metagenome | biome: gut microbiome; material: fecal sample | place: Denmark | collected 2008 | reverse complement strand
CATGGTACAGCCTATGGCATCATGGAACTCTCCCGTTTAATTGGTGTTTCTCCCTGGGAATGGTGGGCAGATGCTACACCAGAAAAAAGAGACAGTTTCGAGCTACCGACCAATTATAAAAAGTCCCAATCTCCTTCAGTTGAATACCGCGGTATTTTTATCAATGACGAAGATTGGGGATTAATGCAATGGAGTAGCCTGAACTATGAGCCATGGTATAAAGCTGGCCGCATCGGGCCACGTACTAATGAACGTATATTCGAACTTTTGTTGCGTTTGCGTGCAAATACTTATTGGCCTGCTATGCATGAATGTACAGTCCCCTTCTTTCTAACTAAAGGAAATCGTGAGGTAGCTGAAAAATTCGGTATTTACATCGGCTCCTCCCATTGTGAACCTATGGCATGTAATGCTGCCGGAGAATGGAGTCGTAGAGGAAAAGGAGAGTATGATTATGTTAATAATAGCAAGTCGGTATATCGTTTTTGGGAAGACAGAATAAAAGAAGTTGCCGGGCAAGAAATTCTTTATACTGTAGGAATGCGTGGAGTTCATGACGGACAAATGCAAGGTGCTAAGACAATAGAAGAACAAAAAGCCGTATTAGAACGTGTTTTAAAAGATCAACGCACATTATTGCAACAGTATGTTAACAAAGATGTCACCACTATTCCACAAGTTTTTATTCCTTATAAAGAAGTGCTCGACATTTACCATGCCGGTTTACAGGTACCTGAAGATATAACACTAATGTGGTGTGATGACAATTATGGATATATACGCCACTTCCCTACTGATGAGGAACGTGCCCGTAAAGGGGGAAATGGCATTTATTACCATGTTTCTTATTGGGGCCGCCCGCACGACTATCTTTGGTTGGGTACATTCAGTCCGGCTTTATTATATCAACAAATGAAAGAAGCATATAATCGTGGCATACAGAGAATGTGGATTCTGAATGTAGGTGATATCAAACCGATAGAATATCAAACAGAACTGTTCCTGGATATGGCATGGAACATTGATGAAGTTACTCAAGAAGGGGTTAGCAATCACTTAGGAAAGTTTCTGAAACGTGAATTCGGAGAATCTGTCGGAAAGAAGTTATTACCTGTTATGCAGGAACATTATCGTCTTGCCTATATCCGTAAACCAGAGTTTATGGGAAATACACGCGAAGAAGAATATCATACCAATACATATCGGATCGTGAAAGATATGCCATGGAGTAAACAGTATATCAAACAGCGTCTAAAAAGTTATCAAACTATCTCTGACGAAACCGAACAACTGACATCACAAATTCCGCAAAACAGGCAGGATACTTATTTTCAGTTAGTGAAATACCCGGTACAAGCTGCTACCGAGATGAATAAAAAAATGCTTTATGCCCAGTTTGCCCGTCACGACGAAATAGACTGGAACAAAAGCGACGCAGCCTATGACAGCATTGTATCACTCACCCGTATTTACAATACTGGAATAAATAATAATGGAAAATGGCATCGTATGATGGATTATCAACCACGCAAATTACCTGTATTTGAACCTGTAGATAGATCAGCTACAAAAGAACCGATGTCGGAAGAATGTGAAAAAAGTCTCTATAAATGGAATGGTTCTGAATATTCAGAAGGGAATCCTGACTTTTGCGAGGGGCTCGGGTATGAAGGAAAAGCTGTCAGGATGAAAAAAGGGCAAGAGTTAACCTTCAACTTTAGCGATTGTCAAGCAGATTCCATCAACATGGAGATACGGTTATTACCCAATCATCCTATAGACGGACAATTACGTATTTCTGCAACAATAGATAAAAAGAACTCGCAAATTGTAGCTTACGAAACTAAAGGGCGCAGCGAAGAATGGAAAGAGAATGTTTTACGTAACCAAGCAATCAGGAGAATTGTATTTCCCCTTAAAAAGAAAAAAAGTCACCAGCTTATTATTAAATCTTTAGATGAAGGGATAATATTAGATCAAATAGAATTGTATCCATTACATGATACCAAATAGCATCCTCCCTATTATTATTTTGACATATAAGTATTTGTGACAGAAACTATGGAAGTGGAGAATATGCCTAATTGCTTTAACTTCATTCCCGAATTTTAACCAACAATTTGTTCCTCACCGAGAAACAGTAGTTTCCTCGGTGTGGAAACACTTGTTTCTCGGTGAGAAACGAGTTCTTGGTTTTAAACCAATGTACAGGAGTAAATTTAACTAATTAGAACTGGAAATAAATAAACGGCTGAATCTCCGAACTCTTCATCTGAATAACAAGGTAAATCAACGCTACCATCAATACTGCTTTTCCTACAAAAGGCAGACGGATCACTCCCCGGCAAGCTGCATTTTCCCAACTATCGGGAGCAAGATGAAGCAGGAAGCCAAGCAACATTAATGCGAATACTTTCCAATATCCTTCAAGTAACTGTGGGAACAGTTGCGGACGGAAAGTAGTGAATATCTGTCCCAACATATCCATTGAGTTTTGAAAATCAGCATTGCGGAAGAAAATCCAGCAGAAGCAGACAAAATGGAAAGTAATAATCACTCCGAACACACGCCGCCAACCATGACTTTCCTCTCCTTTCTTACGCCTGGTGATGGTCATCCACATTTTATGCAACGCTAAAGCAACACCGTGGAAGGTTCCCCAAAGAACGAAGTTCCAAGATGCGCCATGCCACAATCCACCCAAAAACATGGTAATGATAAGATTCAGATATTGCCGGAACTTGCCTTTCCGGTTTCCTCCTAAAGAAATATACAGATAATCCCGCAGCCAACTGGACAAAGAGATGTGCCAACGACGCCAGAATTCCGTAATAGAGGCAGACTTATAAGGAGAATTAAAGTTCAGATTGAAATGAAATCCTAATAACAAGGCGATACCGATTGCCATATCGCTATATCCGGAAAAGTCACAATAAATCTGTAAAGCATAACCATATATTCCCATCAGATTCTCAACACCGGAATAGAGAGTAGGATTATCAAAAATACGTTCTACAAAGTTTATACTGATATAATCGGAGATAATGGCTTTCTTGAAAAGACCGGATACGATCAGAAAGATTCCGCGGCCGAACATCTCCTGCGAGACAAAGAGAGGTTTCCGGATTTGCGGGATAAAGTCGCGGGCACGTACGATAGGACCTGCCACCAACTGGGGAAAGAAAGATACGTAGAAAGCATAGTCCAAAAGATTCGTCAATGGCTTTATGTCTCTCCGATAAACGTCGATGGTGTAGCTTAGCGACTGGAAAGTAAAGAAGGAGATACCGACCGGCAGGAATATATCAAGAGCGGTAAACTCTCCTCCCATCAATGACGCTATCACTCCACCCAGGAAATTGGTATATTTGAAATAGACAAGAAGTCCTAGATTAATACCCAGACTCAAAGTTACCAATCCTTTACGCTTCCAATGTCCTTGGGTATGCTCCATAAGTTGCGCAAGCAAGAAGTCGGCAACAGTGACTATGGCAAGCAGGAAAAAATAAGTGCCGCTACTCTTATAGTAAAAATAGTAGGAGAAGAGGGTAACAAACAAGATACGGGCAGTATATTTACGTTGTAACAACACATACACTACCATGAAAGCAGCGAACAACCAAAGGAAGATGCCACTGCTGAATATCATCGGCGCTTGCGGATCGTAGGTAAGTACCTCTTTCAGTCTACTGAAATCTATATCAATGGGAAACATAGTCATTATATGCTTTGATAAGTGCTTGGTATAATAAATTTCCTTGCAGGATGTATCCTTCAGGTAAATAATGTACACGATCGGGACGCATCAGCTTTGCATCCGTCCAGTTGGTGCAGGCACGACGCTTCCCTCCGACTACATCATACATATCCCACACGAGCAGGCGATGGTCTTTGGCATAACGGCGGATAGTTTCCGCTGCTGTTGCCGTACGGGGATTGATGGCATACGTGCGTCTACGCCTCCGTTGCCGGAAACTTTCATAGGAACCGGGAGGGGTAGTCAGAAGAATGGGGATGTTAGGAAGACTGTCGCGCAACAGTTTCACAAGTTCATCCATCTGATTGTAGTGCACATTTATATTATAACGCCGGTTATGGCTTTCATTGGTTCCGAAAGAGAGAATCAGCAATTCGGGTTTCAAGGCAGCGATTTCGGTAATACGATCCGGATGGGTAAATGTTAGGCAAGTAGCTCCGTTGACGCCTTTATCAATATAAGAAATGGCACCAAAGGTTTCTGCCAAACGGGCACCGGTGGTTTGGGGATAGGATATGTCCACGCACGTGGCTATCGCCAATATGAACGATGCGGACTGTATCTTCGGAGAGTCCGGCACGTACCTGGCGGAGATGTTCAAAGACGGGAGCCAGCAGAGCAATGCTGTCAATAATCTCATTCCGTCCGGTTTCGCGAAAAGCAGCAGGGAAGGCTACTTGTACGTTGATCGTATCATTCGCCCAGTTCATTTCCCGTAAAGGCTTTATCCGCTTTGCAGTCTTTCCCAATGGAGAGCATACAGGCATACGGTCTTGCGCGATTGTTTCTGTAAGAAAACAAGGGACACTCAACATACCGGCGAGAATGAGAATAAAGATGGACAGCAGGTTACTCTTTCTCATAAGCACGCCTCCTGTCGTATTGTTCCTTACCATAGATCATGGTTTCATAAAGCAATCCAGCCAAATGCTTACCGCCACGGAAGTTTATATGCGTATAATCGTAGTTTGCCATAGAGGGTTTGGCATGGACGAGTTTTGCCATACTGCCTTCTCCGCCCATTGCTTCAAACATATTCCAGAATGCAATACCGCTTTCAGCAGCAATGTTCTGCTGATAACGAATCAGATTCTTAACACCGGGCATGGTACGGAGTTCGCCGTTTTCGTTCTTATAATCACGGTCGCCAACGCTCAATAACAGAATTCCGGCTTGTGGGAAACATTCTTTCAGATGCTCGATAGCTGTAATCAATCCTTTCTGGTAATTATCATAATTGCGTCCCCGTTCGGTAGCTACATTCAATCCATATTCGAGGATAATCAGGTCGTAAGGACGCTGGCGGTTAAACTGCTTCAACGTTTGTACCGGAATACCGCGCAGGGAAAGACCGGAACTGCCACGCAACGAGAAGTTATCGAGAATGATTCCTTTCTTTCCATCCATTGCCAAGCCATAGAACAGGGCAGAGTCCGCACGATCTACTGTCCAACGGATAGAACCGATGCGTCCGTCCACCTGAACTTGTTGTAATCCATCAGAAGGGCCTAAAGAGTAATTCTTGCTTTCTCCTTTGTTCACACGGGCAGAAAGAAGAACGGAATCTTTATTATAGAAGAAGATAGAAGCACGTTGGCAAGTATCGAGCAGGGAGGCGTATTTATTTTGTCCGCGTAGTTCTACATAAGCTCCGTTCCGGGGGACAAAATAGTGTCCGGAAATGCCTTGTTTCTTCTTATCGAAATAGATACTGTCTGTTACTGCATGGCTGGACCATCCGCCAAATGTATGCCGTACCGTAGGACGGTAACCGCTTGTCATGGAAGGGATGGTAACAAAACCTACACCACAACCGCCGAATTGTTTCTGAAGCATTTCGCGCAAGTCGGCTGTAAATATATCCGCTTCGATAAAAGAGTCTCCGAATACGGCAATGCGTACCTGTTTGTCATCAGAGTCATCTGAATCACTGGAAGAGATACGATTGAGTGCTTCATAAAAAGGAGCCATCCCCCGGAGGGTGGAATCACTGTAATCTTCAATGCAAGTCATACCTGCACGACAAGTATCTACAAAGACCGGCTTTACAACTGGAGGCAAAGGGATACTGTCCGAATCAGCTGTGGCAATCTCCGATTCCGGATAACGAAGGTCGCTCAAAAGGTCTACACGCCTCATCGTGTGCCCGTCAATGGTCAGTACCGGAAGCCAATGAAGCCCGAGTAAGGCTGCAAATACAATCAGTACGAACCACAACGAATATTTCAAATAATTCTTTATTATCTCCATAATGTTTCTAAAATCCCAAACGACCGCAAAGATAGACAAAAGCCACAAAAAGAAAGGAGAATCTACATTATTTATTAGATTCTCCTTTCCTTTTTATCTATCTACCGGATCACATTTAAATGGTCCGTTCAATGTTCCACACAAATGCACGCAAACCTAATTGTTCCGTCTGCAAATCCATTTTATGCAAGGTGTCGAGCAATGAATCGACTTTGTTATCTTCTACCACTGTCAGGATAGCCGAGCACATACTTGGCCAGGCATGGCTTCCGAAATGCGGATCGCCTGTTTTCGAACCACGTCCCTGTACTTTTTCAAGGTATGTAAAGCCACGACAACCCAAACGGTCGAGCAACGCCATGATTCGTTCGTAATAAGCCTGGTCGAATGTTATCAATACTGATTTCATATTTCTTTTCTGTTATTTCTTAATAATGTTATCTTTATTCGCCTGGAAATAAACGTCCAATTCACGTTGACGGCGGAGTTTACGACGACGGTTCTTGATACCAGTTCCCGCGAATACACAATATAGAGTAGGAATCAAAATCAATGTCAAAACAGTAGATATCGTCAAACCACCGATTACGGCAATTGCCATCGGACTCCACATTTCCGAACCTTGACCGCCACCGATAGCCATCGGAATCATACCGAGAACGGTAGTAGCGGTGGTCATCAGTACCGGACGAAGACGGCTCTTACCTGCTGTTACCACAGAGTTCAAAACAGCCAATCCACGTTCTCGACAAAGGGTAATGTAGTCAATAAGCACAATACCGTTCTTCACCACAATACCAATCAACATGATACCTCCCAATAAACTCATGACACTCAATGTGCTGTTCGTAAAGAATAGTGCCATCAAGACACCACTAAACGCAAACGGCAGGGAGAACATGATGATAAACGGATAAGTCAGTGACTCGAACTGCGCTGCCATCACGATAAATACCAGAACAACAATCAGGATGGCAAGTGTTCCCAAATCGCGGAATGAATCCTGCTGATCTTCGTACGAACCGGAAATCTGGATGGTGACTTCTCCCGGAAGATCCATTTTATCTATCACCTTATTTCCGGCAGCCACTACGTCGCCCAGCGGAGCTCCGGAGATTACAGCGGAAACGGTCACGATACGTTCGCGGTCTTTACGTTCGATGGTAGGAGGTGCAAAACGTTCGACTACCTTTCCGACGTCTTTCACACGAACGGATTGTCCCTGTGCATTGTAAATGAGGATATTTTCGAGACTCTCCAGGCTTGTACGGTATTCAGGTGCGTAACGCACTTTGATATCATATTCATCTCCGTCCTCACGATATTTAGATGCTACCGCACCATTGACACGGTTACGCAGATAGTTACCAGCAGTTGAAAGATTCAAGCCATGCATCGCCAGTTTTTCACGGTCGAAGTCTACCTGGTATTCCGGTTGGTAGTCACTACGGCTGATATTTACCTCGGTCACGCCTTTTACTTTCAATAATTCACGTTTCAGACGGGCTGCTACGCTATCGGTTACTGTCATATCGTATCCGTAAACCTCAAAGTCGGCACTTGCCTGCGCGGACATACCCGTGTTACTACCTCCGAGGATTACCTGTGCTTTACTGAATTCCGGATAGGCTTTCAAATCTTCACGCATCTCATCACAGACTGCTTCCAAAGTGATGTCACGATCACCCGGGTCTACCAAACTGATGTTGAACGAGATTATATGTGAGCCATTGTCCTGCATGGATGCCCAAGTGTTGTCAGAATCAGCCTGACCGACTGTATAGTTACAGACTTTCATTATGTCTTTATACTTCGTCAGCCATTGGTTGGTTAACTTCTGAGATAATTCCTGCGCTATCTCTTTTCGTGTACCGATTGGAAGTTCCAACTGTACGGCAATACGGGCATTATCCTGTGCCGGGAAGAACTCCGTACCGATGCCCTTTGCACACAGCAAACTGACAACGAAGAAAGCAATACATCCCACAATCACAATCGGACGATGACGTACAGCCCAGTTCAACATCTTCGCATACCAAGTATCAAGTCCGTCGAGCGCTTTCTCAATCGGAGTAAAGAAGAGCTTGAACATTTTCGATGGTTTCTTCTGCAAGCGAAGTAACTGAGAACAGAGCATCGGAGTCAAAGATAGTGCGGCGACCGTAGAAATAAACATGATGGCACACATCATCCAACCCAACTGTTTGAAAAGCACACCGGCCATACCGCTTACCATCGTCAACGGGAAGAACACGGCAATCATGGTCAACGTAGAAGCAATTACAGAGATTGCCACCTCATTTGTTCCGTGCACGGCTGCCTGTTTCGGATCGGAGCCACGCTCGATATGGGTCGTTACGTTTTCAAGTACCACAATCGCATCATCCACCACCATACCGATAGCAATAGAAAGTGACGAAAGCGAAATAATATTAATCGTATTTCCACTAATCGCCAAGTAAATGAACGAAGCAATCAACGAAAGCGGAATAGTGATACAGATAATCAGCGTCGCACGCCAACGTCCCAGGAAGAGGAACACGACGATGACAACAAAGAGCAAGGCATAAACAACGGTTTCCGTCAAACTGTCGATGGTGTTCAAAATGTTGTCCGAGGTATCGACAATGACACCAATCTTCACGTCGCTCGGCAGGTTCTTTTGAAGCCTCGGCAGCGCGTCGGCCACTTTCTTGGAGATTTCTACCGAATTGGCTCCCGACTGTTTCTGAACTACAATCATAGCACCTTGCACACCATTATTATAGGTTTCCTGTGCACGTTCTTCCACGGTATCGACAATACGGGCTACATCACGCAAAAAGACATTCGCCCCATTGTGTGTACCCACCACTACATCTGCCAACTGACGGGAATCATCAAACTCACCTTCTACACGCAGTGCATAGGTTTCGCTACCAATATCGAAGTTACCACCGGGAATGTTCTTATTCTCGGCTCCGATAATGGAGCTGATTGTTTCAATAGTCAGGTGATAGGCTTCCAGTTTGTTGGGGTCGCAATATACCTGAATCTCACGTTGCGGTGCACCACTGATGGAGACGGTTCCGACTCCCGGAATACGTGCCAGCGGATTTACCACACGGTCGTCCAATATCTTATAAAGCGCTGACTGACTCTCATTGGCCTGTACGGAAAGTAACACGATCGGAATCATGTCCGTACTAAATTTGAAGATGATCGGATTCTCGACATCATCGGGAAGCTGTGAGCTTACCATGTCGAGTTTATCGCGCACATCATTGGTGAGAACGTCAATATCGTTACCAAACTCGAACTCCAATGTAATTAATGACATATTCTCGGAAGAACGGGAGGTGATATGTTTCAGGTTGCTCACCGCATTCAACGTATTTTCGAGCGGGCGAGTCACATTATTTTCTATATCCGAAGCACTTGCTCCGGGATAAGCGGTCATTACCATGATTGTATTCGTGTCAATGTCCGGATACAAGTCGATAGGTAACTTGGACAAAGAGAAAAGACCAAAAATCACCACTGCCAGAAAGCAGAGGGAGGTCATAATCGGTTTCTTAACCGCACCTTCGTATAAACTCATGTTGTTTTATTTAAAAGCCTCTCCCCGCTCCTCTCCCAAGAAGAGGAAGCCGGAAGATCGTTTTGAAATCAGGTTAATTAATAAAAGCATTGGGAGAAAGGTACTGTACATCTCTCATTTGGAAGAAAGTTGGGAAGAGGCTTCCACCTCTACTTCCATACCGTTCACCAAACGTGACTGTCCGGCAACTACAACCTGTGAGTTATCGGGCACACCGGATTTCAACTCGTACTCCGTACCCATGCGTCTACCCAGTTCAACCTTATTATAAGATACTTTACCGTCTTTATAAACGAATACATAACGGTCGCCGGAACCTGCCTGCTTAACGATAGCCAAATCAGGAACAACTACGTTTTCTGCTGTACCGAAGTTCAATGTCGCACGGGCAAACATTCCCGGACGCACACGCTGGTCTTTATTATCCAGTCTGATCTCTACCTGGAATGTACGGGTAGTAGCATCTATAGTCGGGTAAATCAGATTGATGGTTCCTGTAAATACTTCATCGCCATATACATCGAGTTTCACATCGACAGGGGTACCTTTTTTCACTTTCGTGAAGTAGGTTTCGGACACGTTAATCAGGAGTTTCACGGGAGTGATCTGTTCTACTACCAGAACCGGTTCTCCACCACTGTACATATCGCCATTATCATAGTTGCGCGCAGTGACTACACCATTGATAGGGCTTTGCAAAGAGGTATTCTCCAGCAGATTCTTATAAGCGGTTTTCTTCACATCGAGTTGCATCTTCGAAGCATCCCACTCTGATTTGGACGCACCGCCCACTTTATATAATTCGTCGATACGGTTGAATTCTATTTCCTGATTATCTAGTTGCAGCTTCGTCTGTTTCAGGTTGGCTGCATCCATCTGCACAAGTTTCTGTCCTTTGGATACGGGGTCGCCCACTTCTACGAAAATCTGATCGATACGTACGGGAGACGAAGGCGCAATATTATTCTTTACTTCGGCTTCCACCGTTGCTGTGTAATCCTGTATTTGATCTACGGGGCGGGCTTTTACGTCTGCCAGCTTCACAATAGGCTTCGCGTCCACATGTTCCGCAGCAGCTTTGTCTTTTCCACCTGTACATGAGCCCATAAACACAGTTAACAGCAGGGCTACCAATTGGATACTTCTTTTCATATTCCTTACTTGTAATTTTTTAGTTGTCTATCTTTATTCTTTTCCCAGAACCTGATCGAGGTCTGCCTTAGCAACCAGGTAATCGTATATGGACTGATTGTAGGTGAGTTGCGCCTGTGTCAGTGACACTTGGGAACTGTTCAGTTCGAGCACCGTGCCCTTACCTACATCATAACGTTTTTCGGCAATCACCACCGCTTTCTTTGCCTGCATCACATTTTCCTTGTTGCTGACTACCTGCTCTGTGCTGGCACTCATATTATTGCGACAACTGACAATCTGCATATTCAACTGTCTTTCCGTATCGATACGATTCCAATCGAGCTGGCGCATCTGGATACGGGCAGATTTCACTTTCGTAAAATTGCTTGCCTTATATAAAGGTATGCTGATATTGAACATCAGGCTGGAACTGTTGCTCCAGTTATAATCGAAGAAATTGATATTCGGATTATACAATGACTGATATTGATAGGAGAAGCTCATGGAAAGAGTCGGCATAAAGTTCGTCTTTAAAGACTTTACATTCTTTTCGAGCAACTTCATGTTCAAGTCCAACTGCTTCATGGTGGTATTGTTGTTCAGATTCACATTCTCTTCTTTCAACTGATTGGCAAACATGGTCGTCTCATAGTTGGTCAGATTATCATTAATCTTTATCTCCACATCGGCAGTGATGCCCATCAGAACTTTTAACTGTAATTTAGCCAAAGTCACCGCATTGGCTGCCGCAATCAGGTTCGGCTTAATGCTGCGCATCTGTACTTCCGCACTGATCTTGTCATATTCGCTCACAGTTCCCTGCTGATATTTGGCATTCACTACATTGTAATTATCTTCTGCCAGTTTATAGCTGCCTTGAAGCACTTCATAGCTATCCTGTGCAAGCATTAACTGATAATAAGCCTTGCTTACCTGATTCACCAGATCCAGTTTGGAAGCACGTGACTTCTCTACTGCCAGTTCAATATCCGTCTTTGTCATCGACATAGCACGGTAAACACCCGGCACAAAGAGTGGCAGGTTAATACTCAACCCGGCATTGGCGGTGTTCGAACCGTCTTGCCCCATCTTGAACGACATATCGTTCAATTTCATTTCAGCCGCTTTAATTGTATGGTCTAAGGAACCGGCAATGCTGGCCTCCGGCAACAGACTTTGCCAGGCTTCCTTGCTGGCAACTCTCTTTAAGGCGATTTCTTCCGCTGCCACTTTCATTGTCGGATTCTCATCCAATGCAATTTCCAAGGCTTTGTCTAAAGTTAAGGTTAAGGTATTCTTCTCCGTCTGCGTGTCCTGCGCCTTTGCAAAACCAAATGCACAGAATGCCACAGCTACCAGAAGGATCTTCCGACCTGTCAATCTTTTCATCTTGTTCATAAACTGAATTTCTAATTTAATCTTAATTGTTTGTCAATAGAACCTCACTTTTACTCTAGTCTTCGATGCGGTTCTTGCGATATTCTTGTATAAAGTCTTCCAGTACCCTTGCTCCTTTTTCGGTGGAGATACCGCGTATATAAGTAAACATGATGGATTCGTACACTTCAATGAAAGGGTATTCATTACAGATGTCCGTATTCAAAAGCACATCAAATTGCTCACGTACCAGCAAATTGACAATAGCGAAGTTTACATCCGAACGAAAGATGCCCTGCTCTACTCCTGTTTTGAAGAAGGACATGGTTTTCATCGAATCGCTGTCCTGCCGATTCTTCATCATCTCATATACTTTGGGATATTTCTTAATGTCTTCAAAAAAGCGTTTGTTCGTCTGATGAAACATCTCAATGCTTTTCTGAAAGACTGCAAGTATCACTTCCAACACATTGTGCGACTGTTCAAAGACTTTCTGCAAATACTTGTCTCTGTCTGCCTGTGCCTTCAGTATGCATTCTTTCAACAACGATTCTTTATCCGAAAAGACTTCGTAGAGCGTACGTTTGGAAATTCCTAATGCTGCTGCAATGTCATCCATTGTAATACTCTTGATGCCTTTTGAAGTAAAAGCTTCTGTTGCCGCCGTTATGATCCGTTCTCTTAACTCTACCCGTTGGGAAGCGTCCTTTCCATGCTCTGTCATCATCCGTTTTTCTATTTTATTAAAATGCAGTTTTCGTTTTCTCTTCATTTCCAAAGGAAAAACGGAACAAAGATATATAGAAAACTCAATTAACAAATTAAGTTTCCAGCTATTTATAGTCCATTTGGGATTTATTATCATTCAATAGAGTGAAATGAAAACAAGTGTTAATAGGAAATTTGGAACAAACACAAAGGAAAGGTAAAAGGAGGGAATATAGGAAGTAAAGTTTTATCGCTAATAGAAGAGATGGGAGCCAATAAATGCCGGATAAATATCGATAAGAATCGACACTTACCCGGCAATAACAGTCACCATTATTAACGAAAAGCAAAAAAGGGTCAATTTATTGTCAGTATTCAATCTGTGTCCTCTTCAGGAAGGCGACTGTTTTATGTATTTCCTTGTACATCACAATGTCATCTTTTACAAAAGGCACTTCTTTCCGATAGGCATGGAGGAAACGCTCAAGAACGGGAGAGGTTTTCTGCGGGCGGCGGAAGTCGATGCCTTGTGCGGCGTTCATCAGTTCGATGGCAAGGATATGTTCCAGGTTGTCCATCACTTTATAGAGTTTGGTGGCGGCATTGGCACCCATGCTTACATGGTCTTCCTGTCCGTTGGAGGAGACTATGGAATCGCTAGAAGCTGCATAGCAGTACATTTTATTCTGGCTGACCATGGAGGCGGC
>ULLY01020200.1_pt1 | contig 14098 bp, 10 predicted proteins | sample 1951521 | NCBI WGS metagenome assembly ULLY01 (sample SAMEA4835537, study PRJEB28245) | human gut metagenome | biome: gut microbiome; material: fecal sample | place: Denmark | collected 2008 | reverse complement strand
TCTGACAGCCGCTTTGTATAAGCTTTACAAGCTTAATGATACGCTTGTTTTTGTGATAAGTGCTTTTGTCGGAGCAGGTTTTGAGTATTTCTGTTCGTGGTTGCAGGAGCAGATGTTCGGAACGGTTTCATGGGACTACAGTGACACTCCGTTTAACCTTGACGGCAGAACCAATCTTATGTATGCCCTTATCTGGGGATTTCTCGGTCTTGTCTGGGTGCGTTATCTGTATCCGTGGACAGCAAAGCTTATTGAAAAAATCCCTAAAAGAGCAGGTGCAATTATTACAACATTTCTGATTGTATTCATGGCATTCAACGGCTTTATGTCCGTAACAGCTACGGCAAGATGGACTCAGAGAACAGAGGGAGTACCTGCGTCAAACAGCTTTGAAGAATATCTCGATGAAAAATTCGATAATGAAAAGATGGAATTTCTTTTTCCGGGTATGAAAAAGGCTGCAGAGGCGGGAGTTACAACCGAGGGCATAATTTCCAACGAAAGACCGTATCTTGATGCTACAGATCCCGATAACGGCATGAAAATCGAACAGGGAAAAGATGTTTTCGAGATTAATTAATATCATGAAGTGGCTATGCTTTGCACAGTCACTTTTTGCTTTTTGGCGGTATTTTAAAAATAATTTCGCCTGACTATTGAATTTTAACCGATTTTTTTATATAATTAATTAGTAATGCTTTATTTATGTCGATTCAAAGCATAAATTGGCATATTTGTCCTGACTTTGTCTGCCCACGGCACGGTTTTTGCGGCAATTTATCAAGTGGGCGGAAAGGCTATGAGTAATTATGAAAAAGGTTGCAATTATTATGGGCTCCGACAGTGATTTTCCCGTAGTATCAAAGGCTGTCAGTAAACTCAAAGAATTTGGCGTAGAGTATGAGGTTCATGTAATGAGCGCACACCGTACTCCCGATGCGGCAATTAAGTTTTCGGCAGAGGCTAAAAAGAACGGTTTTGGCGTAATCATTGCCGCAGCAGGTATGGCGGCACATCTCGCAGGTGTTCTTGCGGCAAAAACAACCCTCCCTGTGATAGGAATCCCATGTAAGTCGGCTCAGCTTGATGGTATGGATGCTCTTCTCGCAACAGTTATGATGCCTACAGGAATTCCGGTTGCAACAGTAGCAGTTGACGGTGCGGCTAACGCTGCAATTCTTGCCGTTGAAATGCTCGCACTTTCCGACGATTCTCTTGCAGAGAAGCTTGAAAATATGAAAGCTGATATGGAAAAAGGCGTTGCCGAAAAAGACAAGGCAATGCAGGCTAAGGTGGCAGAGCTTTGATTAAGAACTATGTAGATATTGACACAAAACTTGACAAAGTAAATGACGAGTGCGGTGTGTTCGGTATTTACCGTAATGATGACGATATCGATGTTGTTGCCGCCGCAAATGACGCACTCTACAGCCTTCAGCACAGGGGACAGCAGAGTGCAGGTATAACCGTGAATAAAGACGGTGAATTTACAACTGTCAAGGAACTCGGTATGGTGTCCGAGATTTTTACACCCAAAGCACTTGAAAAACTTCCAAACGGTAAGATTGCAGTCGGTCATGTCCGTTATACTTCATCGGAATCACTCGACCGTGCATCTAACCAGCCGCTTGTTATGCGATATATTCAGGGTTCAATCGGTATTGCAAGCAACGGCTCAATTACAAACTTCAATGAAATAAGACAGGAGCTTGAAACAGGCGGTGCTGTTTTTCAGTCCAATTCTAATGCTGAAATTATGGCTTATGTTATTGCAACCGAAAGATGTGTAACAGACACGCTTGAAGATGCTGTTCTTTCTTCAATGAGAAAGCTCAAGGGCGCTTACTCAACTGTAATTTGCGCGCCGAGCCGTCTTATCGGCTTTCGTGATATGCACGGATTCCGTCCGCTCTGTATCGGCAAACTCAAAAACAGCTGGATTTTCACTTCCGAAAGCTGTGTTATCGACAGTCTCGGCGGTGAATTTGTCCGTGATGTTGAGCCGGGTGAAATGGTAGTAGTTGACGAAGAAGGCTTTCACAGCTACAAATTAAAGCTTTTGCCCGATAAAACATCTTTCTGCCTTTTTGAATATGTTTATATCGCAAGACCGGACAGCGTAATCAACGGTGTCTGCGTACATAATGCAAGATTCAAAGCCGGTGAACTTCTTTATGACGAGTTCCCGATTGAGGCAGATATGGTGTGCGGTGTTCCCGATTCGGGACTTATTGCCGCACAGGGTTATGCAAAGGCTTCGGGTATCCCGTTCAGCACAGGTTTTGTCAAAAATAAATATATCGGCAGAACAGTAGGTTCAGGTAAAGATAAAAAGAAAAGACTTCTCAGAACAAGACTTACCGCTTTGAAGGCTAATGTTAAAGGCAAGAGAGTTGTTATTATTGACGACTCAATCGTCAGAGGTGAAACATCAAAGCATATTGTTCGTCTTATGCGTGAGGCAGGAGCTGCCGAGGTGCATATGCTCATCAGCTCACCTCCGTTTGTATGTCCGTGCTACTTTGGTGTGGACATTCACGATAAAGAAAGTCTTATTGCAAACAAGTTGACAACAAGTGAAATCTGTGAATATATCGGTGCAGATTCACTTGGTTATCTCAGTATAAACAGTCTCAGAAAAATTGCTGAGGGTGCAAATATAGAATTCTGTGACGGTTGTTTCACGGGCAGCTATGACGCTGAAATTCCGAGAACAATCTTTGTAGATAAATACGCTAAAAAAATTAACAGAAAGTGACGGAGTGATTACAATGAACAACAGCTTTTCCGAAAGCTACAAAGCGGCAGGTGTTGATGTAACAGCAGGCTATAAGTCTGTAGAGCTTATGAAAAAGCATGTGGCACGCACAAAAATTGACGGTGTTATTTCAGGCATCGGCGGTTTCGGCGGACTTTTTGCCCCTGATTTCAAAGATATGGAAGAGCCTGTACTTGTCAGCGGTACTGACGGTGTAGGCACAAAAATCAAGCTTGCTTTTCTTCTTGACAAGCATGACACAATCGGTATTGACGCAGTTGCAATGTGCGTAAACGATGTAATTTGCTGTGGAGCAAAACCTCTTTTCTTCCTCGATTATATCGCAATCGGCAAGAACTATCCCGAAAAGGTAGCTGAAATTGTATCAGGCATTGCAGAAGGCTGTGTTCAGTCCGGTTGTGCTCTTATCGGCGGTGAAACTGCAGAGCATCCGGGTCTTATGCCTGTTGATGAATATGATGTTGCTGGTTTCAGCGTTGGTATTGCAGACAAGCCGAAGATGATTGACGGTTCAAAGCTTTGTGAGGGTGATGTACTTTTAGGACTCCGTTCTTCGGGTGTTCACTCAAACGGTTTTTCGCTTGTCAGAAAAATCTTTGATATCAACGAGGAAACAATTAATGCCGAGTATCCTGAGCTTGACAAAACTCTCGGTGAAACATTGCTCACTCCTACAAAAATTTATGTAAAACCTCTTCTTGCTCTTATGGATAAGGTTGATGTAAAGGCTGTATCACACATCACGGGCGGCGGTTTCTATGAAAACATTCCCCGTATGCTTACAGACGGTCTTTCAGCCAAAATCAAAAAGGACAATATTCCTGTTCTTCCTATTTTCAAGCTTATGCAGAGAGTAGGTAATATCCCCGAACACGATATGTTCAACACATTCAATATGGGTGTAGGTATGATAATCGCCGTTGCCAAGGAAGATGCAGACAAGGCTCTTGAGGTTCTTGCGGCTAACGGTGAAGACGCTGTTGTACTCGGTGAAGTAATCAGCGGTAATGACGGAGTAGTGTTTGAATAATGAAAAATATTGCAGTTCTTGTGTCGGGCGGCGGCACAAATCTTCAGGCACTTATTGACGCTCAGAACAGGGGAGAGATTAAAAACGGAAAAATCTCTCTTGTTGTGTCCTCAAATCCAAACGCTTATGCACTTGAAAGAGCAAAAAACAATTCGATTGCAACTGAGGTTATCAGAAGAAAAGACTATGCCGAATTTGATGAGTATGATTCTGCTGTGACCGAGCTTTTGAAATCCAAGGATGTTGACCTTGTTGTTCTTGCAGGATTTATGACTATTCTCGGAAAGCAGTTTATTTCTGCTTTTGAAAACAGAATAATCAATATCCATCCGTCGCTTATTCCGTCATTCTGCGGCGAGGGCTATTACGGACTCAGAGTTCATGAGGAGGCTCTTAACAGAGGCGTCAAGGTAACGGGTGCTACCGCACATTTTGTAAACGAAGTGTGCGACGGCGGTCCCATTATCATTCAGAAAGCCGTTGAAATTCAGAACGGTGACACACCCGAAATTCTTCAGAAAAGAGTTATGGAACAGGCTGAATGGAAGATTCTTCCAAGGGCGGTTTCGCTTTTCTGCGAAGATAAAATTATAGTAAAAGACAATAAAACCGAAATTCTTGACTAACGGAGGAAAAATATGAAACCTGTATCACTTTACAATGACATTGCTTCAACTTCATATCCGGGCAGAGGCATTGTAATCGGCAAAAGCGCAGACGGCTCAAAGGCTGTTATTGCATACTTCATTATGGGCAGAAGCGAAAACAGCAGAAACAGAGTGTTTGCAGAAACCGAGGACGGCATCAAAACTCAGGCTTTTGATCCGTCAAAGCTTGTTGATCCGTCACTTATCATCTATTCTCCCGTAAGAGTTCTCGGCAACAAAACTATCGTTACTAACGGTGACCAGACAGATACTGTTTATGATCTTATGAATGAAGGTCAGACATTTGAACAGTCACTCACAACAAGAGAATTTGAGCCTGACGGTCCTAACTACACTCCTCGAATTTCAGGTATCGTTGAGTGTGAAAACGGCAAGATGAACTATGCAATGTCAATTCTCAAAAGTGCAGACGGCAATCCCGATTGCTGCGAAAGATACACATTTACATATGACAAGCCGATAAACGGTCTTGGCAGATTCATTCACACATATATGAGTGACGGCAATCCGCTTCCGAGCTTTGAGGGTGAACCTACACTCGTAGAAATCGGTAACGATGATATTGACACATTTGCCGAGAAAATCTGGAATTCTCTCAATGAGGATAACAAGGTTTCGCTTTTTGTACGCTATATTGACATTGCTTCAAATAAGGCAGAGTCAAGAATTATCAATAAAAACAAGTAATTTATTTTTCGGAAAGGATGAATCCAATGAACGAACTTGCTTTAAAATACGGCTGTAACCCGAATCAGAAGCCTTCGAAAATTTTCATGCAGGACGGCAAAGATCTTCCTGTTGAGGTTCTCAACGGCAAACCCGGTTACATCAACTTTCTTGATGCATTTAACTCATGGCAGCTCGTAAAGGAACTCAAAGCGGCAACAGGTCTTCCTGCGGCTGCATCATTCAAGCATGTAAGTCCTGCCGGTGCGGCAGTTGCAACTGAGCTTTCTGACACACTCAAGAAAATCTACTTTGTAGATGACCTTGAACTTTCTCCGATTGCAAGCGCATATGCAATGGCAAGAGGTGCAGACAGAATGTCGTCATACGGTGACTGGGTGGCTCTTTCCGATACTTGCGATGTTCAGACTGCAATCCTCCTCAAGAGAGAGGTTTCTGACGGTATTATTGCTCCTGACTATACTCCCGAGGCTCTTGAAGTCCTCAAGTCAAAAAAGAAAGGCAACTATAATGTCGTAAAAATTGACCCGAACTATGTTCCTGCTCCTATTGAGCATAAGGATGTTTTCGGCATTACATTTGAACAGGGCAGAAATGAACTCAAAATTGACGAAGAAATGCTCCTTCAGAACATTGTAACAGATAATAAGAATTTTACAGAGGAAGCTAAGCGTGACCTTCTTGTTGCTCTTATTACTCTTAAATATACTCAGTCTAATTCTGTTTGCTACGCAAAGGGCGGTCAGGCAATCGGTGTAGGCGCAGGTCAGCAGTCGAGAATTCACTGCACAAGACTTGCAGGCAATAAGGCTGATATCTGGTATCTCAGACAGCATCCGAAGGTTATGAACCTTCCGTTTGTTGACAACATCCGCCGTCCTGACAGAGATAACACTATTGATGTTTACATCTCTGATGATTATGAGGATGTGCTTGCTGACGGTATATGGCAGCAGTTCTTCAAAACTAAGCCAGAACCTCTTACAAAGGAAGAGAAAAAGGCTTGGCTTGCAACATTTGACGGTGTTTCACTCGGTTCTGACGCATTCTTCCCATTCGGTGACAACATTGAAAGAGCAAAGCGTTCAGGTGTTAAATTTGTTGCACAGCCCGGCGGTTCAATTCGTGATGATAATGTTATTGAAACCTGCAATAAGTACAATATGACAATGTCATTTACGGGTATTCGTCTTTTCCATCACTGATAGAGGTGCGATTATGAAAATTTTAATGATTGGTTCGGGCGGCAGAGAGCACGCTTTAATTAAAAAGCTTCTTGAAAGTCCCAAATGCACAAAGCTTTATTGCGCTCCCGGCAACGGCGGTATTTCAAGAGATGCCGAGCTTGTTAATATCGGAGTTATGGATAAAGAAAATATGGTTAAGTTTGCAAAGGACAATGCAATTGACCTCGTTTTTGTAGCTCCTGATGATCCGCTTGCTGACGGTATGGTTGACGCTATGCAGGAGGCCGGAATCAGAGCATTCGGTCCTAATGCAAATGCCGCTATTATTGAGGCGTCAAAGGTTTTCTCAAAAAATCTTATGAAGAAATACGGCATACCTACTGCAAAGTATGAAGTATTCAATGACGCTCAGAAAGCAATTGACTATATAAAGAACGAAAATACCGCTCCTGTTGTTGTAAAGGCTGACGGTCTTGCACTCGGCAAGGGTGTAATTATTGCTCAATCTGTTGATGAGGCAATTGAAGCAGTCAAAGAAATTATGGAGGACAAGAAGTTTGGCGATTCAGGTAACAATATCGTTATAGAAGAGTTTCTTACAGGTCCCGAGGTTTCTGTTCTTGCATTTACAGACGGTAAGTGCGTAAAACCTATGGTCAGCTCAAAAGACCACAAGCGTGCTTTTGATAATGACGAAGGTCTTAACACAGGCGGTATGGGCACAATCAGCCCGAACCCGTATTATACAGATGAGATTGCTAAGGAATGTATGGATACAATCTTTATCCCTACAATTGAGGCGATGAATAAAGAGGGCAGACCTTTTAAGGGCTGTCTGTACTTTGGACTTATGATTACACCGAACGGTCCAAAGGTTATTGAATACAATGCGCGTTTCGGCGATCCTGAGGCTCAGGTTGTTCTTCCAAGACTTAAAACTGACCTTGTAGATATCTGCGAGGCTGTTATTGACGAAAAACTTTCCGACCTTGACATTGAATGGGACAACGGTGCTGCGGCTTGTGTTGTTATGGCAAGCGGCGGATATCCTGTTTCATATAAAAAGGGTATAGAGATGTTCGGTCTTAATGATAACGGCGGTGTCGATGGTGCAATCGTTTATCATGCCGGCACTAAGTACGAAAACGGAAAGTTCTATACTAACGGCGGTCGAGTTCTCGGTGTTACTGCAACAGCGGATACACTTGATGAGGCACTTAAAAAGGCATATGCCGCAGTAGAAAAAATTTCCTTTGAAGGCGCTCATTACAGACACGATATCGGCAAAACTAAATAATATATTAAGAGCCACTCATTACGAGCGGCTCTTTTTTTCAGCCTGCATTTTTAATCTGCAGTCTTAATTTGTCAGAAATCATGGCAATGAATTCGCTGTTTGTTGGCTTACCTCTGTCGTTGTGAATTGTATATCCGAAATATGAGTTCAGAACATCAATGTCACCTCGATCCCATGCAACCTCAATTGCGTGTCTTATAGCTCTTTCAACCCGTGAAGAAGTTGTTTCATACTTTTTGGCAACCGACGGATAGAGCTGTTTTGTCACGGCATTGATAATTTCAGGATGCTCAACAGACATAATGATTGAATCACGCAGATAGTGATAGCCTTTGATGTGAGCCGGAACTCCTATTTCATGGAGAATATCGGTCACTTTCATTTCAATTCCGAAAGCGTCAATAACTCTGCCTCTGCCAAAATTGTTTTTCTTGCTCAAATCCGATAAATCGCTGATAATGGTGCTTAATTCGGAAATGTTATACGGCTTCAACACAAAATATGATGCGCCCGAATTCATAATTTCACGCTCAAGAACAGTGCTGTGGAATGACGAATATACCATAAACACAGGTACTTTCGTGCTTTCCCGTGTAATGCTTCTCATAACACCGATTGCGTCAAGCCTTGTCATAAATGAATCCATCAGTACAACATCAGGGCTTTCTCTTTTAATTTTATCGCACAATTCTTCTCCGTCTTTTGCACAGAAAATAACGGAAATATTCTTACTTTGTAAGATATTAAGATTTTCCTGCGTAAATTCGGAAGCGTCATCGGTTACGATTAGTTTTATTTTGTTGTTCATTGTGATTTCCCCCAGTAATTTTTGTTGTACTAATATTACCACAAAATGGTAAAGTTGGCAATACCTTCCATAAAACTTTTTTAAAAAATTGAGAAAAAAGTTTTATATTTTGCGTTACTAAATCAAAAATGAACAATCCATCATATATTTAGTGTTGATTATTGTAGCGATTTGCCATATATTGTGCAAACACACCGTAACCCTCTTTTGGATTATTCAGAAAAACATGGGTAACAGCGCCAATAATTTTGCCGTTTTGAACTATCGGACTGCCGCTCATACCCTGTACAATACCGCCGCAATTTTCGAGCAATCTACTGTCGGTTATTTTTATGACAAAATTTTCATTTGATGTCATATCACGGTTGCATATTCTTTTGATTTCAATATCATATTCCTGCGGCGTATCTCCGACAGGCGTTGTTACCATAACAGCCTTTCCTGTTTTCACCTCATCGTCATTTGCAATCAGATATTTCTTGTTTCTTTTATAATTTTCACTCGATAAATCTCCGAAAATTCCTAAAGGAGAGTTTACGCTCAAATTACCAAACTTTACATCGGTAAAATATCCGCAGAAACTGCCGGCTTTACCGCAGACGCTTTTTTCAATGCCGCTGATTTCAGCCCGAACCGCTTCTCCCGATTTTAACGGTAACAAAGCAGCCGTGTCACAGTCGCATATTCCATGACCGAGTGCGGCAAAATAATTATTGCTGTCATCATAATAGGTCATAGTTCCAATGCCTGCACAACTGTCACGAACCCACGCACCGAGGAGATATACTCCCACGGTATTTTTAATCGGCAAAACGGTTTTGTTTTCGGTTTTGCCGTTTCTATCAATTTCAACAGTAATTTCATTGCCGTTTGATTTTTCAATTTCAGACTTTAATTCTTCATTTGTGCTGATTTTTGTATTATTTACTTTCTTTATAATATCGTTTACTTTAAGTCCGCCGTCTTTTGCGGGGCAAACATATTTTTCACCGTCGTAGTAGCTTTCAAGCTTGATTATCATTGCTCCGTTAGCATAAAATTTAACTCCGAAAGCCTCACCGCCAATGTAAACCTCATTTTTATCATCAGCGGCATAAGGCGAAAAAGTCGAAACAGTAAATAATAATGTGAAAATCAGGGCAACTGATATAATTTCTTTAAATTTTCGCAAAAAATTCACCTTCTTTCCGTTGCCTTTATTATGATTTGCATTTATAATATAGATTAGTGCGTTGATGAAAATATTAAAAATGTTACTGGCAGAGGATTTTCCGAAAAGGCGATAAACAGCCGTGCATTGTAAATTATTTTCTGAAATTATATCATTTTCTTATTATGAGGTATATATGGAAAACACAAATTCTAACCTTGTCGGTCTTACCGATTCCGAAGTTCAAAAGCGTATAGATGAAGGAAAGGTAAATATTTCAACTAATATTAAAACCAAATCAATCAAAAGAATATTTTGTGATAACATTTTTACGCTTTTCAATCTTATAAATGTAATTTTGCTTGCGGCATTGATTTTTGTGGGTTCACACAAGAATATGCTTTTTATCGGTGTTGTTATCGCAAATATAATTATAGGTATAGTTCAGGAAATTCGTTCCAAAATAAGCGTTGACAAGCTGACTATTTTGTCTGAGAAAAAAATCAATGTTCTCAGAAACGGTAAAATTACAGAAATAAGCAAAGATGAGATTGTTCTTGATGATATTCTTGTGCTTTCAAGAGGAAGCCAGATTCCTGCCGACTGCATTGTATGCGACGGCAACTGCAGAGTCAACGAAAGTTTGCTTACAGGCGAATCAAATCTCATTGAAAAAAATGTCGGAGATGAACTGCTCTCGGGCAGTTTTATTGCGGCAGGAAAATGCTATGCTCAGGCTGTAAAGGTCGGAGCCGATTGCTATGCCGCAAAGATAAATAACGAAGCCAAATATATTAAAAAAGTAAATTCTCAGATTTTGGAGTCATTCAATTTTATTATCAAAATCTGTACATTTGTACTTTTTCCGATTGGTATTGCATTTTTTATTCGACAATTCACCCTGCCAGATGCAACATTGCAGTCTGCTGTAATCAGCACTGTTGCGTCGCTTGTCGGTATGATTCCAAAGGGAATGATTCTTCTTACAAGTTCTGTTCTTGCAGTATCAATTATCAGGCTTTCATCCAAAAAGGTTCTTGTACAAGAAATGTATTGCATTGAAACACTTGCAAGAGTCGATGTACTTTGTCTTGATAAAACGGGAACGCTTACAACAGACGAAATGACGGTAACAGGTGTTATTCCGTTTGGGGCTGATGAAAATAAAATCAAGAAAGCACTTTCTTCAATTGTAAAAGCGTCCGATGAACTGAATGCAACTTTGTATGCACTGCGTGACTATTCGGATTCAGTTTCACCGTATGAGTGCAGTAAATTCTGCGATTTTTCGTCCGAAACAAAATGGTCGGGCGGTACATTTGAAAACGGCAAGACCTACATAGTCGGTGCGACTGAATGTATTTTAAAAAGCAGAGAAAAGTATTCCGAGGTGTATTCTGAGATTGAAAAGATAAATCAAACCGTCAGAATCCTTGTTCTTGCCGAAAGCGATAGTGAACCGGACAAAGACTCATTGCCTGATGATTTAAAACCGCTTGCACTCATTCTTATCAAGGATAAACTTCGTGATAATGTAAATGAAACGGTAAAATATTTTGAGGAACAGGGTGTCACCTTAAAGGTAATTTCAGGCGACAGCGTTAAAACTGTTAAAAATATTGCACTTGACACAGGAATTGAGGGTGCAGAAAATGCAATTGATATGTCAACCGTGACAACAGATGAAGAGCTTGAAGATGCGGCAGAGCGTTGTAATGTGTTTGGCAGAGTAACTCCGGCTCAAAAGAAAAAGCTTGTGGTTGCCCTTAAAAAGCACGGACATTCGGTTGCTATGACAGGTGACGGAGTAAATGATGTTCTCGCACTCAAAGAGGCGGATTGCTCCGTAGCTATGGCGTCAGGCAGTGATGCCGCACGAAATGTGTCACAGCTTGTACTTGTCAATAATGACTTTGGCGCAATGCCAAGCGTTGTGGCAGAGGGCAGACGAACAATCAATAACCTTGAACGAAGCTCTGCACTCTATCTTGTTAAGACGATTTATTCGGTTATACTTTCAATTTTCTTCATATTCTTCCGCACAGGATATCCCTTTGAACCGATACAGCTTACGCTTGTCGGTGCATTAACGGTTGGATTGCCATCATTTGTTCTCGCACTTCAACCGAATAAAGATATAGTAAAAGGTAATTTCACCGTAAATATAATAGCAAGATCACTCCCAACAGCTTTTTGTATTTCGGCAGATACAATATTACTCGCAATTTTAAAGTATATGACAGATATGCCGCAGGCACAGTTTTCAACTCTCTGCGTATATCTTACTGCATTTTCATGTATGCTGCTTGTAATCAGATTATCAATCCCGTTCAATCCGCTCAGAGCCGTTATGGTCATCGGATGTTCCGCAGGAATAATAATCGGTTCAATCTTCTTCGGCGGATTGTTCTCACTTGCACCGCTTACATTTGAAAACATCATATTGCTTGTAATCTTTGCTGTAGGCACATTTGTTGTATTTAGTATACTCTACAATATAGCACAGCACTATATAGAAAAATTCAAAAAGGAAAGTCATCTTAAACTGACTGCAAAAAGAAATGCAAATAAACAAAAACGCTGAAAAATTAATCAGACAACTGAATAATCAAGGCTATGAGGCTTTTATAGTAGGCGGTTGTGTTCGTGATTATCTTCTCGGATTGACTCCGCATGATACAGATATTTGCACAAATGCTTTGCCTGAGCAGACAAAAAAATGCTTTGAGGCTTATCGTACATTTGATACAGGTATCAAACACGGCACAATTTCCGTTGTATGCGGCGGTGAAGTCTATGAAATCACAACCTACCGTATTGACGGTGATTATTCCGATAACCGTCATCCGGACAGCGTAAGCTTTACACGAAACATAAACGAAGATTTGCAACGCCGTGACTTTACGGTAAATGCAATGGCATATAACGCTGAATACGGTCTTGTCGATCCATACGGCGGTAAAAATGACCTTAAAGATAAAATTATCCGTTGTGTCGGAAATCCCGATACACGCTTTAACGAGGATGCTCTGCGAATCTTGCGGGCATTACGCTTTGCCTCTGTTTACGGATTTTCAATTGAAGAGAACACATCAAAGTCTATATTTAAAAATGCAGACTTGCTGAAAAACATTGCAACAGAGCGTGTGATTTCGGAATTTCTAAAGCTCATCTGCGGTAAGGATGCCGTAAAAATTCTTGACGCTTACCGAGAAACAATTGCTGTTATTATCCCTGAAATTACCGTTATGTTCAATTTCAATCAGAACAACATTCATCATTCGTATGATTTATGGCAACATACCCTGACTGCACTCGGCACAATTGAACCGAATCCCATACTTCGTATGACAATGCTCCTGCATGACATCGGCAAGCCTTTTGTTAAAACTACTGACAACAGCGGTCAATCGCATTTTCAGGGACATCAGCTTGAAAGTAAAAAAATTGCAGACAGAATTCTGCACAGACTAAGATTACCGTCTGATTTTATTAACAAAACTCTTCTGCTTATTGAATATCATGATGTCCGTTTTAACGGCAGTAAAAAGCTTATGAAAAAGGTTATGAATGTACTCGGTACAGATCTTACAAAGCAGTTGTTAGAGGTCGAATATGCCGATATATCTGCCCAGTCTGAATATCAGCGAGAGGAAAAGCTCGGATATCTTGAAACGGCTAAAACACATCTTAATGAAATAATCAAAGATAACGAATGTTTTAAGCTGAGTCAGCTTGATATCAACGGTAAAGATGTTTTAAACCTTGGCGTAAAAGAGGGAAGAGATGTCGGAAATATTCTCGATTATTTGCTGATGCTTGTAGTAGATGCAAGTGTTCCAAACAAAAAATCAATACTCATATCAAAAGCAAAAGAATATATTTACGGTAATCAAATAAATAAGTAATTAAAAAAGAGGATTTCAGCGAAAACTGAAATCCTCTGATTTTTGTTTAAAATTAAAGAACCTTTGATAAAAATTCCTTTAAACGGTCGTCCTGCGGATTATTGAAGAACTCCTGCGGATTGTTCTTTTCTTTGATAACACCGTCGTCAATAAATACAACATCGGTTGCAACTTCCTTTGCAAAGCCGATTTCGTGAGTAACAACAACCATTGTCATACCTGCCTTGGCAAGCTCTTTCATAACATCAAGAACTTCGCCGACCATTTCGGGGTCAAGTGCAGATGTCGGCTCGTCAAAGAGGAGAACATCGGGATTCATCGCAAGCGCTCTTACAATTGCAATACGCTGTTTCTGACCGCCTGAAAGCTGGTTTGGATATGCGTTTGCCTTTTCGGCAAGTCCTACACGCTCCAAAAGATCCATAGCGTCTTTTGGAGCCTCATCTTTACTCTTGCCAAGAAGCTTGACAGGAGCCATTGTAAGGTTGTCAATAACAGTCTTGTGGGGGAAAAGGTTAAACTGCTGGAACACCATTCCCATTTTTTGACGGTGAACATTTATATTAACCTTTGGATCCGTAATA
>ULLY01053170.1_pt1 | contig 14480 bp, 9 predicted proteins | sample 1951521 | NCBI WGS metagenome assembly ULLY01 (sample SAMEA4835537, study PRJEB28245) | human gut metagenome | biome: gut microbiome; material: fecal sample | place: Denmark | collected 2008 | reverse complement strand
AGACCAAAGAGGTTGATGAAGCCTGCACTGTCGTTCTGGTCATAAACTTGATCTTCGTCAAAAGTAGCAATTTCCTCGTCGTAGAGTGAATACGGGCTTGTTACGCCTGCATCAATGATGTTGCCCTTATAGAGTTTAAGTTTTACATCACCTGTTACATACTCCTGAGTGCTGTCAACGAAAGCTGAGAGAGCCTCACGGAGAGGTGTGTACCACTTGCCGTCATAAACGAGCTCTGCAAAAGCATTTGCAACATTTTGCTTGTAGTGGAGTGTGTCCTTGTCAAGGCAGATTTCCTCAAGCTTTGCGTGAGCAGCATAGAGAATTGTACCGCCCGGAGTTTCATAAACGCCGCGAGCCTTCATACCAACAAGACGGTTCTCAACGATATCTGTGATACCGACGCCGTTTCTGCCGCCGATTTTGTTGAGTTCCTTAATGAGTTCAACGCTGTCGATAGCCTCGCCGTTAAGCTTTGTGGGAACACCCTTTTCAAATGTAAGAGTTATATATTCTGCCTTATCGGGAGCCTGCTCAGGTGAAACACCGAGTTCAAGGAAGCCTTCCTTATTGTACATCGGCTCATTTGCAGGATTCTCAAGGTCAAGACCTTCGTGGCTCAAGTGCCAGAGGTTCTTATCCTTTGAGTAGTTTGTTTCACGGTTAATCTTGAGCGGAATATTGTGCTTTTCAGCATATTCAATCTCATCTTCACGGCTCTTGAATTCCCATGTTCTCCAAGGAGCGATAATCTTCATGTCAGGAGCGTAAGCCTTGATAGCAAGTTCAAAACGAACCTGATCGTTACCCTTGCCTGTACAGCCGTGGCAAATTGCGTCAGCACCTTCGGCTTTTGCAATTTCAACGAGTCTTTTTGCAATGATAGGACGGGCAAAAGATGTGCCGAGGAGGTACTTGCCCTCGTAAACAGCACCTGCTTTTACTGTGGGAATGATATATTCGTCAACAAATTCCTTGTTGAGGTCTTCAATGTAAAGTTTTGATGCGCCTGTTTTGATAGCCTTTTCTTCAAGACCGTCAAGCTCTGTACCCTGACCAACATCACCCGAAACAGCGATAACTTCGCAGTTGTCGTAGTTTTCTTTAAGCCACGGAATGATGATTGAAGTATCAAGACCGCCTGAATATGCAAGAACTACCTTTTTAATCTTATTGTCAGCCATTTTTGATTCCTCCGAAATTTGGAAACACTTTATGTCGGTGTTTCCTTTAATTAATTTTTATTACTCTTACATTATACACTCTGTTTTCAAAAAATCAAGTGTTTTTTGAATAAATATTCAATGTTTTTTCAAATTTGCATTTTTGGGTACAAATTGACCGAAATCTGCTTTATTTTCGCTGTATTATCGGTGTTTTTGGTGGTTGATATGTCACATTCTCCCCTGAATTTCTGAAAAATGTATATATGCACAAAAAATGAATATTCATTTTATTCATCTCTTTATGCATATTCATACATACATATACACCCATTTTGCATATTTTTCATTTTGTGAAAACCGCTGAAATCACTTCAAAAACCTGTTGACACCGTATGTGATACCATATATAATATTATCAGGAGGTATTTACGATGTCACGATGGGATAAACTAATAATGCGTATCTGTTCGCTGTCGAAAGACCTCCGTTTTGATGAACTGAGAAAAGTTCTTGAAAGCTACGGGTATGTTATGAATGCGCCGAAAGGCGGAAGCAGTCACTACACATTCAGAAAATCGGGTTGTATGCCGATAACAATACCTAAACACGAACCTATCAAAAAGGTGTATGTAGAAATGGTAAGACAAATTGTTGAAAGTGAGGCGAAAGATGATGAAGACACTTAACGATTATCTTGCAATGTCATATCGTATGGAAATTGTCGAGGATAAGAACGAGGGCGGTTTTGTTGTATCATTTCCCGAGCTTCCGGGCTGCATAACCTGCGGAGAAACGATAGAATCGGCTGTTGCTAATGCCGAGGACGCTAAAAAAGCCTGGTTTGAAGCCGCCTTTGAAAGCGGAGTTGTAATTCACGAACCCGACAGCCTTGAAGAATATTCGGGACAATTCAAGCTGAGAATCCCAAAAAGTCTGCACCGCTCACTTGCCGAACATTCAAAGAAAGAGGGCATAAGTATGAATCAATACTGTGTCTATCTTCTGGCAAAAAATGATGCAGTCTATTCAAAATAGAATTTTGAAAGCATATTATATAAAACACAATTGTTGAAAGGAAGATCTATATGTCAGCATTCAAAGAGATAAATCCGAAAGAAATTGTTGAAAGTCCGTTTAAGCTTATCGGTGATGATTGGGCGCTTGTTACGGCAGGCGACAGAGAAAAATTCAACACAATGACGATAAGCTGGGGCGGTGTAGGCATTATGTGGGGTAAGCCCGTTGTATTCACCTTTATTCGTCCGCAGAGATATACATTTGCGTTTATGGAGAACGGCGACCGCTATACAATGAGCTTTTTTGATGAAAAATACAGAGATGCCCTCAAATTCTGCGGTTCAAAGAGCGGCAAGGATTATGACAAGGTAAAGGAAACAGGTCTTACTCCTGCGTTCACGGAAAACGGCTCTGTATATTTTGAAGAGGCAAAGCTTGTTCTTGAATGCAAAAAAATGTACGCTCAAAGTCTTAATGCCGAAAGCATTGCCGACCGTGAAAGCGTTGACAAGTGGTATGACAACGACTTCCATAAAATGTACATCAGCGAAATTACAAAGGTTCTTGTAAAAGTATAATCGGTAATTTTAAAATCATTATGAAAAAATGGCAGACAATCACACGGTTGTCTGCCATTTTCTATTTAAAAAGCTGTACAAAAAATGCCCCTCACATTTTGTGAGGGGCATTCCTTACTATATCGACTAAACGGAACGATATGTCAATTGCTTTAAAACTTATTAAAAGTTGCTGATGAGGTCTACAACAAACTTCTGAATAGTAGTAGCATCCTTAACTGTGATTGTGCCGTCATGGTCAACATCGGCAGCAGTAAACTGGTCGTTTGTGAATGCAACGAGCTGAGCAACATACCTCTGAACTTCGGTTGCATCTACAACTGTGATGTCGCCGTCCATGTTAACATCACCAAGGGTTACATCGCCGACAAATGCCGTTGATGCGTTTACTGATACTTTTTCAAAGCCTGCAATGCCTGTTACATCGCAAACCTTGCTGTTATTTACAACAGATGCCTGATTAAGCTTGTTGCCCTTTACATAACCTAATGTAAGGTACTGTGTGTCAAGATATACGCTTGCAGTACCTGAACCGATAACCTCAAATGTGAGTGAGATAAATGTATCTCCGTTGTACTGAGTAGGCACCTGTGGGTTAGTAAATACACCCTTAATTACATTGCTGTAAGCATTGTGAATAAGGTTTGACTGTGAAGGCATGATTGTCTGCTTGCCGTCTGCCTTGTTATCAGCCATGTTGAATTTGAGCTTGCTTGAATCATACTTAACAGCCCACTGTCCGTCAACAACGCCCATGTTTGAGTTGAGCTTGTAGAGAACAGTTACCTTCTTGCCGTCAGTGCTTACTGTCTTTGATGCAGAACCAAAGTAATTTGAAGTAGCGTTTACTGTGAGCTTCTGAGCAGGAGCAGTAGTCGGCTCTGTAGCTGTTGTAGGCTGTGTAGGTGCAGTCGGCTGAGTAGCTGTAGTCGGCTGAGTTGAAGTAGTAGGCTGTGTCGGAAGTGTAGGAGATGTTGGAACAAATCCGTTTTCAATGTCGCCGTTCTTCATAGCATATGAATATGTGCCGTTTACACCGTTTCTTGTTGCATCAACCTTGATTGTGCTTGTTTTCTTGAGAGCTGATGTTGCAACTGTGAATGCACCTGTTACATCGTCTGCAGTAGCAGTATATGTCTTACCGTCAACTGTAACAGTTACCTTTGCAGCGCTGGCTGTAACACCTGATACAACGCTCTTGCCTACAACTGCATATGTGAGTGTTGCAGGAGCAAGTACAAGTGCCTTCTGAGCTGACTTGAGGTCTGCAATCATAGCATTCATATCTTCAGCTGTTGTAGCGTCTTCGCCTGCTTTAATCATAGCCTCGGCTGACTTGAGAACCTTCTGAGCATTTGCCCAGCTCTCTGCTGTGTAGTCTGATGCTGTCATAGCAAGAATCTTTCTTGCTTCTTTCTTGAGTGATTCATAAGGTGAAACAACGATTGGCTTTGATATAAGCTTGTATGTTGTACAACCTTCGTTTGTAATTTCGATTGTATCGCCGTCTTTAACGCCTGTGATATCTGCTGTCTGACCTGAACCGCTGCTGAGAATAATGCTTACTTCGTTAACATTATCGAACTTAACAACATAGTTGCCGTCAGAATCTTTTTCTGTAAGAGCAACGCCCGGCCATGCGCCTGTGAGCTTCTGTGTATCATTCCAAGCATAGATTTTGTAGCTTGCAGATGAGCTGTAAGGCTTGATTGTTACGGAAACAGAACCCTCTGCAGGCTCTGGATCGCCGCCGCCTCCCTGCTGATTACCGTTGGTTACTGTCTTAACCGATGCGTAGTTGCCGTTCTGAATTTCGAGAACAGCACCGTCATAAAGACCTGTGATATCGCCTGACTGTGAGCCGCTGCCGTTGTTGAGAACAACGCTGAATGACTTGTCGGCTGAAACAGGAAGTGTGAGTTCATATGTGTTTGCCTGACCTGAAACGGCTGCTGCCTTTTGACCCGGCCATGCACCGTTGAGTGCTGTGCTTGCACCTGTCCAAGCGTAAACATTCGGAGCGCCTGCTGTGCTCTTGATTGTAAGCTTTGATGTCTGACTTGCTGTCGAACCGGGAACAGTTGTGCTCTGTGTCGGGCTGGTTGTAGGTTTTTCGTCGTTTTCGCCGAGCTTGAGGAATGTGAATTTAGCCTCTGAGCTTGCCTTGTCGTTTGTAGCCTCAACAGTTACTTCGATTGTATCGTTCTTGTAAGCTGTCTGACCGATTGTGAATGTGTCGCCGTCCTTAACAACAAACTTGTTACCGCCGTCAACAGAAACCTTTGCACTGTCGCATTCCTTGAGAGAAACAGTAACCTGCTCTGTGCCGTAGAACTTCGGCTCGCCTGTGATTGATACAAGCGGCTGACCGTCAGCATTTTCCATAAGGATTGTGCCGTTTACACCACTGTTGAAAGTTACCTTACCGTCAGTAACAACTGAAGATGAGTTGTCATAAGTATTGATTACATAGCTGCCGTCTTCCCAAAGAGTTGAAACATCAACAGTTACGCTTGAATTTTTGTTACAGCCGATTACTGCAGCTGCCTGATCTGTTACGCCGTTCTTATCGTATGTACGGCCGAAAGCAACACCGCTTGTAGCTGAGAGCTTAACATTTGAGCCTGCACCGATGGATACATGCTTGTTACGGAACTGACCAACCTTCTGCCACTGAGCAAGAAGAGTTTTGTCCATGTTGTTCCAGTTCATATCACTTCTGAGTGCATGACCCGATCCGCCGTAACCGTCAAATGCAACGCCGGGATAGAGAGGACGGTTGGTTTCGTCACCGTAGAAAATCTGAACTCCGCCCGGGAGAAGGAGGAATGCAGCCGCATTGTAAAGCATTGTGTTCTCATCGCCACGGGTAAGTGTTTCATCGTGTGATGACATAAATGAAAGAACGTTAAAGCCTTCCTTTGTGTTGATCTGGTCTGCATAGCCCTGATATGTGTTTGCAACACTACCGCTTGCAAGAGCACCGCCGCCTGTAACTGCGAAGTTAATCATTGAGTCGAAGCCGCCCTCGGAATAGTATGTGTCGTAGCCTACACCGTGATCCCAATGCTCGCCTGTCATCCAGAAATCTTCTTTCCAGTCAGCACCTGCTTTGCCCTTGTTGTTGGATCTCCACTCTCTGAGAGCAGAAACACAAGCCTGCTTGAGCTGGTTCCAAGAAGCCTTATCAACATGCTTTGCAGTATCGCAACGGAAACCGTCAACACCGTACTCCTTAACCCACTCTGAAAGCCAGGTTGAAAGGTAGCCTGTTACTGTGTTTGAATCACCGTATTTTGCGAGCTTCTGAGCATATGTACCTTCCTGCTTCCACTTTGTTTCGAGGATCGGAGGAATTGTAACTTTCTTTGTCTGCTCTGTTCTGAAGTCGGGAAGTCCGCTGAGTGACATTGTAAGATCACCGCCGGCACCCTCTGTATATCCGGGAAGACCGCTGCGGATCCAGTCATTGCTCCACCATTTGCCCCAGTCTTCTGCTGATGTTTTATAGTCAATGTGGTCGTTTACATCACTTACATCTGTGAGCTTGTATTTGTAGTCTAACGCACCGTCAAGGAGAGTACCGAAGCCGAACTGCTCCATATCTGCAACGGTGTTGTAGCCTGTGTGGTTCATTACGATATCCATGATAACTCTGATACCGTGCTCATGCGCTGTGTCAACGAGAGTTTTGAACTCCTCTTTTGTACCGAAGTTTGCATCAGTTTCGGTATAGTCAAGAACATAGTAGCCGTGATATGAGTAGTGAGCAAAGCCCTTACCTGAATCACAATAGCCGTGAGTCTGCTCATACGGAGCTGAAATCCAAATTGCGTTTACACCGAGGTTATCAAAATAACCCTCTTCAATTGACTGAGTAACACCTGCAAAGTCGCCGCCGTGGAATGTACCGGGGTTTGTATCCCAGCCATCAAGCGGTTTGCCGTCCTTGTCAAGTGTTCTGCCGTATGAATGGTCATTTGCGGTGTTTCCGTTCTTAAAACGGTCGGTAAGCAGGAAATACACATTGGCATTATCCCATGTAAAGCCGTCATCTTCAACAAGTGAACCTGCGGCAGTTGATGATGCAGATGTGCTGCTGTCATCGGAAACTGTTGCAGCACTTGCCGAACCAAATGCTACGGAAGCACCGGGGAGAGCCATACAAAGTGTCAAAACGGCACTGAGCGCTCTCTTCATACTTCTTTTTTTCATTGTTTGATTACTCCTTTCAAAGCTTTTAAAACGTAGGGTCAAACATCCCTAGACAATTTGATTTTATCACAAAACTCTCACAAAAACTACACATAATCCTTTTATTTTGTAAAAATAGCAAGTTACACAATCTTTACACTGGAATATTATGCAAAATTACCCTTGTCGCTCTTCTGTTTTTATTTATAAAGACAGTTTCAATTGCCCCCCTGCCGAAAATTACATAAATACGGTCGGGAATAATAAGATTTGTACTTAACAAAACTTTATTTCCGACCGCAATTTTCGCTTTTTAATTTTTATCTTATCTGAGTCTTACATTCAAAAATCTGAGTTTAAAGGTTGAGCCTACGCCGAGTTTGGAATCTGCGGTAATATATCCGCCTGTTTTTTCAACAATTGATTTTGCAAGCGACAGACCTATGCCGACGCTTGACGGGGATGAATTTCGTGCTTTATAGAACCTCTCAAAAATGTGGGGCAAATCCTTCGGGCTGATTCCGCATCCGTTGTCGCTTATGATGATTTCCGAATACATACTGTTCCTTTCGGCAGAAATTCTGACATAACCGCCGTCGGTATGCTCAATACAGTTTTTTACAATGTTTGAAACCGCTTCGCAAATCCAGCGAAAATCGCAATTAAGATTAAAATCATTTTTGACGGTTTTTTCAATTCTCACATCACGGATATCGGCAAGAACCTCTGTGCGTGAAATGCACTCGTCAATTATTTTTTCAACCGACACATCTCCAAACTTCAATTCAACAGTTCCCGAATCAAGCATTGAGAGCGTAAGCAGACTTTTTACAAGGAAATTTATCGAATGGGCATTATGCGCTATATCCATAACAAAATCCCGTCTGATTTCAACGGGCATATCATCGTCATCAAGGATATTTTCGGTTGTTATCAAAATTGAAGTCAACGGTGTTTTAAGCTGATGTGAAATGTCGGCAAGCGAATTTTTGAGGATTTCTTTCTCTCGCATTGAATTGTCGGCATACTCACGAAGCATTACCGTTGTTTTTTGAATCTCCTGCTTTAACAGTGACATATCGTCGTCGGTTGAGCCGTCAAGGTCGAGGTCGTACTCTCGGTTGTTTATTTTTTCAAGACATTTTACAATTTCAAGTCGCTGTCGCTTTTGCTTTTTACAGTATCTTATGAACACAACGCAGAGCAAAATTCCGAACACACAAACACCTGCGGTTGCAATCACAATTGTAATTGTTGCATAACTTCCGCTCTGAATGTCAACCCAGCCACTGTCGGATTTTATTCCGTACTTTGCAAAGTCGCCTTTTATGCCGGCAGTGTCGCTGTTCAAAATTTGAGCAAGCTCCTTTTCCGAAATGTCGGGATATTGTTCCCTAACCTTTTCCGCAACGGCAATTATCTTTTTATCCGTGCTTTCACGAACAGCGTTAAAGCCTGCACCGATGCCTACTGCAACGGCACAACAGAAAAGCCCCGTTATCGCAAGCATTACCGCAAGAAATTTTGATGTGTTTTTCATTATACCTCCAGCCTGTAACCAAGGCCCTTTACGGTTTTAATCATATTTGTATCAAGTTTTTTGCGAAGTCTTTTTATGTACACGGTCAGCGTGTTGTCCTCAACATAATTCCCCGACAAATCCCATATGCGTTCAAGAATCTGTTCACGGGTCAGCACCTTGCCGCTGTTTTTGGCAAGCATTGCAAACAGACGGTACTCAAGCGCCGTAAGCACAACGGGATTGCCGTTTTTGCAAACCTGTTTTTTGTCAAAGTCAATGCTGATGTCGCCAAAATTCATAGCCATAGTTTTGTCGAGCTTTTTGGTAATTCGTTTAATTCTTGCAAGAAGCTCACGGCTTGAAAACGGTTTTGTTATGTAATCCTCCGCTCCGAGGTCAAAGCCTTTTACAATGCTGTCCTCATCGTCAAGTGCGGTGAGAAAAATCACGGGAGTTTCGCACACTCTTTTTATCTCGTCACAAAGCTCAAAGCCGTTGCCGTCGGGAAGCGATACATCAACAATAAAAAGGTCAAAGTCACCGCCGAGAGAGTTAAGGGTTGATTCGGCATTTTCACACAACGCAACCTCAAAGCCGTTTTGTTCAAGAGTGTAAACAAGTCCTTTTGAAATTGCACGGTTGTCCTCAATAAGAAGAATTTTCACAACAAGTCCTCCAAAATGAAATTCGGGCGGATTAAATCAATAATCCGCCCGTCAGCAATGAAAACATACAAAATATTGTGGTATCTGTTGTTACAACTACATTATAACAGAGTGTAAAACTATTGTCAACAAATTTCAACAAAATGCAGTCTGTTGACTGAGCTCAGCACTTATATGTTGTCATTTCGGATTGTTTCGATAATATTTTGCTTATTAACCTTTGAGATTGAGTATTTCATAATCAGCCATACTACAATAATTACAGCCGCAATACTAATCAATATAGCTTTCCACGGGAATACAAAGCTCATTGGAACACTTCCTCTTGAAAATGCGGAGAAGATTGCAAATACACCGAGAACGCCGAGAGGGATACCTATAAGCAATGATTTTATGCCGTACATAAGGCTTTCAAGGCGAATCATACGGTTAAATTCCTTCTTTGTCATACCGATAGATTTAAGCGATGCAAATTCCTTGCTCCTCAATTGCATATTGGTTGAGATTGTGTTGAAAATGTTTGTAAGTCCGATGAGCGAAATAACACCGATAAATCCGTAAACAAATATTCCAACAATCAGCATAATGGCATTGAACTGTCTTACAATTTCTTCATAGTCATAAATGTAAATGCTGTCATCCGCACCTTCCATAGACTCAATACGGTTTGTAAGCGAGGTGTGGTCTGATGTATTGGCATAGAGAGTAACGGCACATCCGTCTTTGCCGACCTGAGATGAAATTACACCCTGTTCGCCGATTATCAAGCCCTGACCGAAAATTGTTCCTTCGCCGATTACAGAATCAGCCGACTTTGGAATTTCGTCAAACAATGAGGCAACCCTCAACTTGCCTGTTTTCAGCTCGTTTCCTTCCTCATCATTTCCGTAAACGATAAACTTTGTCGGAGCGTCTTTGCCGTACAGCGGTACAGGATCATCATAGGTTCGACTGCCCTCGCCGTAATCGGGCGTCACCTTTGAATACGCAAGCACACCGCCCTTAACCTTGTTGTAATCAAGTTTCAATTCTTTGCAAATCTGAACAAATGTATCGTGTTCAAATTCAAAAAATTCCACGCTGAATGACTTTGTACCGTCAGCATCGTCATAAAGGAAGTTTTCTCCGCATTCGTTAACATGTACATCTGCTGAAACATAACCGTACTGCGAACCGACTGTCAGATAATTTTCGATTTCAGGCATTTTTTCAATTGTCTGAGCCTGCTTTGAATCAATTCCGACAACCATATAGCTGTAGTCTGTTTTGCCGTAGTAATGCTCTGTATATGTCATTCCGTAGTCCATAAATGCCGAAACTGCAATGAACATTGCAACGCTGACTACAATTGAAATAACCGTTGTGCGATACTTTTTCCTACTGCGTTTAAGGCTCTTTGAGGCGATTTCACCGCCTACACCGAAAAGCTTTTTGGTAAGCTTAGATGTGCGGTACGGCTTGTTGTTCTTCACCTTGATATCCTTGTTGCCTCTGATTGCAACAAGCGGTGGGATTTTTGACGCACGAAGTGCAATGAAGAATGACGAAAGGAATATTGTAACAGCAGAAAGAACAATTGCACAAATAATCGGAATTGTCGGAGTTACAAATACAAATGTTGCTCCGTTCAGCATATCACCGAGAACGCTGTTGAGTATTGCAATAAGAATTGCGTTTACACCGAGTCCGAGAAGTATGCCGAGAGGAATACCGATTAAGCCGAGAATGAATCCCTCAAAAAGCACATTCCTGCGGATTTGCCTTTTGGTTGCACCGACCGACGCAAGCATACCGTACATACTCGTTTTCTCTGTAATTGAAATTGCAAAGCTGTTGCGGATTACAAACACGCTCGCAAGCATTACTATAATAATGATAATAACGGCAAGGCTAAAAATCATTACATTTGTACCGTCACTTTCGCCGTAGCCTTTCATGCTGAGAAGTATGGAATTGAATTCGTATGCATTTATTCCCGAGGTCTGCTGATCTTCAGGTGAAATTTCATCGCTGATTACATTACTCATATCATCAGCTTTAAAGCCTAAAATATCCGCTGTATTTTGAAGATAATTGCCTTCGCTCTGAGGAGTATAGGCGATATACAGCTTATTCATATGCTTTGTTCTGATTGCCTCGACAGGTGCTTTTTCATCAGAAACGGTATATATTTCGAAACAGGAGGAAGGATTCAGCTCTCTTGTGTTCGGATTTTCGATAATTCCTGTTATTGTATATGTCTTTTGCTTTTTATCGGTTATTTTAGATTCTTTGAATCTCTTTGGCGACAGGTCAAGCAACTCGCTTTCTCCAAGAACCTTTCCGTCTGTACCTTTAAGCACTCCAAGTTCAAGCGTAATTTTATCACCGACTTTTACATCTTTTCCGTCAGTGTTTTTAAATGCACCTGTAACAACAGCTTCGTTTGAATTTGTCGGGAAACTGCCTTTTTCAAGTTTTAACTTAAAGCAACCGTCAAATGCATTTTCGCTGATTGCGGTAACGGCATATCCGTATTCGGCATTATCGGCAACTGTTGCCTTGGAAAATCCCAGTCTTTCCTTATAATAGGCATTTTCAACATTACGGTTCTGTCGGATTTTATCAATTTTTGCGGTGTCGATAATATCAAGTGCAACATCATAATTGCCCGACCATTCCGTCTGACCGTCAATCATAGTCTGTCGTCCGCTGAGTGCCATTCCCGAAACAACCGTAATAAGTGCCGCCGAGAGCATAATTCCCACGATTGTAACAATTGTACGCACCTTGTTAAGCCGCAGGTTTTTAAGAGTAAGCTTGTTGAGAAGTTTCATAAAATCAAACCTCCTCAACAATTTTGCCGTCGCTGATTGTTATGATTCTGTCTGCCTGTTTTGCAATGTCAAGGTTGTGCGTAATCATTATAACAGTCTGTCCGTAACTCTGATTGCACATTTTGAGCATACTCATAACCTCTTCGCTTGACTTTGAATCAAGGTTGCCTGTCGGTTCATCGGCAAGCACAAGAGACGGATTGTTAATGAGCGCTCTGGCAATAGATGTTCTTTGTTGCTGACCGCCCGAAAGCTGGTTTGGAAGGTGTTTTCTTCTTGCACGCAGTCCGAACGAATCAAGAATCATCTCAAGTCTTTCTCTGTCAACACCTCTGCCGTCAAGGTCACAGGGGAGCGTGATGTTTTCTTCAACAGTCAGAATCGGGATAAGATTGTAGAACTGATAGACAATGCCCACCTGTCTGCGGCGGAATACGGCAAGCTTGTCATCATTCATTTTGCTTATATCGTTGCCGTCAACAAAAATTTTTCCGCTTGTGGGACGGTCAACACCGCCGATAAGATGAAGAAGAGTTGACTTGCCGCTGCCGCTTGCACCGACAATGGCAACAAATTCGCCCTTTTCAACCGAGAACGAAACGTCGTCAACCGCATGGACAAGGTTTTCACCGCTTCCGTAGGTTTTTGTAAGATTTTCAACTTTCAGAATTTCCATAAAATATACCTCCAAATTCATTTTACACCCATATTATAGTGACGCAAAATGACTGTAAAGTGAATCCTGCAGACAAATTTTTCCGTAGGGCAGCCCACTTGAATACAAGAAAAACATTTGATATAATTGTTTGGTAAGGAAATGGCGGCGGCTGTTTCGACTCCCTTGAGAAAGGGGGTGATTGTGTGGAATACATAGCTGTGATAGTAATTTTCACATTTTTTATTGTGTTTACCATAAAGAAATAACCGCCCTGTACTGCGAATACAAGGCGGTTACCAAAAATAATTTGTCTTAAAAGCGGAACAGCTAAAGCCGTTTCCTTATCTATATATTAACATCTAACTATTAATATGTCAATCATTTTTCGGTGTGCCGTTTCATTGCACACCGTTTTTTATTTCTCGTTTTTATTTACAATCTAAAAGCAACGCTCGGGAATCTTTAATATCGCCTTAACAAGACTGTCTTCACGAATTGGGCGTAGCGACACGCTACCTGCAGTTTTGAAAATATATTTTGATGAGATTATTCGGCTTGTCGGCAATGCCTATGCCTAAAAAATCACCATCATGGGTTTTCATTCTGAAAAGCTGATCATTCTCGTACCCCGACTTGGCAAGATATGTTCTGTCGGCACTCAACGCACCGCCGTTTGCAAATCGTTTTGCCTGTGCAGACGATACGGCAAGATAGCCCAAACTCATAAACAGGCTCTCAACGGAACGCAGTTTTTCTTCAACATTTCCGTTTTCGCAAATGCTTTTCAGCTCGTCAAGCGCTATGCATTCGTCAAGCGAAAATCCGCACGCAGATGTTCTGCAAAGTGCCGTCATAACCGCACCGACACCGAGAACCTTGCCGATGTCATCAATTATCGTGCGTACATAAGTTCCCTTTGAACAGGAAATTTCAAGCGTGCCTGTCTGCGTTTTTTCGTCAAAATTTGCAAGCGAAAGAGAATAGACAGTAACCTTTCGGCTCTCACGCTCAACCTCGATTCCCTGTCTTGCAAGGTCATAAAGCCTTTGACCGTTCTTTTGTACGGCAGAGTACATCGGCGGAATCTGCTCAATTTCGCCCGTGAAATTGGGAATTACTCTGCGAATTTGTTCTTCCGTAACCGAAGATTCGCATTCTCCCGTTACTGTACCCCAGATGTCGAGGGTGTCGGTGGTTTTGCCAAGCTGAAATTCTGCCGTGTATGACTTGTCGTGATTGAGAATCAAATCCTGCGTTTTCGTTGCAGTTCCGAGCAAAACAGGCAGAACGCCCGTTGCGTTCGGATCAAGTGTTCCCGTGTGACCGAGCTTTTTCTGTCCTGTCAGTCTGCGAACAACGGCAATAACATCAAACGAGGTGAATTCCTTCGGCTTGTCAATCAGCAGTACACCGTTAAGATTGCTCATGATAAAAACTTCTCCGCAGCTTTTTCAAGCGTTGTCTTTACGGTTTCAAGGTCGCCCTCAATTGAGCATCCTGCCGCCGCAGGATGACCACCGCCTCCGAACTGCGAACAGAAATCCGAGGCATTGATATTATTGTTTGTACGAACGGAAATCTTGAAGAATCCGCCCTCTTTTTCACGCATTGTAATTCCGATGAGAACACCCTCAATCTGACGGGGAATAGAGGCAAGTCCCTCCATTTCGTCATCACCCGTGTTGAGCTTTTTGAGCATATCAAGCGTTGTGTAAATTATTGCGCACCTGCCGTCTGCACAATAGGTCATTGAGTCATAAACGGCTCTTTCAAGCTGAATTTTGTTTTTCGACTTTGTTTCAAACATCGCCTTGTTTATGTATGCGGTGTTACAGCCAAAGTCCATAAGACTTGCGGCAACACG
>ULLY01007330.1_pt1 | contig 14795 bp, 10 predicted proteins | sample 1951521 | NCBI WGS metagenome assembly ULLY01 (sample SAMEA4835537, study PRJEB28245) | human gut metagenome | biome: gut microbiome; material: fecal sample | place: Denmark | collected 2008 | reverse complement strand
CCCCCGACGAGAGCTACGGTACCGAATTCCTGGACTATAAAATGGCAGTCAAGGTGCTTTCCGATCCTGAAGAAGCGGTGGCTCATATTGCCTGGTACGGTTCCGGTCATAGTGAATGCATCGTGACCGAGGACAGCCGCTCTGCCGACTATTTCATGAAAGCAGTGGATGCGGCGTGTGTTTATGTCAATGTCCCTACTTCCTTTACAGACGGCGGTGAGTTCGGACTGGGTGCGGAGATAGGCATCAGTACCCAGAAACTTCATGCTCGCGGACCGATGGGGCTGGAGGAACTGAATACTTATAAATGGATAGTCCGTGGAGAAGGACAGACAAGAGATTAACCGGTGAGATAGAATTTATACATATTATATATAGAACGAATTATGAGATACTTTACAAATGTACACGATTTGGGTGATTTGAAAACAGCTTTGGCTGAGGCGTTTGAAATCAAGAAAGACCGCTATAAGTATGAGAATCTGGGAAAGCATAAGACTTGCTTGTTGATTTTCTTCAACAACAGCCTGCGTACCCGCCTGAGCACTCAGAAGGCAGCGCGCAATCTGGGTATGGACGTGATTGTGCTCGATGTGAACCAAGGCGCATGGAAGTTGGAAACAGAGCGCGGTGTCATTATGGATGGCGACAAGAGCGAACACTTGCTGGAAGCCATTCCGGTGATGGCCTCTTATTGCGATATCATCGGTGTGCGCTCTTTTGCTCATTTTGAAAACCGTGAAGATGATTATACAGAAAAGATTCTGAATCAGTTCATCAAGTATTCGGGTAAGCCGGTATTCTCTATGGAAGCGGCTACGGGCCATCCGTTGCAGGCTTTTGCCGACTTGATTACTATTGAGGAATATAAGAAGAAAGAACGCCCCAAAGTGGTATTGACCTGGGCGCCGCATCCGCGTGCACTTCCACAGGCTGTTCCCAATTCGTTTGCCGACTGGATGAATGAGGCAGATGTGGATTTTGTCATTACCCATCCCGAAGGTTATGAACTCGACCCGAAGTTTGTCCGTGGTGCGAAAGTGGAATATAACCAGATGAAGGCTTTTGAAGGAGCGGATTTCATTTATGCCAAGAACTGGGCTTGTCCGGGTGTGACCCGGCCGGAGGACTATGGCAAGGTGTTGAGCAAGGATATGAGTTGGACGGTAGATGCGGCTCACATGGCAGTGACCGACAATGCTTTCTTCATGCACTGTCTGCCTGTCCGTAGAAATATGATTGTGACGGATGATGTGATTGAGGCGCCTACTTCCTTGGTGATTCCCGAAGCTGCCAATCGTGAGATTTCTGCAACTGTGGTGCTGAAACGCTTGTTGCAAGGTTTGGAGGCATAACCGTCGAGCCAAGTGAAACAGTCGGGGGTATGTCAAAACTAAAGTGACCTGTCACTTTGTCAACTGTAGGGGCAGGGTTTACCTGCCCAAATACACAAAGCGAACTGTCTTCGGGCGAGCAGATCTCGCCCCTACGAGCAAAAGCACAGCATTGTCCGGGTTTTGACACAACCCCATGCTTCCCTCATTATTGAAGTCGGTTATCACTTCTCAATCTCCATGCCTTCGTCTATCCAGTTCAGGATACCTTTATCCAAGTTGTAGACTTTGAATCCCTTCTTGACCAAGAGCTTTGCTGCATTGCGGCTTCTTCTTCCGCTTTTGCAATATACGGCTACCGGTTGGTCTTTCTGCAACAGTTCATCAACGGCTGCGGCAAAGTTCTCGTCCATAACATTGATGTTCAGGCTGCCCGGAATATGTCCTTCCGAATATTCGGCAACAGTGCGTACATCTACCAATTGGATTTTATTGTCTTTTATCAATTGTTCGAAATGGGCTGTTGATAAGCTTTTGAACTTCTCTTGTTCTTTTCCTGTACAGGCCCATAATCCGAGCGCAAAGGCACAGATAAAGAAAACAAAATAAATAGTTTTAATCATATTGCTTTTTGTTGTTAATAAGTAAATGAACGGCTGGTCATACCTTCTTTGTATGTATTCAGCGTGAAGATAATTTTGTCTCCCTTTTGCAACACATCGGCATAGGTCCGGAGGGGAACTGAAAGGTAAACTTTACGGTTAAAACCTTCCACATCGTCATGGCGGTCGTGGTAAAGAGTAAGGTTCAGTGTCTTTGTGCCATCTTCATTATGGGTAATTCCGTTGTCGATGAAATGAAATTCATGTGTCCGGTCTTTTACCATTGCCAGTGCTATCAGGTTCAGATAGTCACCACTTCGCCAGATGCTTTGTATGGCAACCGGGTCTGTATGTATTTCCTTGAATGTATCTTTCGCTTTTGGAATAGGAGAGATGGCTATCTGTGTGTTATACAGGATGGCTTCCAATGATGACGGCTGGGAAGTATTGACAGGGGCATACATGGTAACAGTACGGTAAACGCTGTCGGGGGTCAAACCGTCCAGGCCGGCGCGGGGCTGTATGCTCCATATCACCCCCTCGTCGCTTTTCAGATAAGTTGCCGTCCCTGTGTTGTCCGTTACCAGGTCTATCATTTCTGTCAAGACATTGGGATAGACATAATCGTCATCACTGCAAGCGATGAATAGTAAAGGAGCAAAAAGACATAAAAGAATACATTTCTTCATGGTAAATTATCTGTTTATCGTTAACTGTACTGTTACCTTTGTTTGATTATCGTTCGGATTTCAGCCTTTTGCCGCTTCCAGATAGTTGATTAACGGATTGGCATACATCGTCAATATTTTGTTTCGCAGGAAAGGAATATCCTTGTTGGGCAAATCAATCTTGGCAATCTGTCCTTCCAGATACTTTTCAAACTTAACTTTTTCTTCTTCGGTATATTCTTCGGCAAAACGGGTATCTCCCATTAAGAGGTCGCACGCCACATAATTACCGGCATACAGATGATAGTTTTGATGAATATGCTTGTCTATCAGTTCAGAGATGGCGGTGAATACTTCTGTTTTGGATAAGTTGCGCTCTTTTATCTCATCCAGCTCTTTGTTCAGGCAGGCTGAAGTTTGGAAATGGATGCGGCCCTTATAACCGTAAAGTCCGGTCTGCATATTGATAAGGTCGTCTTCGGGAGATTTCCGGAAGTTGGCGTCGTCCCGTTTCTGTTGCAGCTCTTTTGCCTTCAGAAAGTCACAGGGGTCGTATTCGTAAGAGATGGAAAGCGGAACGAGATTGAGTTCTTTCAGTCGTGCGATGGCGTCTCCTTCTCCTGCCATTGCCATCATTTTAAGCACGCTGTCCTGGGTGCGGTCGTTAGAGTCTTTTGCACGTCCCTGGCGTTGGGCAATCCACAGGTTTTCATGCTTATGGGTGATGGCAAAGTGCATATAGCGCGACATCAGCGCAGATGCTTCCAGTTTTTGACGCATGCTGAGACCGCGTTGCACGATGAATGATTTATTGATACGTACCAGTTTTTTTATCCAGGGATAAATCAGCAGATTGTCACCGATGGCAATTTCCACGGTATTCATCTTTTGGTCTATCAAGAGAATGCACAGAAAAGCGGAGTCGAGGATAATATCACGGTGATTGGAAATGAAGGTATAATTCATTGTTTTGTCCGTCAGGGCAGAACAGTCGAATGTAAGCCCATTGGCGCATTTCTTTACCAAATCCCATAATAGTCCGTAGAAAAATGCTTTTTGGAACTCCAGGTTTGTCCGGCATAGACGCATCTTCTCGGCAAGGGCCTCAAAGGGGATGCCCGGCATAACAGACTCTACCACTGCCCGGAAACTCGGGTCGGCGATTAGCTCTTCATAGATTTTCGGCAACTCCTCGGGAGTGTAAGGACGAATCTTGTCAAATTCAGCTGGTATGTTCATGGCTCTTTTTATTTAAGTTAAAACTTATTTTCAATAATATCGGTCATTACATCTTTGATGTCCAGTCCGGCAGCACGCACTTGCTGCGGGATAAAGCTGGTAGCTGTCATGCCCGGAGTAGTGTTGATTTCCAATAGGTTGACTTTATCTCCTTCGGTAATGATATAATCGATGCGGATAATGCCCGAACATCCTAGTATATCATAGATGGCGGAAGTGAGCAGACGCACACGCTCTGCCGTATCTTCGGGAAGGCGGGCAGGGGTGATTTCCTGTACCTGTCCGTTGTATTTGGCATCGTAGTCAAAGAATTCATTGTCGGTTACTACTTCGGTAATGGGGAATACCACTTCTTTATCTTTTGTTTTATAGCATCCGCAAGTTACTTCCGTACCTTTCATATAGGCTTCGATCATCACTTCATCGCTTTCATGGAAGGCTTTTTCGATGGCAGGCTGAATTTCTTCTTCTGTTTTGACTTTTGTTACGCCAAAGCTGGAACCGCCGGCATTCGGTTTGATAAAACAAGGCAGACCGATTTTGCTGATTACTTCTTGGTCGGTGATTTCAAACCCTTTGCGGAGAATCAGAGATTCGGATACTCGGATTCCGAAACCTTTCAAATATTGGTTGCAAGTGAACTTATTGAATGTTATGGCCGAAACCAGTACATTACAACTGGAGTAAGGAATCCCCAGCAAGTCAAAGTAACCTTGCAGGATACCGTTCTCACCCGGAGTGCCGTGAATGGTGATATAAGCGAAATCGAAAAGCTTCTTTTCGCCATTCTCCATGAATCCGAAGTCGTTACGGTCGATGGGAGTTTTAGTGCCGTCGGGCAATATGACTTCCCAACGGTGCCCTTCCATCTCTACTATATATAGGTTATAACGCTCTTTGTCAATGAAAGAGTAAATCCCTTGTGCGCTGCGCAGGGAAACGACAAGTTCGCTGGAATCTCCGCCGGCTACTATCGCAATGGTACGTTTCATAGTTCTTCTCTGTTACTGATATAGTTTCTCCACTTGTCTATCAGGTTTGTCATATCCTCGGGCAACGGAGAGGTGAAAAACATCTCTTCGCCTGTGCGGGGATGGACAAAGCCCAGCGTCATGGCGTGAAGTGCCTGACGGGGGCAGGTCTCGAAACAGTTGTTTACGAATTGTTTGTATTTACTGAAATGTGTTCCTTTTAGAATTTCGTTTCCACCGTAGCGTTCATCATTGAACAAGGTGTGCCCGATGTGTTTCATGTGCACGCGTATCTGGTGGGTGCGTCCGGTTTCGAGCACGCATTCCACCAAAGTGACATATCCCAACCGTTCCAGAACCCGGTAATGGGTGACGGCGTGCTTTCCTTGTGTGGGGTCGCTTAACACTGCCATCTGCATGCGGTCTTTCGGATTCCGACCGATATTCCCTTCAACAGTGCCTTCGTCATTTTCCACAATTCCCCACACCAGCGCATTATATTTACGTTTGGTGGTCTTGTTATAGAATTGAAGTCCTAAGTGTGTTTTGGCATCGGGGGTCTTGGCCACTACAAGTAAGCCTGAAGTGTCTTTGTCTATGCGATGGACGAGTCCCACCTGCGGGTCGTTCGGGTCGTATTTGGGATTGTCTTTCAAATGCCAGGCAATGGCATTGACCACTGTCCCGTGATAATTGCCGCAACCCGGATGTACGACCAGTCCGGCAGGTTTATTAATCACCATCAGGTCTTCGTCTTCATAAACAATGTCCAATGGAATGTCTTCGGGGATAATATCATTGTCGTAACGCGGACGGTCCATCATGACAGTCAGCACATCACATGGCTTTACCTTATAACTGCTTTTTACCGGCTTGCCGTTTGCCATGACGAAACCGGCATCGGCTGCTTTCTGGATTCGGTTGCGCGAAGAGTTGACCAGTCGTTCAAACAAGTATTTATCTATTCGTACTTGCGACTGACCTTTATCCACTACCACCCGGAAATGTTCATATAGCTCCGAAGGGTCTTCCACCACTCGCTCTATATCATCCAGTGTATCATCTATTTCATCCGCATATTCTTCTGTCATCATCACTTTTGGGAAAATAGTTAGAACCAAGATTTGTCTACTACGGGAGTGTCATCGTCACCGATAGCTGTAGAGTCTGTCAAAGTCGAGTCATTGGTTAACTCATCATTGCCATTGCCCACATGTAGGGTCAATAAAGCTTCGTGTGGAACTTTATCGCCGGCATTCAGGGTACGGCCTTTATAAGTGACACTGTATACCCAGTCTTTTTCACCGCTGATGTATTCCGGTTCGGTGACTCTGAAGCCTAATGCACGCAGTTTGGCTTCGGCTTGGCGCAGTGAACTGTTGTCCATGATATCGGGAACACTCACTTTGGGTGCACTGTCCATATTGATGGTGAGATAGACCGTTCTTCCTTTTTTTACTTTTGAACCTCCGGCGGGATTCTGTTCCAATATGGCACCGGGCGGCATCCCCTTGACATAACTGGAGTCGATGGCGACCGCTTTGAGACTTTGTTTATAGATTTCATTCTCGGCCTGACGCATAGGCAATCCTTTTACATTGGGAACGACCACTGCTTCACCATGACGGGTGTAGTTGTCAAGCCATTGCAGTGTTCCTAAAGCTATTGCTATCACAACAATAATCATGGCCACCAGGTTGAGCCAAAAGAAGCGGTTGTTCTTGAACGAAAAGAATTCTTTAAATGTTACCATAATTAGTTAGATTATTCCGCGTCAAAGATACGACAAATTCAGATTTGTTCCTATATTTATAGTCGAATATCATCTGTTAACAGCCGAATATCTTTTCTTCTTTCTTCGAAGGCTGTATTTACATTGAAGCGTTTTTTGCGTTTTGCATAATTATAACGGATATTTTTGTACCTTTGCGCCCCGAAAAAATAACCTATTCCAAATTCAGGATTAACATTTAAGATAAAAAGATGACAAACGAGACAACAAATGAGCAGGAGGTCTTATTATTACGTCGCAAATTGGACCTTTTGTTGCGTACAGGAAAAATGCTCATGGAGAGCGCTGCGGACACTAACCGCATTGAACGGAACATGAAGCGTGTTGCTGCCTATCTCGGCATTCCCGAGGAGAAGTTACACATTGATATCCGGTGGACTATGTTGATGGTCAATGTGAGTGATGAGAAGCATTCTTTTTCCAAGTTTCAAAAATGTGAAAAGCATGGCATTAACATGGAGGCTATTTCCAAAATCAGTAAATTGTCATGGCGAGCCATCGAACAGGATTATTCGTTGGATAAGTATGAAGAAGAACTGGAAAAGATTGCTCATCAGAAACGTAATTATACTCCTTACGTTGTTGCCATCTGTACCGGGTTTGCCTGTGGCGGATTCTGTAAACTGTTTGGCGGGGACTGGATTGCTTTCTTGATAACTGCGTTATGTACTTTTGTCGGTTTCCGTACCCGTGCCCGTTGTATAGAGTTCGGTATAAATGTGTATATGAGTATTGCTATTTCGGCATTTGTCTGCACGTGTCTGGCGTATGCCTTTTCGTTTACGGGATGGTCTGTAACGCCTTATCATCCTTTGTTGGCATGTACGCTGTATATTGTTCCGGGAGTTCCGCTAATCAATTTTGTGGATGATATGATTGACAATCATTTGCTGGTAGGTATCACCCGTGCCGCCAATACGGTCATGATGGTTGGTGGAATGGCATTCGGTATTGCTTTTGCGATGAGGCTTTTGGTGATGAGTGATGTAACGATTGACCAGAAATTCAGTGAATTGAGCATGGTACCGCATGACGGATATTGGGTGTATGCTATTGCTGCGGCTATTGCTGCGATGGGTTTTGCCACTATCTTTAATATTCAGCGCCGTCTTTTGTGGGTAGTGGCTATAGGCGGAATAATTGCCGTGTGTACCCGTAATTTTGTTAACTTTGAATTGGGATACGGTCCGGTTATCGGTTCGTTTATGGGAAGCTTTGTGGTCAGTTTGTTGGCTGTGAAGGCAGTACACTGGTTTCACGTGCCGAATCATGTGTTGACAATTCCTTCGGTCATTCCGATGGTTCCGGGAGTGTTGATGTATCGTTCCCTGCTGGCATTTATTAATATGCACGGTGTGATAGGCGAGGTGACAAATGCTTTTTCAAATGGTATTAATTCCGCACTTATTATTTTGTGTATATCATTGGGTGTTGCTGTACCTAATATTTTTGCACGCCGTTATATTGCCAAGGACCGTCAGAAATTTCTTCAAAAAGAGCTGGAAGAACGTAAAGCCCGAGGCAAATTTATTGAGTGGTAGTCTGTTAATGGATTTATAAGGTACTCCGCATGGTAGTTAAGTTTGGGAAACTTGCTCTGTGCGGAGTTCTTTTTAATACTAAAAAAACAATTATTATTCCCGATAGTGATTGATAATCTGTATATTTGCATTAAATCTATGCATTATTAAAATATTATATCATGAATAACCTACATTCCGGCTTACTTTATTCGTTGACGGGTGTCACGGCTTTGGCATCTATGTCTTCATGTGCTTCTCAGAAAAAAACAGAGGAGCAGAAACCTTTTAATATTGTCTATATCATGACAGACGACCATACAGCCCAGATGATGAGCTGTTATGATAAACGTTATATGGAAACACCTAACCTTGACAGAATTGCTAATGACGGGGTGCGCTTTACCAACAGTTTTGTGGCAAACTCTTTGAGTGGTCCCAGCCGTGCCTGTATGATAACCGGCAAGCACAGTTGTGCCAATAAATTTTATGATAACACGACTTGTGTGTTTGACTCTTCACAACAGACTTTCCCAAAACTGTTGCAAAAAGCAGGTTACCAGACTGCTTTGGTGGGTAAATGGCATTTGGAGAGCTTGCCGACAGGATTTAATTATTGGGAGATCGTACCCGGTCAGGGAGATTACTATAATCCCCGTTTCATTACTATGCAAAACGATACGATAGAGAAACAAGGTTATCTGACAAATCTCATTACTGATATGAGTATAGACTGGATGGAGAACCAACGCGATAAGGATAAGCCGTTTTGTATTTTGATTCATCACAAGGCGATTCACCGCAACTGGTTGCCCGAGTTGAAGTATCTGAATGAATACGAAGACAAAACCTTCACTATGCCTGATAATTTTTATGATGATTATGAAGGGCGTCCGGCGGCAGCTGCACAGGAAATGAGTATCTTTAAGGATATGGATATCATGTATGATACCAAGATGCTGGATATGAATAAGGATTCACGCCTGAAATCGGCTTATTTGAACTTTATCGGACGTCTGACACCGGAAGAGCGCAAACAGTATGATGATTTTTATGCTCCTATTATTAAGGAGTTCTATCAGAAGAATCCGCAAGGAAAAGAACTTGCCGATTGGAAATTCCAACGTTATATGCGTGATTATGCCAAGGTGGTGAAGACATTGGATGATAATGTGGGCCGCGTGCTTGATTATCTGAAAGAAAAGAATTTGTTGGATAATACACTGGTGGTCTATACTTCCGACCAAGGGTTCTACATGGGTGAGCACGGTTGGTTTGACAAACGCTTTATGTATGAAGAGTCCATGCGTACTCCATTGATTATGCGTCTGCCGAAAGGATTCGACAGAAAAGGGGATATTACCGAAATGGTTCAGAACATAGACTATGCGCCTACGTTCCTTGAATTGGCCGGTGTCCCTGTTCCCGAAGACATACATGGCGTATCATTACTTCCATTGCTGAAAGGTGAGCATCCGCAGAACTGGCGCAATGCATTGTATTATCATTTTTATGAGTATCCTGCAGAACATATGGTGAAACGTCATTATGGTGTGCGTACCGACCGTTATAAATTGATTCATTTCTACAATGACATTGATATGTGGGAACTGTATGACTTACAGTCAGATCCGATGGAAATGCATAATCTTTACGGACAGGCTGAATATGAGCCCGTGGTAAAGGAATTGAAAGAAGAACTGCTGAAATTGCAGGAACAGTATAATGACCCTGTCCGTTTCTCTCCAGACAGGGATAAAGAGTAAAATACGATGATGAGATATATTTATCTGATTATTTTAGGCTTGTTTTTTTCCGTTATTAATATGGAAGCGAATAACTCCGCTTCCATATCTTTAGTACCTTGTCCAACCAATGTGGTGCCGGGCACCGGGAGTTTTCAATTTACTCCTAAAACAGTTTTTGCTGTAGAAACGGAAGAACAGGCTGCCATTGTCCGTTTGCTTTCCGACCAGTTTACTTGTGCGGCCGGTTTTACCCCGAAACTGAAAGTGGACAGTAAAAAGGGAAATTTAGTGCTTCAGACAGATAAGACTATTAAAAGTGAAGCTTATTCTCTGGAGATTACTCCCAAGAAAATAACCGTCAAGGCGTCAGATGCCAAAGGTTTCTTTTATGCTCTGCAGAGTATCCGCCAGCTATTGCCGCCGGCAATAGAAAGTGCGGTCAAAGTGGATGGTACGGAATGGATAGTGCCGGCAATGACCATTACCGATGAGCCGCGGTTCGGGTATCGCGGACTGATGGTGGATGTTGCCCGCTTTTTCGTCCCCAAGGAGAATTTGCTTCGTATCATTGACTGCATGGGAATGTTGAAACTGAATACGTTGCATTTGCATTTGGTGGATGATAATGGCTGGCGTATCGAGATAAAGAAATATCCGTTGCTGACAGAAATAGGAGCAAGCCGGGTGGAGCGTCCGGGTAAACTTTTCCCCGAACGCCGTAACCAGCGTCAGGGTGAACCGACAGTGGAAAAGGGCTTCTATACTCAGGATGATATTCGTGAGATTGTTGCTTATGCGGCTGCACGCCGGATAGAGGTGATTCCCGAAATAGAGATGCCGGCACACAGCAATGCAGCGTTGGCTGCTTATCCTTTGCTGGCTTGTCCGGTAGTGGATAAATTCATCGGTGTGCTTCCCGGGCTGGGAGGAAATCATGCGGATATCATTTACTGTGCCGGCAATGACAGTGTCTTTACTTTTCTGCAAAATATAATTGATGAGGTAGTTGCGCTGTTTCCTTCCAAATACATTCATTTGGGTGGTGACGAAGCCCGTAAAACCCATTGGAAAGTGTGCCCGTTGTGTCAGGCGCGTATGAAGAAAGAAGGACTGAAGAATGAAGAGGACTTGCAGGGCTACTTCATGGCGCGTATGAGCAATTATGTGAAGAGCAAAGGGCGTGAAGTTATGGGCTGGGATGAACTGACAAATACCAAGATTCCCGATGGTGCCGTTATCTTTGGCTGGCAGGGATACGGGCAGGCTGCATTGAAGGCAGCCAGACAGGGACATCGTTTTGTGATGACTCCGGCACGTGTGTTGTACCTCATTCGTTATCAAGGTCCGCAATGGTTTGAACCGGTCACTTATTTCGGCAATAATACATTGAAAGATATATATGACTACGAACCGGTGGAACGAAGCTGGACGACGAAAATGCGTTCATTGCTGATGGGTATACAGGGATCTATGTGGACTGAGTTCTGCAACAAGCCCGAAGAGGTGGAATATCTTATCTTCCCCCGTCTGGCAGCAGTGGCCGAAGGAGCATGGACTTTTCCGGTGTACAAGGACTGGGACAGATTCTTGGCGGCTTTGGATAATTTTACCGGGCATCTTGATGTAAAAGGAATTACTTATGCCCGTTCCATGTATAATATCCAGCACAAAGTGACTCCGATGGACGGCAGTCTGCAAGTAGAGTTGGAATGTATCCGCCCCGATGTGGAGATACGTTACACCACAAACGGAAGTCAGCCCACTGCCAAGTCTTCTCTTTATGAACGCAAATGGCAAGTTACCACTCCTCAAATCATCAAAAGCGCTACTTTTAAAAACGGTAAACAGATGGGGCAGATTTTGACTTTACCCATTCAATGGAACAAGGCAACGGCTAAACGGATGCTACGCAGCAATCCGGTGGAGCGTGTGATGGTGAATGGTGTTCGCGGCAGTCTGAAATATACCGATTCGGAGTGGGCTTCGTGGACCCGGAATGATTCCATTGCCTTTACGCTGGATTTGAGAAAGAGAGAGCATTTGAATAAGTTGGTATTGGGCTGTATCAATAATTATGGTATGGGAGTACATAAACCCAAACGGGTTGAAGTATGGCTTTCCAATGAAGATATTGAATATTGGAAAGTAGCTTCCAAAGAGCTTGATCCGGAGGAAATATTCCGCGAAGGTACATTTATAGAAGAGTTGCCGTTCAACTTGGATGATACCGGTCGTTATGTGCGTGTCATCCTCTTTGGGGCAGGTGAATGTCCGCTTACCCACGTGCGTCCGGGACAGGAAGCGCGTGTATGTGTGGACGAATTAATAATAGAATAAGCAAAAAAAACTTTAGAACGATGAAGAAGCGAATAACAGAAACCTTGCTGGGACTTTTGGCTTTTGTATGCTGTCTTCCCATGATGGCACAGCAACACCCCGAATGGCAGAGCCAGTATGCTATCGGATTGAACAAACTGGCTCCGCATTCGTATGTATGGCCTTATAAGAACGCAGGCGATGTGCGGAATGGAAATTATGAGGATTCTCCTTACTATATGAGTCTGAACGGAAAATGGAAATTTCATTGGGTGAAGAATCCCGATAACCGTCCGAAGGATTTTTATAAGCCTTCATTCTATGACGGAAGCTGGGCGGAGATCAATGTACCGGGTAACTGGGAACGACAAGGCTATGGAACGGCCATTTACGTCAACGAAACTTATGAGTTTGATGACAAAATGTTCCATTTTAAGAAGAATCCTCCATTGGTGCCTTATGAAGAAAATGAAGTCGGCTCTTACCGTCGCACATTCAGCATTCCGGCAAGCTGGAAAGACCGCCGTGTGGTAATTTGCTGTGAAGGGGTAATCTCCTTTTATTATATTTGGGTGAACGGCCATTTACTTGGCTATAACCAAGGTTCGAAGACTCCTGCAGAATGGGATATCACGGATAAGTTGCAGGAAGGTGAGAATACGGTTGCCTTGGAAGTATACCGTTGGAGTGCCGGTTCCTATCTGGAGTGCCAGGATATGTGGCGGCTTAGCGGCATTGAGCGTGATGTATATCTTTACAGCACTCCCAAGCAATATATTGCAGATTATAAAGTAATTTCGTCTTTGGATAAGAAAGAGTATAAAGAAGGTATATTCGGACTGGAGGCAACTGTTGAGGGACCCTCTGCTTCAGCTTCCTCTTTGTCTTATCGCCTGGAGGATGCTGCAGGAAGAACCGTACTGAGGGGAGAGCAGCCGATTAAGTCGAGAGGCCTCAGTAACTTCATTGCTTTTGAAGAACAACGGATACCGGATGTAAAGCCTTGGAGTGCAGAGCATCCCAATCTTTATACATTGGTTTTGGAACTAAAGAACCCCGATGGAGAAGTTTCCGAACTGACCGGTTGTATGGTTGGTTTCCGTACTTCGGAAATAAAAGATGGACGGTTCTGCATCAATGGCGTGCCTGTGCTGGTGAAAGGCACCAATCGACATGAACACTCCCAATTGGGACGTACCGTGAGCAAAGAGTTGATGGAAGAAGATATTAAACTGATGAAACAGCATAATATAAATACTGTCCGTAACTCTCATTATCCTACTCATCCCTATTGGTATCAGTTATGCGACCGCTACGGACTGTATATGATTGATGAGGCGAATGTCGAGTCTCACGGTATGGGATATGGTGCGGCATCTTTGGCGAAAGATTCTACTTGGCTGCCTGCTCACATGGACCGTATACAGCGTATGTATGAGCGCTCAAAGAATCATCCTGCCATCGTTATCTGGTCATTGGGCAATGAAGCCGGCAATGGTATCAATTTTGAACGTACTTATGATTGGATGAAATCTATAGAACAATCTCGGCCGGTGCAGTATGAACGTGCGGAGCAGAATTACAATACGGATATCTATTGTCGTATGTATCGTGGCGTAGATGTACTCAGGGCGTATGCACGCCAGACCGAACCGAAAGTTTACCGTCCCTTTATAATGACTGAATATCTGCATACAATGGGTAACAGTGGTGGCGGACTGAAAGAATACATGGATGTTTTTGAGTCCGAACCTATTGTGCAAGGTGGCTGTATTTGGGATTGGGTGGACCAGTCTTTCCGCGAGATAGATGAAAACGGTAAATGGTATTGGAGCTATGGAGGCGATTATGGTCCCGAAGGAGTGCCCAGTTTCGGCAATTTCTGTTGTAACGGGCTGGTGAATGCCGCTCGTGAACCACATCCTCACCTTATCGAGGTAAAGAAAAACTATCAGTATATTAAGTCGGCACTGACAGACCGACGCAATCTTTCGTTAAAGGTGAAAAACTGGTACGATTTTACTAATCTGAATGCCTATACGCTGCATTGGCAGGTGGTAGGTGATAATGGAACCGTCATCAAGGAAGGTACTCACAAAATAGATTGTGCTCCCCATGCAACTGCTGATTTTGCTTTGGGTCGTATAAAGTTGCCATCGAATATCCGTGAAGCATATCTCAATCTGAGCTGGACACCTGATACGCCTCAACCTTTTATCGGAACTGATTTTGAGGTGGCTTATGATCAGTTTGTCTTGCCTGCCGGCAAGAATTTCCATGCGCAGGTTTCCAAACCGGAAGGGGAAGTGAAATGGGATATTGACCGGCAAACAGGAGCCTTGCGTTCTTATATGTATAATGGTAAGGAAATGCTGGCATCTCCCGTTGTGCTGAGTCTTTATCGTCCTGTCACAGATAATGATAACCGTGAAAGAACAGGTGGTGCACGAGCTTGGAAAAAGGCAGGCTTGGACAATTTGGTTCAAAAAGCGACTTTTGTCGAATCGTCTGCAAAAGGCGGCAAAGCCAAAGTGGAATTGCTGAATGCCGAAGGTCGTAAAGTGGGTACTGCCGACTTCCTGTACACGTTGAGAAAAAATGGTAC
>ULLY01003779.1_pt1 | contig 16197 bp, 30 predicted proteins | sample 1951521 | NCBI WGS metagenome assembly ULLY01 (sample SAMEA4835537, study PRJEB28245) | human gut metagenome | biome: gut microbiome; material: fecal sample | place: Denmark | collected 2008 | reverse complement strand
ATATCCTTGATAGCCCCTTCCATGTCTGGTATAACCATACCTGTCTCAGTAATGGAGTCCTCAAAAGTATATCTATCTGCAGTAGTTACCAATCTAGTAAAAGTTGGTTTAATCTTCTTCAGTACTAGTTTTTTCTTTATCATTTTTTAATTCTTGTAGTAAATTATATCTTTCTCTTAATCCTACTATCCTATCCCAAGTGGTATAGAGCTTTCCAAGGCCAGGTATATTAACACTTACACGATGTTGTTTAAAATCCTCTTCAGACTCTAAATCTTTAATTGGAATAGCTGCTATTACTGAAGCACTAAATTCCCATAAAGATCTATAGGCCACAGTTACTACTTCCTCAGGTAACTCCATTTCTTTGGATACTTCTTTTATAACTGATTTTAAAAGTTTATTAGTTATCATCAGTCTTAAGATCAAATAGTAAAATTAGTTTATACTCTTTTGAATCTATCTCTAGATTTGGAATATATTTCTTTTCTATTTTATTATCCTTTATTATCCCTAACTTTCTAAACTTAGCAAGCAATACTTGGAAGTATGGAGGAGCAATATTATGCTCTTCTCTGATAACTCTCTTAGTATCAGCATTCATAAGTACCTTATCTAATAATTCATCATTGGATATACTTTTAGATAGTTCATATCTCATTCTTAAAAATGAGGCTAGTACTTCCATTTCCTTATAAGATAAGCCATGTAGGGGTTTAATAAATTGTAACCAATATCTAAAGAAATTATTATCTGCTTTTGCTAACGTAGTAACTATATGGGCTATATTAGAATTCTTAGTGATATTTCCCATATACATAAATTAATTTATTCAGCAGACTCACCCTCAACTTTAGGTTCTTCAGGAGGAGTTAGAGCAGATTGAATCTCTTCAATTGCAAAATCTACAAACTCTTTAGAGAATAGTTCTTTAAATTCAAGAGCTTTAAATAAAAAGTCTATTCTTTTAATTGCTTCAGCATATCCTCTTTGCATAAGCTGCTCTCTCAAGGCATGATTCTCATTAGCTAGACCATTACAGATCTCTTTGAGCTTATCATAATCAAGTTTTGGAGGTTGATTAGCAGCTTTATTTTCTTTAACTTCTTGTACCCCTTCTTTTAATTCAACAATCTTTCCCATAGTTCTACTTTTTTTCATCTAAAAATTTATGACCATATTTTTCTTCGTAGAGTTTCTCCCATTGATATATATTCCCTACTATAATTCTTGTAGATGTGCAATGGCCACAATAACAATCTACAATTCCAGTATAATTCATTACTGACAGTGATAGACACGATGCACAAAAATATACTGGTTCATTATTATAATCGTTCTTTTTGTCTACACTTAAATTCTCCATAAATACTCCTTTTAATATCCTCAAAGGGTTTATTTTTCCTATTATTAAAAGGTCTTCTAGGATATATAATTCCAGTATCAGAGACATGTCCTCTTGCAATAGCTCTCCTTACTGATTTATATCTCTTTACACCCTCATAGGTAAATAATCTTAATTCTCCCATAATCTTTTATTTAACATAAAATTTAACTAGTTGATCCATTTAGATTCGAACTAAAACTACTAGAACCAAAATCTAGGGTACTACCATTATACTATGGATCAATCCAACAACACGCTTCCTATGCTCTTGGGGTAGGATTTGAACCTACGATATCTTGATTAACAGTCAAGTGCATTAACCTCTATGCTACCCAAGAGTAATGTAGTTTTTGCCAACTCCCTAGTTATGTACACTTACTAGTTAATGAAGGGATAACTACCAACCCGGTACAGCTTAATACCTAAGCTTATTATTTCTTACCACCACGACCAGTGCCTTTACCTTTTTTACCACCTTTACATGCCATAATTACTCAAAATTAATAGTATCAATAACAGTAGAATCTGCTACTGTATCAGCTAGAACAACTTCTGTTGAATCTACAGTTTGTTCTGTAGCATTTGGATGCATTAAAGTACATGAACATACTAAAGCTCCAAGTGAGAAAATTACTAAGATCTGTTTCATTTATGTTTATTATTTTTTAACAATACAAAGATAAGTAAAATAAATTTAATATGCAAATATTTTATTAATTATTTTATAAATTATTCAGTTTTTTCTTTAAAAGCTCTTTCCATCTGTCTATTAAAGAGATCAATATAATCTTGGTAAGTGGATTTTCCAAAAGTTAAAGAGTCTTTTTGTTTCTTAGTTAAATTTTTCCATGAGGTCTCAGATATTAGATTTGCTCTATTGGAGTGCGGAGCCAATAGATTATATTTTATATCTCCTGCTGTTAATTTTCTTCCTTTTGTAAGTCGCTTAATCTCATCTAATTCTATTCTTATATCATGAAACTGATCTTCCACTCTCCTGTTTTTATTTAGATATTCTGCCATAACTTTTTCTTTGTATTCTGGATCATCTTTATATCTTTGAGATAAGTTGGGTTGAGTCTCCTGAATTAGTCCATAGGCAGTGGACTCAGAATTTTTCTGAGTATAATCAAAACTAGATTCTGAGGCTATTACTTTAGCTAAGTCTTCTGGCTCTATATTCTTATCTTTTGATATATTTATTAAAGAGTCAGTATAAGGTTCTTTCCAATTATTATGGTTAATGTTATATGCTTGTATAAATTTAGATAATCTTTCTCTTTTAGTATCTTCTTTTAAGCTAGTATTATTATCAATATATTCTGGAGCATGATACCTATAGTCATCAACGGAAGAAGATATATTTTCTGGATTAATCTTATAAGGGAAGGATACATTCATTTGATTACTCTTAGTACCTTTCCCATCATAGATATTACCACCAAAAGCCTTCTTACTATCTATAGCTTTATAAATACCATATGCTCCTAATCCTGCTCCAGCAACAGATGTATATATTCCAGGTCCTCTAGTAGTCTCAAATCCTTTAGGAGAAGGATTGGTAAAATAAGTAATGGCCTCTTCTGGAGAAGATGCTTTGACTCCTCTTAACATTCTCCCCTGTCTCTGTATAAATTTGTCTACTACTTCTGGAGAAAAAGACTGCTTGGTCTCCATCAAATAATCTTCTAATTCTGGAGCTATTTTAAAAGCTTCTTTATTAGAAGAATTATATGGAACATTATACTGATCTATGTTATTTAAGTATCTTATAGCAGCTTCTCTAGATGATAATTTATTATCGCCTACTTTAATATCTCCTGGACGTAATATTCTTGTTAATTGCTTCTTTAAAGGTCTTGTTATCTTCTTAACACCTTTAGTATCAATACCCCTTAATGGACTAATAGCAGTTAATCCTTCTGTAACACCTTCTACTAAATCTGAAGCTACACCTACATAGTTTTTATCCTCTATATCTCTAGATAATTTCTTATCAGGCCTACTATCTAAATAACCAGCTAACCCAGTAGAAGTACTAGATGCTCCTATAGTAGAAGCAATAATAGGATTAGCTATTTTAGCAGCTTTATATGCTTTTGCTGCTGCATTAATTTTAGATATAGCCCCTAATGGAGCAGCAGTTAAAGTAGCTGCTGTAATTGGATTTAATAAACCTGTAGCTTTAGTAATAGCTGCATCCCCTATTCCAGCAGGAGCATTGGATCTATAACTATTAACAGGATTAGTTAAAGTAGCTCTAAATGTAGCATCACTAGGTTGTATATCTCCTCCATTATCATGCTTATTATAATGATCCCTCATTAAAGAAATTGAGGATATACCATTTGACCGATATATCCTCATTAATTCAGCTCTCTCAGTCATGGAGAGATTATTCCATTTATCCATACTAAACTAATGCTGCTGATACAGCTGTTAATTGTTGGTCAGCATTAATATTAGTACTAAGAACTAATCTTCTCTTCCTACCAACCTTATATTTGATAACTACTCTTTTAGTTACTTCTCCATTATAAGTGTTAATGGCTTTATAATCAATTCTTTTTCTCATACATTAAATCTTTAATTTTAGCTAGCATTATATCTTGGTTAGTATAAGCATCTCTTTCCCAAGGCCTTTCATTATAACTAGTAGTAGGGCTAAACTTAATACCATTATATACTATTGAATCTGTGAGACTTTTCTGTATTAATATGCCATCATAATACTGCTTCAAATGAATCATTTCATGAGCAATTATAACCTCAATTTCTCTATTTGAAACAGTTCTATTTATAAATAGGTTATAATCTTTTGGATTATTTTGATAGAGTACAGCTTTAATATCTCTATTATACTTAAAGTATCTATCATTATAAAGTATATTCACCTTCAAACTATCTATCCCCATAACCTTATTAACTGCTATAAATACCATAGTATCTACATTATAAGTAGTAGTATTTGTTATATTAATAGTAGAAGGTATCTCATACTGTATAGTCTGATATTTAGGTAAAAATAAAATAATCAATCCTATTAAAACTAACCCTAATAGTAGTATCCACCAATATTTTTTAAACATAATAAGGGCTTTAGCAATTTTACTCGCGCGTTATTTAAATAGTAGTTACTATTTATTATTTAGAGTATCTTATTCTATATAAGAATCCTCTAGGCCCTCTCATCCCTCTGACCATTTTAACGAGTGGTTTCTCTTTAGAAATAACTTTTATTCAACCTATCTGTTTAACCAGGGTGGTATTTATCCACCAAGGACCGACTTTAAGGAATGCCTTCATTAGTTTAATTCTAACAGGACTTATATCCACTACTATTCCCCTTGCGACGATACGCTGTAGCCTAGGAGCTTTTATGTGTTATTTCCTAAAGAGGATTACTAATAACCCCCTGACCCTAATTCCAAGCCTTTTATCTTTCTCAAGGATAGTACCTGGATGAATGGATAGTGCAAATATAAGTAAAAAAAATTTAATTTCCAAATTTTTAATATAAATATTTTACTTATACTTTTTGTCCATAACCTTAAACAATTTTTACTGCTTGAAAAAAATTTTAAAAAATTTTAAAAAAAATTTCAAAATTAATAAAGTGTATGGGAGTGGTTGATACTTCCCCAAGACCCCCCACTAAGTTTTGGATAGAGGGTTCTACCCCCCATCACATCTGTGAGTAGGTCTTACAGAATTGAAACGACATCATTAAATTTAAAACTTAGTATCATGGACCAGAAGTATAACAGTGAATTCATTGAAGGTAAAACCAGCCTTAGCTTGCAAAAACTTGCTAAAATGGTTGATGCAGACACGATCGAGGTGAAACCTTATGCCAATGAGAAAGGAAAGTTCTGCTTCCTCTTGGCTGATGGTTGTCCTATTGGACAGGCATCTGGTAAGATCCGTGAAACTGTCAAAAAAGTTGGGGAGAATGAGTATACTGTGGATCTTCCCAAACATCCTGTAGTTAGTGCATTGCAGCCTAACGACGGTGGTGATGTATTCTACATCCTGCACGAGCAAGGTGGCGGAGACAATGTCATCACTCTGTATGATAGGAATGCACGACCTGCACCAGTCAAGTCTCAGACCATCTATGGTGAATAAATAAAGGGGGAGAAAACTCCCCTTTTATTTTATTTATCTTATTTTATATCTTACTTTTATATTTTCTTTTATTACATTTACAACAGTTTTGTAAGACCTACTTATTGTTACATACTTAACATAATATTATATCAACTCCTTAGTAAATTGCATTGTACCAAGGTTGTAACTTGGCTAAGGAGCAATAATGTCTAATTATTAAATTTTAATAGATATGAAAGAATCAATATTAACCTATCTCCTTATGTTGGTGATAGGAGTAATATCAATAGTAATATTGATGGCATTTTCTGCAATGTTTAACTCTATTGTTTAATCTTATTAAAAGTTAATAATTATGACTAAAGAGATTAAAGGTATTATTATATATTGTCTACTGATGATATGTTTAATATCTATTGTAGTACTAATTATAGCTGCAACAATCCTATGTAAAGTATTATTTCTAATAGGTTGTTTAGTTATTGGAATTTGTTTGTTAACTATATATTTTATTAAACCTTAAAGAAGATTTATTATGGAGTATGGTAGTGGTGAAGATCTTGAATCTCAGTTGATTATGATGCTTGGTTGTATCCCAACCGTCATTTTCCTACTATTAATAGGGTTCCTTCTAAAATGCCTCTTAGGCATAGATCTATAATATTATAGCATATATTACTGTCAATTTCTTTAATTGTTTAGTAAATATATGCTATAATTTTTCTATTAATAGTTAAATAACTATACAAATTTAACATATTAATAGCTAAAATATCACAATTTCATGGACTATATTACTAAACTAAGCAAAGAAACTGATCCCTCAATATATAAATACAGACTCCTTAATCTAATAAATAACTGGGGTAGAATCACATTATTCACTGGCAAAAGCATGAGAGATACTTATATTAACTTTGAAACAGCCATCCTTGCAAAAAGAATGGATTTAATTGGCCCTGTTTCTACTATGCTACATATAAAAGAAAATTTCCTACTACCTTAGAATATGATTCTGATAAACCATCTTTAGCAAATTGGAATGATACAACAGGCATGAACTTTTATGACCGTGTATCATTGCCAACACAAGCACTTCTTCAAAGATGGTTAAGAGAGAAACATCAGGTAGACATAGTCATAATACCTACTCCTAATAATCATTATACATTTAAACTAATTGATATAGGAGTAGAAGATATAGAGACCACCATACAATGAAGTAGAAGCCGGTGATTTTAATACTTATGAAGCTTGTTTAGAAGCAGCTTTACAAAAATGTTTTATTTTTATAAAATAAATATAACTATAACAGTAGAAGAACTTAACATCGCAACTACTTCTTATAACAGAATGTGTAAATATAAGAAGTTAGCAGATTCTATTAAAGAAACTAAAGAAGGTAATGGCATTGTCTCAATACATCTTAATACTAAATCTGGAAGAAGAATCTCAATTCTTGACAATGGATTAGACTTTAGACTCCTCATCATAAAATTAGAAGAGGAGCTAGAACGTTTAAGTAGGGAATATAGAGACGAATTCGATAAGTTATAATAAAAATGGGGGTGACTTGGAATTGATTTGCAGCATTAGAATAATAAATTAGGTAGTAGATGGGCAGTCTACTTTAAAAAAGCTCAAAACAACAAATGGCAAAAAGATTAGCTCAGCTCTAAATAGAGCAAAAAGTTTCATCCTTGGTGAAATCATCGAGGGTGCACCTGTAGCACTTGCAGCTTAATATTGTTTTTAAAGTTTAGTTATTCTTTAAAAATAACTTGGTGGAAGTTGACCTTAACTGGTCAGCCCTTATTTCATAATCAACAGCAAACAAATTCTTGGGCTATGTAAGATTAATAGCATCCTAAACCTATGAATAAATTTATTATTTTAAGTTGTAAAGACAAGGGTTCGAATCCCTTCACCTCCACTAAATCTTAATATTATGAAAAGAGTATTTTATTTTAAGCTTAGTAATTTAACATATTCAAAACAAGAAGTAGAATCGACTACTAGTAAAGAAGGGGCAATAGTACAAGAAACTTTTATTTATCTCTTTTGTCCTAAAGCGTCATGTCTAAATATATCAGTTTCTAAAAGTAAATCATATCTTATAAGTAAAGATCTCTTAGAAGAAGATGGTTTCTTTCGACACCCTCTTGACCAAGATCGAAAAAGAATTACAAGACGTACTTTTACAAATAATCTCAAGAGAATACTAGAACAAACCTCTTGTATTCTACAATCCCTTTAACAGCAACCACCATGAAAATACTTTACATTATATCTTTAGCTATTTTTTCAATAGCTTGTTCCAATTCTATATATCTCAAAAAAGATGAGGTTGTAGATATATACATGACCATGCCTGATACGGCATATGAACTCTTAAATAAGAGGTTACCTGAAGGAACAAAAATTAAAACCTATGTCAAACAGTATTTAAGGTATTTGGATTATTATAATGAACAATATCTAAATACTTGGGAATATGAATAACCTATAAACTAAAACCCATGGATGCTAATAATTTCGGAGCAGCTATATTAGTAGCTAAGGTAAGTAAAGGACAAATTCTCTATAGTCGTATACTTAGAAAGAGAATTAAGCCAAATAAAACATGTTTGGTATTTGGTAAGGTAGTAGATATCTCAAAGATGCCAAAGCATCTACAATAACTGACCCATACTGATAAATTTTATAAAACTCTTTTAAGGGATAGAGTATAAAGAACCCTTTTACTAATTTAGGCACTTAGTTCAGTGGTTAGAGCACGAAGCTTATACCTTCGGAGTCGCAGGTTCAAATCCTGCAGTGCCTACAATAAAATTATGATCGGCAAATGTCAGATAGCCAGTAGATGAGGACTGACGAAGTAATTACCTACTTACCCAATAATAAAGGGAAAGAACCGGATTCTTTCATGACTTTATTCCTTTGAGGGTTCCACGCCAATAAAAAGTAAGATTATCTTTCTTGGAGATTATGGTGATCCATACGGTAGTGAAGAAATCTCTCATAAAGATGCCTTGATGGAACTTGAGGATATTATTCAGTTCCAAGAGAACAATCCCAACAAGGTAGTCTTATTATTAGGTAATCATGATGCACATTACTTAAACAGATCTTTTTCTCCATGTACACGCTATAGCCATAAGTATGCTCCTGAGTATCATGAGTTATTAGCTAATAGGGCAGAATTCCATAGGGCTTACGAATGTGAGCAAAATGGAATAAAGTATCTTTTTACTCATGCAGGAGTATCTCCAGAATGGTTGCGTAATAACCATATTGAAGAAGGAGCAAATCTTAGTCTTATTCTCAATGAAGAATCTTGGGACGTTTATGACCAGTATTCCTACTTAAGAGGAGGATATTTTCTATTTGGGAGTCCTATATGGGCTGATATTAGAGAACATGCTTCTTCTAAGGAAAGAATCAAAGATTATATCCAAATCTTTGGACATACTATGTTATCTAGACCATATTTTGAAGATAAAATTATTTGTCTAGATTGCAAAAAGGCATTTATACTTGAAAATAACGAAATCAAGGAGTTTTGAATACATTTGTAGTGAAGTATAGTAGCTACATCTTTAAAAATGTATTGGACTTTGGTAGTGGGAAAGAAACTACAACAATTATCCTACATTAATCTAAATCCTTAGTAGGAGAGGTAAGAGTATGGCTAATAATAAATTTAACAAGCCTGCCAAGAAACAAGTTAAAAAATTCATCATCAAAAAGAGCGAGAATCCTATGTATTTTTCACAGGGAATTCTTCTCAAAGTCAATCTACCTGGGGTAATAGGAGGACCTGTGGTTCAGACGGGAAAAACCATTGGTAAAAAATGGTTCCCATCCTTCTCCACACCCAAAGATCCTGAGACCGGAGAGTTCCTGCGTGACAAACAGGGACACTACATTTCAGGAATAGAACTGAACATTCAGGAACATTATCCTCGTGAGCAACACCTGGCTTATCAGCAGAGGACAATTTCACCTGAGGTTCTCAAAGACTGGGCCTCTAATAGACCAGCTGCGATCGACAAAGCAAGTTGGGCTATACTTACACCTGACCAAAGAATCACATATTGGTTAAGTACTTTCGACCAAGGGTTAGGTATCAGTGTAACTATTCTATAGCCTCAGAGGGCTAATCCGAATTATTAACCATTAAGGGGGGGGATTTATATCTCCCCTTAATTTATGTTTAGCTATTATGAAACGTAATTTTTATATAAGACTTATATGTTTTATTATAGCTATTATATCAGTAGGACTAATGGTTTTACATATGTATCATTTAGCCTTTTCATATGCAATGAAACCTAATATGCAAGGATTAGGAGTAATGCTTGGGCTATTTGGATCATTAGGTATAGTAGCTATAATACTATGGGTAGAAGATTTAATAATCATGTATAAACTTTTAAAAGATGATATTAAGAACAATTATGCTCTTCGCAACAGTAGCAATAATCACGACAACTATAGAGATAATTAGATTAATCTATTATAATCATGGTTGCGTGAAAAATAGCAGATATACTATTACAGAATGGTTCTCTTCATCAGAGATTAGCACATTCTTTCGGGAAGTGATGGGTACTCTACTTGGACTATTTATTCTAGCCTTTCTAATATTCTCTGTACTCTGGATTATATGCCCAGAGGATTTTTATTCTTTGTTAAAATGAGAACTTACTCTAATATCTTCATACATATTCCTGGATTTACCAAGTCTGATTTAGAATTTATAAGTAATTCTACTACACATGAAGAAGTCACTCTATTAGCCGCTACCTGTGGTATGTTTATAGAGAAGATTCATTTCTATGATCCATCCACTATTCCCCTGCATAATCAGTATGAGATGAAGCTAGTAGACACTGATGTGTTTGAAATAGCAATGTTTCTAGATGAAATCAAAGCTTATGAAACAGTATATATAGGTTCAAGAAGAATATCTGGAAATGGCGCACATCTTATCCATGTAAGTATAAGATATAATAAGGAAGAGTATACTAGTGAGGAATTTGAGGTTGATAGTATAGAACGAGATATCATTTTAGGAGTTATACAGGAAGTCTTTTTAACCATCTTAGGAAAGGTCATTGATTCTCTTTATATTTCACAAAGATCCTGACGAATTTAAAAATGGGAGCTTCAGTTATAAAGAGGATAATTACACTATTTCTCTTACAAATGATGGTATTATTAGGATTTTAGGTCCTAAGGAGTCTAGTGAATGTAATCTTCAGCAACATGTTGGCAAGGATTTTAGATTCTTAGGCATAGAGCCTGGTAAGAATTTTATGGGAGATTCCATTATTTGCTATCATATAAGCAAGAATGAAGTCTCTATTCATAACTATGGATTTGCATTCAAAACACTAGAGATAGTAAAAAATAAATTTTATCATAGGCTTAGTAATATTCTTGATTGGATTTATGAGAATATTATTCAACCAGTATGTTTTATTCCAACATATACTGAGCTCGACGCTATGCCTAAGGGTTGGAGAAAGTGTTTTGGCATTTCTATATGTAAAGAAATAAAAGCTTCTCTTAAAAGACACAATTGTCTTAAGGAATATAGGATTACACAGATTAAAGAGAAGTTTGGTGGTCTAAGATGGTATAATGCAGCAGCTCCTGAAGAAGTATATAAAATCATACAAAAGTATGAGTATATAAGTGAAAAAACTTGTATTGTCTGTGGAAGACCTGCAACTAAAATCTCAACAGGATATATATCTCCATATTGTGATGATTGCTATCAGCAATATTACAAAGATAAACCTTATTCAGTTATTAAGAATTGGTACGGATGGACTGGTTCAAATATTGAGAATAAACAAGTAGTATCTTAAAATATTTTAGTATGAGTAGTATAATATTTAACATTCCTGAGGGATATATATTAGATAAAAAATCTAGTACGAGAACGACAGTAGTTTACAAAAAGTAGTATCTTTACCTAGTACTTGGGAGAGCTTTTGTCTTAAGGCTGAGCCTTCTACACGTTATATCCTAACTTATGAAGGAGAGATAACAAAGGGAGACTCAGAGTGTTTAAACCCAAGTCTAGATCGTAATGTACTACCCTCAGAAGAAACAGCTAAGGCAGTAAGAGCATTGATACAACTTCTTAATCTAAGAGAAGTATATAAAGAAGATGATGACCCAGCTTACTTATGTTTTTATAATGTTACGATAGATAGGAAATCTGGGGATCCACGTGTTATAAATGAAGCATATCCAAGTTTATTCAGTTTCAATAGAGCAGATCTAGCCTATAAATTCCACAAGAACTTTAAGGATCTTCTTAAGGAAGCTAGTCCTCTCCTCTTTTAAAATATTACATAAGAGTTAAATAATCTAACAAGGACAACATAGAGTGATTAGGGATGTTGCTGCAGATATATTCTGGACTCAACTAATCTGTTAGATTATTTAACTATTTAAATATTATACATTATAGTGATGGAATTGGTAGACATGTGAAGTTTATAGAAAGTATGTTGATTGTATAGAAAATATATAAGAAGGGTAACTGTTAACCTAGGATACACATGTGATAAAGGCGAAGTAAATCTGCAGAAGCTCCCTGTTACTTCCAGACTTAATATTTTCTATGAATTTCAAGATTATTGGCACTAATCGTTGCAAGTTCGACTCTTACCTATAATGTATATTTATTTTTAACCTTTCAAGCTTCAGTAAACTTGGATAATTTGCTCAAATCGAGAGGTATATATATAAGCCTATTCAATGACCAAGTAAGAGAATAGGTACAAGCCGCAATGGTGGAATAGGTAGACACGAGGGACTTAAAATCCCTTGGGCAGTGATGCCCGTGTGGGTTCAACTCCCACTTGCGGTACTAACTTATTATTATACAATAAAAAATATAACCAATGCTAGCAGGGAAATTAATTATTAAAGCTTTAGAAGATTTTGGGATATTAGAACAATTTTGCATAGGTATGTTCTTTGCTTCTAAGAAAGAGTGTAGGGAATCTGATAAGCCCATAGAAGAAATAGTAACTAGGGGCAAAGAATTGATATTACAAGAGGCCACACTCCCAAATGTATTAGATCGGGGAAACATCTCTATTTTTCTGAGAGAATCCTTTAAAAGGAGGCAAGGAGCAAAGTTTCATAAGATTATTTATGAAGATATCCCTCCTATACTATCTGAGGCTGCTTTATTATGGAGAAACAGATTTTTTAAGGATTTTATACAATTTCTTATAGAGGAAAATGTAAGATATTCTTTTGAGAGGAAAATTTTTGATATAGATGGAGCTACTTTTGAAGACATATCTCAAGGAGGAGTCTTTGCCTCAATAGCTCCCGCTAGATGGATTAGTGGTACTATTAGATATTACACTAATGAGAATAGCAATTGGAAGAATATAGATGAAAGATGGAAAGCTCGTTATAATCAATTAGATAATATCTATAGTGATGAAGTCGATAGATCTTGATTTTGTTGTCAAATTTCTGAAAGAAAATAATATTTTTATATGCTTTCAGGAATTATTATATGCTGACCAACATCTTAGCTTAGAGGAATATGTTACATACTGTTCTGAGAAGCCTGGAATATTCATAGAGGTAGCCTTCTTTTGGGGTAAGAATGGGAAAGGAGAAATTCCATTTTGGTCAAATATAAATGATAAGTGGCTAGAAAGAATTAAACACAAGTAATCTATTTAATTAAAATAATATATTATGAAAAACTTTTTAGCAGGTTTATGGATGCTTCTAATACTATTTAGTATTGGATGTGCTGGTACTCTGTTTTATACAGGGTATAACATGTGGGGAGTAGTTGCTGCGGTTGTGACGGTAACTAATCTTGTGGCCTTTTTTGCCAACAAGAAACTTCCTACACTTAACAACATAACCGATTAAAAAGCAGAGAAAGTGTCTTATATTTACGTAAGACACTTTCTTTTTTTAATATATTGTGTCTAGATAATATTATGACTAAGGAAGAATTAACTGAGGACATTATAAGAAGACTAGGATTACGTTCTTTTCTTTTAAATGAAATAAACAGCTTTCTAAAATGTTCTACACACATACCAAAACTTGAGAATGCAGAAGATGTTTATCAAGATTTTCTAAGAAAACATGCTGGCAAGGATTTTCTATGGAGGTTAGTGACCTCGATAGGAGTTACTAGTTGGAATGAGGCTATAATTGAATATGAATATAACTGGGATCAAAGAGCTCATGAACTATCACCAGAAGTCTCCAGTTCTTCTAATGTAAACGGAACGATTTATAGATTTTGGGATATGTACTATGATAGTTCAGGGATTACAACAAATACCTGGAGAAACATTAAGTTAAAGCCTTAATTATAAAGGTCTCTTAGTTCAAGGGATAGAACAGGGGTCTTCTAAACCTCTAATTCCAGTTCGAGTCTGGAAGAGACCACTAACCATAATTTTATTAATTTTAGAGATATGAAAATAAAAGTAGGAGACACTGCAAAGGTTCATTTAACAAGTGGGAGAGTATTAACTAAGGTAGTAGAGGATAGTCAGGAGATTACGCACTGGAAATTTACTTATAGAGGAGTAGTTAAAACTGCAGAGGATGGATATAAGCTTGAAACCATTAAAGTCTATCTTAATGAAGATGGATCTATAAATGAAATTTCTGCAACAACTAAAGTTGGTATTTCCAAAATAGAATATCCTGAAGCTCAGAAACGTGAAGAAGAATCTCAATCCTCAGAGTCATCAGTAGTATCCAGTTCTTCCCTCTTTGAGAAAGGTTTGAGAGAGATGGGATTATGGGGAGTAGTATGGAACTATATTAAAAAACAACAAATACTTTCTATTAACTCAGAGGAAGAATTTAAAAAAATCTGTGAAAAGAATGATAGTCCTTCCCTAATCAGAAGGATTCTCTCATATCCAAATACTGAGGAAGGTAAGGGTGTGTGGGAATTAGTAGAAAAAGAACTGAAAAACTTTTATAAAAAATCATAAGATGGGAATATACTGGACACAAGAGAGAAAAGAAAAAGTTCTAGCAATTCTAAGAACATACAAAGATGATTCTTCCAGGGGTAGAATGGGCCGCCTCTTTAAAAAAGTCTGGCCTGATTCAGCACCCACAACTGCTTATATGAGGTGGAGAAATCCTGTTTGGGAGAAGACTCTTAAAGAAAAGGGCTTCTCTAACTTTATAATAAATCCGAATCCTGGCTACTTTGCTAATCTTTGTAAGCAACCGAATATTTTGAAGGAAATTTTCCAGGAAATCATGAAATTTCCTCATAATTTACAGGTAGGATTTGAAAGTGCTGCTAAGTTATTGCAAAGATCTGGCATGCCTGTAACTTATCATTCAATACGTAACTCTTGGTATGATAAAGAAAGTAAATTATACCAATATAGAATGAAAGATGCAGATGACGTCGTAACAGCTGGGGGTCATGTAGTACTTTTCCACTACAAAGTACTCCGCAGAAACAATAAAAGAGAAATTCCTGATTCTGAACATCTTCTTGAATCTTAGAGTAAGTATTATTAGATTAATATATACCTAGAATATCTAGGTATATAAGCCCAAGTGGTGGAATTAGGTAGACACGTCAGATTTAGGATCTGATGCAGAGATGCATGCAGGTTCAAGTCCTTTCTTGGGTACTATAAAACTAACTACAGCAATAAGAGGGGGAGGGGTAAAATCCTTCCTTATTTATAAGTAATCAATCCCTTTTATTATATGAAAAAGCTATCAGACTGGAAAGGTAATTACCTTTGTGCTTTAAATTCCAAACTTACTAGACTATCAGATTCTTATGTGCGTGAAGAACCTGATATGTTTTGTATAGTTAAGGTAGAAGCTGATAAAGTAATCTTTCCAGATGAAACTTCCAAAGATTTAATGTCATTTATTACTGAGACAGTAAGAACTAAAAAATGCTTAAAGGAAATTTTAGAAAGCTTCATCAAGAATGATCCTAGCTTGTTGAAGTTTTGTAAGCAACATAGATTAGGATATGTTGCCCCTATTAAAGATGGAGAACCCAAGGTATTTCCTAAATTTAACCAATCTCAGATGGAGAAGAACTTTATTTTTAAAATTCTGATTCAAAAAAAGGATCATAAAAATCTTCAGGAGTTTAAGAGGCAACTAAAGAAGAAAAAATAATACATTATGTTTAGAGTAAAAAATTTAGGAGAGAAAGTTCTATTATCAGTAGGAATATTTCTTATGACAATAGGGCTACTTGGGATAATAAGTGGTTGCTATGAACTTTCCACAGAAGAGAAAACGGATGATATAGAATTGTATCATCACAAAGACAACCTCTCTCAAACAATGTATGACTCTGTTCTAAACTTTAACTACCAGATTCGTGTACAGCATCCTCTAGTTGTAACAGCCCAGGCTATTTTAGAGACTGGAAACTTTACTAGTAAAGTCTTCAAAGAGAATAATAATCTCTATGGAATGACCCTAGCAAAATCCAGACCTACTTTAGCTATTGGAGTTAGGAACGGATATGCTGTATATAGGACCTGGCAGGAGAGTGCTATAGATTATGCGTTGTGGCAAAGTTCTTTTGCAAGGAATCTATCTGAAGAAGACTACTATTTAATTTTAAAGCGTTTATATGCTGAGGACAAAGAGTATGTCAATAAAGTCAAAAATGTGTT
>ULLY01049433.1_pt1 | contig 16582 bp, 7 predicted proteins | sample 1951521 | NCBI WGS metagenome assembly ULLY01 (sample SAMEA4835537, study PRJEB28245) | human gut metagenome | biome: gut microbiome; material: fecal sample | place: Denmark | collected 2008 | reverse complement strand
GAAAGAGACGTCTGTGGCTGGTGGACATGCACGCGCCTCTGGTGCTGGTGCAGAACCTGGAGACGACGTTAAAGGAGCCGTTTTCCAGCAGTCCCAGAATTTTGAGGGCCATCCACAAGGCCCACAGAGAGCTGCAGGCCGCCATGACAAGGCTCTACCCGGGCCAGCTGGTATTGTCCCTGTCGGCCAGCGTGATTTACCACCGCCTGGTGGACAAGATTACCCAGATTAACCAGGTTCCAGGGGAGCCGACCACGCCGAGAGTGCTGGGAAACGATATGTGCGTTCCCTTCGGAAAAATTTTGAGAGGAAAGGTCGTTCCCAATACAGTGACGAAGACGATCCACACAGATAAGGTGTACGAGCCAGATCTGGACAGCTACCGGATCGAGGCCTTCCCCTATTATTCGCCTCTCAGAAGCCAGGTGAGGACTATCAAATCCTTTGGCCGTCCCGTGATTCTGGTGGACGACCTGCTCCACAAGGGCGGAAGATTTGACGCCCTGGAGCCGTATCTGCGGGAAGAGGGCGTGGAGGTGAAGAAGGTGCTCCTGGGCATGATTTCCGGCTACGGAAGAGACGCCATGGCCACCAGAGGCTTTGAGGCGGACAGCATTTATTCCATTCCGAATCTGAAGTTCTGGTTTGTGGAATCGACGCTTTACCCCTTTATCGGAGGCGACACCGTGCGCCGCGATACCATGAAGGTGGCGGGCCTGATGCCGTCTGTGAACATTGTGCTGCCCTACATGGTTCCGCCGTTAAAGGGCTGCAGCGAGGAATCGCTGTTTGAGCTGTCGGCCTGCTGCGTGAGAAATTCCAGGGATATTCTGCTGGCCCTGGAGTCTGAGTACCGGGCTCTGTTTGGCAGGAACCTGACTCTTTCCAGACTGTCAGAGGCGGTGATCCTGCCTCTCTGCCCGGATAAGGGAGACTGCGTAAACTACGATCCGAACCTGGCGGCGTCCGTTTATCTGGACAACGACCTGGAAATGCTTCACCGCATCAGCCAGCTGAAAAATCTGTAAATCTGCAAGATTTCAAAATAGATTTATCTAAACTATCTAAGAGGAGGACAATGAGTATGTTTTATTACCGCATCAACGGAACACTCTGCTGCAGCTTAAATGGGGAGCTGGACTTTCCCAGAGAGGAGCTTTACGGCCGCGGCACAGATGAAAAAGAGGCCAGAGAAAAGGCGTCCGGCGAGGAGGAACTGGTATTTCTGTTTGAGCGTTCTCCTAAAAACTGCCGCGCTTCCTTCCGCGTGACGGATCCGGCCCTGCTCTACCAGGATCGGGAGGACGTTTCCTGGCTGAATAAGAATGCTCTGGGGGAAGGAATGCGCGACGAGATTGTAGATTCCTTTATTAAAGAAGGAAAAATGCGCGCAGTGAATTTAAACCATCCCAGATTCCAGGAAATTATCAAAGAAAAGCCGGAGAAGAAAAAGAAACGCGTCCACGTGCTGGCCATCGGAGATGTGGGAAGCACTCTTTTGACAGGCCTTCATCTGTTAGGAGGAGATGTGATAAGCTCCATCGGAATCTGCGATATCTCTGATAAGGTGACGGCCCGCTGGGAGTTTGAGGAAAACCAGATCGCCTATCCCTGGGATTATGACGCGCTTCCGGAGATAGACGTGGTGAAGCCAGAGGAGCTGTTCCAGTGCGACGTGTTCGTATTCGTGGCTTCCAAGGGAATTCCGCCGGTAGGTTCTGAAGTCAAGGATGTGAGGATGTACCAGTTTGAGAATAATTCCAAGATTGTGGCCCAGTACGCCCGCCAGGCCAGGGAGGAAAACTTTAAGGGGCTGTTCGCCGTTGTGTCCGATCCGGTGGATCCGCTGGCAAAGGCGGCTTATCTGGCCAGCAATACAGACGAGAACGGCGTTTTTGACCAGAAGGGACTGCGCCCGGAGCAGATTCAGGGCTACGGTCTGGGCGTCATGAACGCCAGAGCGGCCTACTATGCAAAGAGAGACGAGCGGTTTAAGCAGTTTCTGACAGAGGGGCGCAGCTTCGGCCCCCACGGCCAGGATCTGGTGGTGGCCGATTCCATTGAACATTACAACGACGAGCTGTCAAAGGAGCTGACTCAGCTGACAGTGACGGCCAATCTCCATATGAGAGCCATTGGTTTTAAGCCCTTTATCGCTCCGGCCTATTCCTCCGGCGCCATTTCCCTGATTCTCACGCTCCGGGGAGAGTGGCACTGCGGATCCGTGTTCTTAGGCGGAATTTTCATGGGAGTGAAGAACCGCTACACAGTTCACGGGCTGGAGACGGAGATCCTTCCTCTGCCGGATGCTCTGTATGAGAGGATTGTGACGGCGCAGGAGAATTTAAAAGCAGTAAATTAGGCGTCCGGACGCAGAAATCGAGGGAAAATAAGATGGAACAGGAAGAACGCGAGACAGGAACAGAGAAAACAGATGGGGAAATCCTGCTGATCCGCCCCAGAGAGCCGGGAGGGCGGGAAAATTCCCGCCTTCTTAAAGCGCTTCGCCAGGGGCTTGCAGGCGTGCGCGTGCAGGAGGTGACGGAGGTTTCCCAGCTGGAAGCCATGACAGACGAGAGCGGCCGCCTGGCCCCGGAAGGGTGGACAGGAAAGCGTCTGGCGCTGTTTGCCATCGATCTGGGAGAATACGGCGTAAATCTTGAATATACCAGGCTGTTAGGCTGGCTGAGAAGCCATCCAAAGAGCCTGGAAGGCTGGACCGGCGGCGTGGCGGCTGATGCGGACAGCGACCTGTACACCAAATCTGCGGCCAGAGAGCTGGTATTTACAGCCAACTGCGCCGGCTGCGCGTTTGTCGGGCGGCCGCTGGTGGAGGGGACGAGAACCCTGTCCAACTTTGCAATCGTGGCGTCCAATCTGGGCACGGATCTGTACGGTGCCTATGTGGAGAGCATAAAACTTCTGGTGAAGGAGATGGCCAGGAGCCAGGAGCCGGATAAAGAGAGGAAAAGGGAACTTCTGGTACTCCACGCCTCCAGCCATAAAAGCTCCAATACCTACGCCGTCTGGCAGGGAGTCAAGCAGTATCTGACGGATATTTCCATCACGGAGATCGGACTGCGCAACGGAACGCTGGCAGACTGCTCCGGCTGCCCCTACAAGATGTGCCTCCACTTTGGAGAGAGGGGAAGCTGCTTTTACGGAGGCGTGATGGTAGAAAACGTATATCCCGCCGTGAAAAAGGCAGACGGCATCCTGCTTCTGGCCCCTAATTACAACGACGCCCTGTCCGCCAACCTGACGGCTTTCATCAACCGTCTGACCGCGCTGTTCCGGACAACCCGCTTCTATGATAAAAAGCTGTTTGGAATTGTAGTATCGGGCTATTCAGGCAGCGATCTGATTGCAGAACAGATGATAGCGGCGTTAAATATGAATAAAACCTTTTATCTCCCAGGCCATTTCGCCATGCTGGAGACAGCCAACCATCCGGGAGAGGCCATGAAGCTTCCGGGAATTGAGGAGCGGATGAGACAGTATGCAAAACGCATACAGAACAATCTGTGAAATACAAAACTTTACAGACCGTGAAAAAGAAAGTATACTAAAGGCTGACATTTTTTATCAAATAGAACGGAAAGGCAGTTTCGCCATGAAACTGTAGGATTCAGGGGATATAGAGTATGAGTATCAGACAATGGAAGCGCACCCTTGCCATCGGAGGAGTGATTGCCCTCACATCCCAGCTGTACTGGAACGCGTTTATTGATTATTTTCGAATTTCCACTTCCGTGATCCTGCTTCCTGTCCTGCTGATGACAGTGGGGCTGGAGCTGCACACCTTGACTACCTGCTTTGTCACGTCGGTGATTGTGTTTACCGTGCGTTTCCTCATTCAGTCCGGAAGCGCCGGCATGACGTGGCAGACGGCGCTTTATGTGCTCCCCGGCGCGCTGTTTTATTTAAGCTACGGAGTGATTTTCAAGCTCTGCATCAGGAACAGGCGGGCGACCACCAGACAGAAGCTGTTGTGGGCTATTTTTCTGTCTGACTTTGGAGCGAATCTGATCGAGGCAGAGATGCAGGAGTATCTGCAGTTTCAAACCCTTGACGAGCACATTATTATTTATCTGGCAGTGATTGCCGCGATCCGGACCATGTTTGCCTGCATGCTTCTGGTGGGAGAACGGCAGTACCGGGCCCTTCTGAAAAAGAATGAGCATGAACGGCGTTATCAGAGACTGTTTCTGATGAAAACAGGCCTTAAAAATGAAATCTACTTTATGAGGAAAAACTCGGAGGAGATTGAGTCGGTTATGGCCAACGCCTACAAGCTCTACGAAAAGCTCTGCGAGCAGAAGCTCCCAGACGAGATGAAGCAGATGTCCCTTGCCATAGCCAGGGACGTCCATGAGATAAAAAAGGATTATTTCCGCATTATCCAGGGAATTGAGGAGGAGATTGGAAGCGAATACGAGGAGGAGAGCATGAGCTTTCACGATATTCTTCAGATTCTCCAGTCCTCCACCTACCACATGATTGCGGCCAAAGGGCTGGATATTAAGCTGGTGTTTAGCTGTAACGATAATTTTATCACCTGCGGCCACTATACTCTGATGGCAGTGTTAAAAAATCTGGTCAATAACGCGATTGAGGCCATTGAGAGCGGAAAAAAGCCGGGCCAGGTGAGAATATTAGAAAAGAAGGAAAACGGAGTCTATATATTCCAGGTGGAGGACAATGGACCGGGCATTTCGGAGCGCCATCTGCCCAACATTTTCGAGATGGGATATTCGACAAAGTTTGACTATAAGACGGGAAACATCTACCGGGGCGTAGGACTCTGGGGAGTCAGAAACACGGTGGAGAAGCAGTTTAAGGGAACAATTAACGTGGTTTCACAGCCTGGAAAGGGAACCAGATTTCAGGTGGAAATCCCTGCCGAGAGATTAGAGGAGTCATAATATGGAGATTTATATTGTAGAAGACGACAGAACGGTAATCAATATTCTGGAAGATATAATAGAAACCAACGGGCTGGGAACTGTCTGCGGCACCTCCGGCGGGCAGCCGGCGGACATGGAGGAGATTGTGCGCCTGAATCCGGACGTGGTTCTGGTGGATTTCCTGATGCCGGAAAAGGACGGCATTCAGCTGGTGAGAGAGCTGAAGGAGGCTGGCTGCGGTTCGCGGTTTATTATGATTTCTCAGGTGTCGGCCAAGGAGCTGATAGGGAAGGCCTACAGCGCCGGAATTGATTTCTTTATCAGCAAGCCGATCAATATTATAGAAGTAAAATCTGTCATCGAAAACGTGGAGCGCCAGATCCAGAACGAGCGGACTCTCTCCAACATCAGGAAAATGTTCCTGGCTGAAATGAAGGAGGAGGTTCCGGAAGAGAAGAAGAAAAACGACGGATATGTGAAGAAGCTGCAGGTGATTTTAAACCGGATCGGCATGTCGGGAGAGAAGGGCTGCGACGATATCATCAAAATCTGCCAGTATCTCCACGCCAACCATAAGCCAATCTCCCAGGTCAGCATCGGCCAGCTGTGCGAGATTCTGAGCGCAGCGCCCAAGAACATGGAGCAGAGAGTGCGCCGCGCCATTGCCGTAGGCATGGCAAATCTGGCCCACATGGGCATCGAGGACTTCATGAACGAGACGTTTACAGCCTATTCCGGCACGCTGTTCCCCTTCGAGGAGATCCGCGCGGAGATGGATCACATCCGCGGAAAGCGCAAATACGGAGGAAAGGTCAGCATTAAAAAGTTCATTGACAGCCTGATGCTGGCGGCAGACAGGGAATCCCGCTTCTAAAGCGGGGCTCCTGCCTGGAAAAAATAAACACTTCATAAACTTTCTGAAAAAATCTTTTCACTTTTTTAACAAATTCCTGTTTTTTTTTGTAGTATTTTGTAAGCCATATGGTAAAGTACCACCATAAAAATATTGGAGGTAATATATATGGCACCCATTTTAGAACTTGATATGTATCAGGCAACTGCGGTCGCAGCTCTCGTGCTTCTTCTGGGACGTTTCCTTGTAAAGAAGATTCCGATTCTGGATCGTTACTGTATCCCAGCGCCGGTTGTGGGCGGCTTTGTTTATGCGATTGTCCACTGTATTGTAAGATCGGCTGGAATTATTGAGATCAGCGCGGACATGACATTAAAGAATGTTTTCATGGTAGGTTTCTTCTGCAGCGTTGGTTTCACAGCATCCTTCAGAATGTTAAAGAAGGGCGGTATTCAGACTATTGTTTTCCTTGGCCTTGCATTAGCTATGGTAGTGCTTCAGAATATTCTGGGAGCAGGCCTTGCCACAGCGTTCGACCTTGATCCGAGACTGGGTCTTGCTACAGGTTCCATCCCGATGATAGGCGGACACGGAACAGCAGGTTCCTTCGGACCGCTTCTTGAGGATTTAGGCGTAGCTAACGCAAACGTAGTAGCTATCGCTTCCGCAACATTCGGACTGGTAGCAGGCTGCGCCATCGGCGGACCTATCGCTACATCTAAGATTAAGAAATTTAAACTTCACTCTGCAGAGATGTCAGCAGATGGCGGATCTGAGGCAGAGGATGCAGGAAAGATTGATTCCAAGAGATTCCTGGATGCAGTTCTGGCTCTGATTATTGCAATTGGTTTTGGTACAATCGTTTCTATGCTTCTTGGAAAACTGATGACTTTCCCATTCTACATCGGTGCTATGTTAGTCGGTGCAGTAATCCGTAACGTAGCAGATGTTACGAAAAAGGAGCTTCCGATGGAGGAAATCGGTGTAGTAGGCGGTTTCTGCTTATCTGTATTCCTGGGACTTGCCATGATCGACATGAAGTTATGGCAGCTGGCAGAGCTGGCTCTTCCGTTAGTAGTTATGTTAGCGGCTCAGACCGTTCTCATGTTCTTATACGCTAACTTCGTTGTATTCAACGTATTAGGACGCAACTACGATGCAGCAGTTATGACAACAGGTTTCTGCGGTTTTGGTATGGGCGCTACTCCAAACGCTATGGCAAATATGCAGGCAGTAGTAGGACAGTATGGTCCGGCTCCTACCGCATTCATGGTAGTACCGTTAGTAGGTTCCCTGTTCATCGACTTCTTCAACGCTACTATCCTGACAGGATTCATCAACTTCTTAGGCTAATTCAGTATCCATATACAAACACTCAGCCGGTCCTATGGGCCGGCTGTTTACTGCTTGGAAGCAGCGCGGCAGGACGCTTTTCTCACAGCCGGCAGGCGCTGATTCAGGCTCAGGACGCCTGTTATTATGTAATATAAATGAAATATAATAATATTTATAATGCGATATTAATTTGATTATGCACAGACAATGAGTTATAATTAAAACAGAACGTAAGATTTTCACAAAAACAGTAGATTTTTTGTTTCTTTTTTGCTACAATGTAGACATGAAGCAAAGAGACTATACTGTTGAGTGAAAACTCACAATATTAATGCAAAAGCAGGAGGTATATTCCAATGAGCAAGTATGTTGACAGAGTTCTTGCAGAACTCAAAGAGAAAAATGCACATGAGCCAGAGTTCCTTCAGACAGCAGAGGAAGTTTTATCTTCTTTAGGACCGGTTGTTGATGCACATCCAGAGTACGAGAAGGTTGCTCTTCTTGAGAGAATGTGTGAGCCGGAGAGAACAATCGAGTTCCGTGTTCCGTGGGTAGACGACAACGGACAGACTCATGTAAACCGCGGTTACCGCGTACAGTTCAACGGCGCTATTGGACCGTACAAGGGCGGCTTACGTTTCGCTCCTTCTGTAAACCTTTCCATCATGAAGTTCTTAGGCTTCGAGCAGACATTTAAGAACAGCTTAACAACACTTCCTATGGGCGGTGCTAAGGGTGGTTCCGACTTCGATCCGAACGGCAAGAGCGATGCTGAAGTTATGAGATTCTGCCAGTCCTTCATGACAGAGTTATATCGTCATATCGGACCAGACGTAGATATCCCAGCTGGTGACCTTGGTGTAGGCGCTCGTGAGATTGGTTATATGTACGGACAGTACAGAAAGATCAGAGGTGCTTTCGAGAACGGCACTATCACAGGTAAGGGCAGATCCTTCGGTGGTTCCCTGATTCGTCCAGAGGCTACAGGATACGGCGCAGTTTACTATGTAGAGGCTGTTATGAAGCACGAGAACGATACTCTGGCAGGCAAGACAGTTGCTCTGGCAGGTTTCGGTAACGTAGCTTGGGGCGCTGCTAAGAAGTTAGCTGAGTTAGGCGCTAAGGCTGTTACACTTTCCGGACCGGATGGATACATCTACGATCCAGACGGCGTTGTAACAGAGGAGAAGATCAACTACATGCTTGAGATGAGAGCATCTGGACGCAACAAAGTTCAGGATTACGCAGACAAGTTCGGCGTACAGTTCTTCCCAGGTGAGAAGCCATGGGGCCAGAAGGTTGACATCATCATGCCATGTGCTACACAGAACGACGTTGACCTTGAGCAGGCTAAGAGAATCGTTGCTAACAACATCAAGTACTACATTGAGGTTGCTAACATGCCAACTACAAACGAGGCTCTTAAGTTCTTAATGGAGCAGCCGAACATGGTAGTAGCTCCTTCCAAGGCTGTAAACGCAGGCGGCGTTCTTGTATCTGGTCTTGAGATGAGCCAGAACAGCGAGAGATACTCCTGGACAGCAGAGGAAGTTGATTCCAAGCTTCACCAGATCATGACAGGTATCCATGATGGTTCCGCTGAGGCTGCTGAGAAGTACGGCTTAGGCTACAACCTGGTAGCAGGCGCTAACATCGTTGGTTTCCAGAAGGTTGCTGACGCTATGATGGCACAGGGTATCTGCTGGTAATCAGTACCAACAATCGTTACATAAAGCGGTTATCTAAGTAAGAGGGGCTGCTGCATTAAGCGGGGTAATGCCTGGCATCAGGCACCGTTTAAGGCAGCGGCCCTTATTTAAACCAGACAGGCCGTCAGGTCTGCCTGAAATCGAAAGGAGATAAAATTCACTATGAAGTGTCTTATTATTGATAAGGTATATGCAGGCATTGCAGAAGAACTGGGAAAATACATGGAAGTAAAGACAGCAGATAATCTGCCGTCCTCCAAGGATCAGGTTCTCGCTGAGATCGGAGATGTAGACGTTCTGATCATGCGCGTGGATCCGAAGATTGACAAGGATATCATCGACGCAGCTAAGAACTTAAAGATCATCGGCGTTTGCTCCGTTGGCTTAAACCACATCGATATGGATTACGCTAAGGAGAAGGGAATCCAGATTTTCAACGCTCCTGGCTTAAACGCAAATGCAGTTGCAGAGCTTACCATTTCCAAGATGCTTGACATCTCCCGTGGAACCATGACAGCTAACACAGACGTTAAGGTTAAGCACGAGTGGGATAAGTACAAGTTCGTTGGCCGCGAGCTTCGCGGAAAGACACTGGGCGTTATGGGCTTTGGCCGTATCGGACGCCGCGTAGGCGAGCTGGGACGCGCTTTCGGCATGACAGTTGTTGCTTACGATCCATTCTTAAAGGCTGAGGACTTTGAGAAGGAGCACGCAACAGGCATGAGCATCGACGAGCTCTTAAAGGTTGCTGATTTCGTATCCATCCACGTGCCGTTAACACCAGAGACAAAGGATCTGTTCAATGCTAAATCCATCGCTGAGATGAAGGACGACGCAGTTGTTCTCAACATGAGCCGCGGCGGAATCGTAAACGAGAAGGATATGTACGAGGCATTAAAGGCAGGCAAGATCGGCGGATACGCAACAGACGTTATGGAGAACGAGCTGGCAGGCAGCGGCCTGACAGGAAACGACACCTTTGCAAGCCCGCTGTTCGAGTGCGATAACTTCATCGTTTCCCCGCACATCGGAGCACAGTCTGTAGACGCTTCCAAGGATATCGGTATCCATATTACAGCTAAGGTAAAAGAGGCACTTGGTCTGTAATCAAAGATAATAGAGTATTGCATCGAGGCGGGATTCGCGAAGGCGAGTCCCGCCTTTTTAGATCCCTGCGGCAGAAGAGAGGACAGCACGAATCTGCCGCAGACGCCTTACGATATAAAAAGTAGTGTATTTCCCCTTTTCGCGAATCTCCCAGGAATAAAACATCGTTTCCGGTGACTTTAAGTGGAACAAGGAAACGATGTTTTATTCCGTATTCCAGTGACTTCAAGTGGAACAAGGAAACGATGTTTTATTCCATATTCCGGTGACTTCAAGTGGAACAAGACGGTTTATGTGAGAAGTGCTATAAAGAATAGGTTATATCGCAAATAAAAATGTAAAAAACTGATGAAAACTTCGTTGAAATTTCACCCTAACTCAGTTGAAATTTGTATGTTTTTTTGCCAGAATTGTCTTTATAATTATGAATATTAGATAAGCTGAGGATAGTTTGAGAAGGAAAAAACGGTGTTTTTGGCTTATCAGAAAGACAGAATTCAGCCGTTCCAGCGGCTGTTTCTGCAGCAAAGGAACTGTAAACGAAAGGCACCGTTTAAAACGGTGAAATCAGGGGGAAGTTTTTATGAAGAAAAAAACGAAACGTGTAGTGCCGGCTCTGCTGAGCCTGGTGATGGCGGTATCGTCTGTTCCCGGCCCAGCCTACGCCGCTCCGCTGGTTACGCTCTTTTCCTCAGCGGAAGACGACACGCAGATGGTTTCAGACGCAGAGACTGTGTTTGTGAATTTCTATGACGGCTCAGTCCGGTCTCAGGACTTCAACAGCAACTGGAAGTTTTTCCTGGGAAATGCCGGCAATGCGCAGGAGGTCAATTTTGACGACTCCAAGTGGAGGGCAGTGAGCCTGCCTCATGACTACAGCATCGAGCAGGATTATTCTCCAAATATGGAGGCGGAGAGTGGCTATCTTCCGGGAGGAACTGGATGGTACAGAAAGAATTTCACAGTTCCGAAGGAAGCTGCCACAAAGCAGGTCCGCGTGGATTTCGACGGCGTGTACATGAACGCCACTGTGTATATCAATGGACATCAGGTGGGAACCCATCCTTATGGATACTCGCCGTTTTCCTTTGACCTGACGCCGTATCTGAACTACGGCGGAGACAATGTAATCGCCGTAAAGGTAGATCACAAGACTCCGTCCAGCCGCTGGTATTCAGGAAGCGGTATTTACAGAGATGTGAAGCTGACCATCACGCCTATGGTACACGAGGCGCTGCACGGAACGAAAGTGGAGCTTCCGGATCTGGAGTCCAACAAGAGCAATCCTTCCGTCCACGTGGAGACTGCCGTTCAGAATGAGTCCGGATCTGAGGCGGAAGTCACAGTATCTCATAGGATTTACCGGAAGGATGACGACAGCAAGACTCCGATTGGCGAGATTACGGCAGATCCGGTTAAGGTAGCCAGCGGAGCGACCGTGACGGTGGAGAGCGATATGACTGCGTCCAATCCGGAGATGTGGACTCTGGATGAACCGTATCTTTACGTGATGGAGACAAAAATCAGTACGGGGGGGGGTATATCAGATGTAACGACCTCTGATTTCGGTTTCCGTTACTTTGATTTTGACAGCAGCACCGGTTTCTCCCTGAACGGAGAGAACATGAAGCTGAAGGGTGTTTGTATGCACCACGATCAGGGCTCTCTGGGCGCGGAGGCCTGGGACAGAGCCATTGAACGCCAGGTGGAGATTCTGAAGGACATGGGCTGCAACGCCATCCGTGTAACGCACAATCCAGCGGCTCAGGATCTGATCGATATCTGCAATGAGAAGGGAATGCTTGTCATTGAGGAGATGTTCGACGGCTGGCATGGTTCTAAAAATGGAAATAATGAAGATTATGCCAAGTGGTATGGACAGAATATCGAGGACGGCAACCTGATTCTCGGACAGGACGAGGGCGGCATGACGTGGGCTGAGTTCGATATGAAGTCTGTCATCCGCAGAGACTGGAACGCTCCAAGCGTGATCTCCTGGTCCCTGGGCAACGAGGTCATGGAGGGAATTGGTATTGGAACTGGCGATTACCCGAATCAGGCTCAGAAGCTGATCGACTGGGCGGTGGAGACAGATAATACGAGACCTGTGACTACTGGTGACAATAAGTTGAAAGGCCAAAATCCAAATCCACAGTCTCAGCAGATTGGACAGGAGCTGGCAGAGAATGGAGGTCTGGTAGGCTTTAACTACACAGCCTTAAACGGTAACAACACCTTATCCGATTACCATGCAAAGTATCAGGGCTGGAATATCTACGGCTCAGAGACAGCTTCCTCTATTAACAGCAGAGGCGTTTACAAGCCGTCTCTCTACGACAGACAGCTGACAGCCTACGACGAGTCTAAAGTAGGATGGGGACATTTTGCCAGCGACGCCTGGTACACTACCATCCAGAAGGACTTCGTGGCAGGAGAGTTTGTCTGGACAGGCTTTGACTACATCGGAGAGCCGACCAACTGGAACGGCGTGGGATCTGGCGCAGTGGGAACATGGCCATCCCCGAAGAACTCCTATTTTGGAATCATTGACACAGCAGGACTTCCGAAGGACAGCTACTATCTGTACCAGAGCTTATGGAATGAGGATGAGAATACCCTTCACATTCTTCCGGCATGGAACGGCGACGTAGTGGAGAAGGATTCTCAGGGCAAGGTAAAGGTAGTGGTCTACTCAGACGCTCCGACTGTAGAGCTTTTCTTCACTCCGGCAGGAGGACAGGAAACTTCACTGGGAAGCAAGACCATGACTGAGAAGCGAAGCGAGGGCGAGAAGGGTGCCGAAGGCCTCTATACTTACCAGATGTATGAGGGCGACGACAAGGACAGCACAGCCCATAAGAACCTGTACCGCACCTGGAAGGTTCCTTATGAGGATGGAACGCTGCGGGCAGTAGCGAAGGACGCTTCCGGCCGTGAGATTTCCAATACAGTGGGAAGAAATGTAGTTAAGACAGCCGGAAAGGCGGCCAAGATCGAGGCGGAGGCTGACAGAGACAGAATTGACGCCGATGGAGACGATCTCAGCTACATTACAGTAACGATTACAGACGAGAATGGAACGATGGTTCCGGACGCAGACAACCGTGTGAAGTTCACCGTGGAGGGCGACGGAAAGCTGGTAGGCCTTGACAACGGCTGGACTACAGACCATGATTCCTATCAGGCAGACAACCGCAGAGCGTTCAACGGACAGCTGGTAGCGATTGTACAGTCCACAGAGGAGAAAGGTTCCTTCACACTGAAGGCAGAGGCCGATGGACTGAAAGGATGCGAGGTCACAGTAGACACAGAGGCGGTTGAGAGCGGAGAGACCGATCCAGGCGTCGACAACATGGTGGCAAGCTATGAGATTTCCAAGAACTACTATGTAAAGGTAGGCTACGAGCCGGTGCTTCCGGAGACACTGCCAGTTACATACACAGACGGAACGACAGCAGAGCTTTCTGTTGTGTGGGATACCATTCCGCAGGACAAGCTGGACGAGGAAGGAAGCTTCCTGTTAAGCGGTGATATGGAGGGAACCAAGGTTTCCGTCAGCATCAATATGATCAGCCAGATTGCGGCAATCCTAAACTACTCCACAACGGTGCATCTGGGCGAGGCTCCGCTTCTGCCGGAGTCAAGACAGCTGGTATCTGAGGATGGAGAGATCTTAAATATCGCCCTTCCGGTTGAGTGGGACGAGCGCCCGGCTGACGACTACAAGGAAGAGGGCATCGTAACGGTGAACGGAACCGTTTCCGTCTTCGGAGAGCCGATGGATGTGACAGCTTCCGTGCGGGTTCAGAAGGAGAAAGCGGTTATCACAGACAATGTGGGAACCAAGGCCAAGGTCAGCCAGACAGTAGGAACTCCGTCTGATGCACTGAGCGCAATCAACGACGGTTCTACGAAGAGTGTGGATGCTGCCAGCGGCCCTAACAAGTCCAGATGGAGCAACTGGGACTATACGAAGGCAACTAAGAATGATCCGCCGGCAGAACTTCAGTTTGTCTTTGACACACAGGAGACTCTGGGACAGATTAAGATTTACTTTGTAAAAAATAATAACTCACTCCGATTCCCGGATCCTGGCATTACCAAGATTTACATTTCCAACGATATGAAGCAGTGGACAGAGCTTCACACACTGGGAGTGAAGGAGACGATTCCAGAGGAAGAAACCTCACCTATGGTAAAATGCTATACCTACGACTTTGCCCCTATGGGAGCTACCTACCTGAAGCTGGAAATCCACAATAACAAAGCAGGCAGCGAGGGCGCTGCAGGCGCATCTATGCCGACCACAGGAATCACAGAGGTAGAGCTTTACCGCTCTGAGGGACGCTTCACAGCCAACAGCTCTACGGCTCTCAGCAGCCTGACTTTAAACGGCGTGGAAGCTCCGGAGTCTGCTCTGAAGGCAGGCGAGTACAACACTCCGATGAGCGTTGTGGAGGAGTTAGAGGCAGTCAGCAAGGAGAATGCGGCTATCACCGTACTTCCGGCTGCAGACGGACAGGTAAAGATTCTCTTAGAGTCAGAGGATCACTCTAAGATGGATGAGTTTATCATTCATCTGGAGCAGGATTCCACAGGAAGCGCAGACGACGATTCTATGGATTATCCGGTAGAGGATATGAAGGTAACCGTTGGAAATGAGCATGGAACTGATAAGAAAGAGAATGCCCTGGACAACAACTACGGCACAGTATGGCATACAGACTGGAATAATGTAACTCCTGTCGAAAAACGCTGGATTCAGCTGGAACTCGACAAAGAGACCAACATTGACGCGCTGCGTTACTATTCCAGAAATGACGGTCCTAATGGACGCGTTAACAAATATAAAGTGGAGGTAAGCTCCGACGGAAAAGACTGGAAAACAGTTTCCACAGGAAATTGGAAAAATGAAGGAGGCTGGAAGCTGGCGGCCTTTGAGGAGCCAGTAAAGGCTAAATTTGTCAAGCTGACTGGTGTGGAGACATATGGAAATACTGCCAATATGTTTATGAGCGCCGCCGAGGTGAGAGTCCGGACAGCCAGAGAGACAACAAAACTGACAGAGGACAATGTGACTCTTTCAGAGGATACCTTTATCATGGACGAGGATCAGACTCCGGTGAAGCCGGAAGTATCTGTTTCCATTGACGGAAAAGCCCTGAGATACGGTATTGATTACACGGTTAATTATGAGAACAATGATAAGCCGGGAATCGGAACTGTGATTGTAAAGGGAATCATGGACTACTCAGGCGTTATCCGCCTGGAGTTCCACATCGTGGGCAGCAATACCCAGAATGTGACAGTTCTGGATGGAACCATCACAAAGCTGGATGATCAGGAGCTGGAAGGCCAGACTCAGATCGAGGCAGAGAGCGGAAGAATCGTTACAGTGAAGGCAGACGTAAAGGATGGGATGGAGTTTGACCACTGGAGAACAGCTCCGGCCAACCTGTTAAGCAAAGAGGATATGAAGAAGGAAGAGGTTTCCTTCATCATTCCTGAAAGCGGAAGCCGTCTGCACGCAGTATACAGAGAAGAGGGAGAAGACAAACTGTCTGAGGAAGCTTACACGACAGCAGAGCCGTCAAACTGGTTCGCATTCGGCGACGAAAGCGACATGGAGGCGCTGCTTGAGGCAGCTCTGACAGACAGCGACGAGGTAATTCTTCAGAGAGGCGGATCCGCAGAGGTTAAGATGAACCTGGAGCGCTCTAAGAAAGAACCGAGCAAGATGGATATCCTGAAGAGCTATGAGCTTCTGGCAAGTCCGTCTGACGCAGAGGAGGAAGAGGATGACGACGATAAGAACGTAACCTCCAAGGCAACTGCCTCCAATGCAGAAAAGAGCGAGACAGTGAAAGCAAGCGCATCCGACGCAGAGGAAACACTGAATCCGAGAGATATTTTGAAGGACGAGGTACTTTCTCCGTTAAAGGCAGTAAAAGAAGAGGCTGGTCTTAACGATGACGAGGAAGCTGCCAGAACGACAAAGATTGCATTCTGGATTCGGACAACAGCTGAAAAGGTAGTGACAAACAGCGCTGGAAATCCAACCAGAACACAGCTGGTAGATCCAAAGCTTCCGGAGGTTCAGATTACAGCGGAGCTTCCGAAGGACGACAGAAGGATGGAAGATTACCAGGTAATGCGCTACGAGTACAGCGAGAACGGCACAAGCGTATCAGTGGTAAGCTGCGAGGTAGAGGGAAATAACCTGATCTTTGACGCAGCGCCGGACGGCGTTTACGCAGTCATGTATACACAGTGCTTCGACGTAATCTTCGAGGACTACGACAAGACAGTTTTGAGCAAACAGAGAGTTGCCTACGGCAATGCAGCTGAGGCTCCGGAGGATCCGAAGCGCGAGGGCTACACCTTTGCAGGCTGGAACAAGGACTTTGACTATGTAACTTCTGACATGAGAATCCGCGCTGTGTATGAGGAAGGCGAGGAGAAGCCGGAGGTAAATAAGAACCGTCTGGAGGCCAAGATTGAGGAGATCCAGAGAAAGATGGACGCTCTCGATGAGGACGATTACACAAGCTCCAGCTGGAGCAAGCTGGAGGACGCCCTTGACGAGGCCATCGCCGTACTGGAGGATGAGGACGCAACTCAGTCTCAGGTCAATAAGGCGGCAGAGAAGCTGGACAAGGCCTATAAGGCGT
>ULLY01029399.1_pt1 | contig 17177 bp, 9 predicted proteins | sample 1951521 | NCBI WGS metagenome assembly ULLY01 (sample SAMEA4835537, study PRJEB28245) | human gut metagenome | biome: gut microbiome; material: fecal sample | place: Denmark | collected 2008 | reverse complement strand
GAGCTAACCAAGCCGTAGCTGCTGCAAGACTAGGAGGAGATGTCACTTTCATATGTAAAATAGGGAATGACATTTTTGGAAATGAAACCTTGGAAATGTTTCACAAAGAAAAGATCGACACTACTTATGTAGGAATTACCCCGCAGGAACCGTCAGGAGTAGCTCTTATCAATGTCGACAAAAAAGGGGAAAACTGTATTGTTGTTGCTTCCGGAGCCAACGGGACTTTATCTATTGATGACATACAGCATGCAGAACCTGCCATCAAACAGGCATCCATCGTCATCATGCAGTTGGAAACTCCAATCGAGAGTGTCACTTATGCAGCCAAAATGGCGAAAAAAGATGGAATTACCGTTATATTAAATCCCGCCCCTGCCCCTACCCAACAACTGCCTGACGATTTATTAGCCAATGTCGACATTCTTATTCCTAATGTCACAGAGGCTGAAATCATCTCGGGAATGCACATTACAGATGATGAATCGGCAAAAGAAGCGATTCGTTATATTAGTTCGAAAGGCATAAAAACTGTCATTATTACGATGGGAGCCAAAGGAGCTCTCGCCTATGAAAACAATGAGTTTATCCACATTCCAGCCTTCAAGGTAGAAGCAGTAGACACAACCGCTGCCGGAGATACATTCTGCGGCGGATTGTGCGTAGCTCTGTCTGAGGGCAAAAATCTAAAAGATGCAATTATATTTGCAAGTAAAGCCTCTTCTATTTCTGTTACCAGAATGGGAGCACAAGTATCTATACCTTTGAGAAAAGAAATACAATAATCATCCTTAATTCTGTTATTATGATAAAACAATGTTCAATCCACGGTCTATTGACAAGTATGTTGTTAATAGTATTTTCTTTGATGAGCAATGATGCTATTGCCCAGAAGGCAATAAGAGGTACAGTCCTCGATGAAGCAAATGAACCCATTATCGGTGCCAGTGTCCTTGTTAAAGGTACAACAAATGGTTCTATTACAGGAGTTGATGGATCCTTCAATGTAAAAGCGAATCCTTCTGATGTATTGGTTATATCTTATGTAGGTTATGCAACTGTTGAACAACAAGTAGGAAATCAGACACAGCTTGTAATACCCCTGCGCGAAGACTCGAAAGTACTTAATGATGTTGTAGTAATCGGCTACGGCTCTACCACAAAGAAGGAGCTTACAGGATCGGTTACCAGCATGAAGAAAGATGACCTCAATCCCGGAACATTCACCAATGCTATGGGAATGTTGCAAGGAAAAGTGGCAGGATTACAAATTATCAACCCGAACGGTGCTGATCCGACAGCCAAATATGAAGTATTACTTCGCGGAACAAACACGCTTTCCGCAGGCCAAGGTCCATTAATTATTATTGATGGGGTGGCAGGTGCAGATATCAGAAATATCAACTTCCAGGAAGTGGAATCTATAGACGTATTAAAAGATGGTTCGGCAGCTGCTATTTATGGAACAAGAGGTACGAATGGAGTAATCATCGTCACAACTAAACGTGCAAGAAGTGGCAAAACGGAAGTTTCCTATGATGGGCAGCTCACCGTGGGAGTCGTTTCACGCAGAGCAAAACCTTTATCGGCAAGCGAATACAAATCTGTTATCAAGGAGTATCGCCCAGAATTGGAAAGTTATATCTTTGACAGTGATACCGATTGGTTTAAAGAAATTACACAAACTCCGTTCAGCCATAAGCACAACTTGTCTATATCCGGAGGTTCCGAGAAGTTCTCACATCACACATCTTTCAATTATGAAAAGAGCGATGGCTTGCAAAAGCATAATAGCTCCGAAAAGCTAATGGCACGTACCAATATTCGCCAGTCATTATTAGATAAATGGGTCGATTTGGATTATAACCTGAATATCATTCATCGCAAATACAGTCCTTCCTCTACAAGTGCTTTTATGCAGGCATTTACCCATAATCCAACAGAGCCTGTTTATGACGACAGCGATCCGGATGCCGGAGGATATAGCCGTATCAAAGCAATGGAATATTACAATCCGGTAGCGATCATTAACGAAAGGAACATGGAAAGTAAGAATGATAATTATGGTGCAAATATTCGTGCTACTCTAAACATATTGCCTATAAAAGGATTAAAATGGGAGAATTTTGTTTCATACGACAAAGAACAATATGAAACACGTGAATATTACACACATTATTATCCTAGTTTAATAGGAACAAACGGGCAAGCCTATATTGAAAACTATCAGGAAAACGATACACAATATGAGTCTACTTTAAATTACTCGAATATTTTCGGAAAACATTCTATTCAGGCATTACTCGGATATACATACCAGTATACTTATAGCACATCTGCATCCATGACTAATTCCGGTTTCGACTTCGATGACAACCAGACTCATAACATCGGAACAGGAACGAATCTAACTGAAGGCAAAGCCAGCATGTCGTCCAATAAAGAAGATAATACATATATCGGATTCTTCGGACGTTTTATGTACAACTACGATGATAAATATCTTTTGTCTGCTTCACTACGTCGTGATGGCTCCAGCCGTTTCGGTGACAATAATAAGTGGGGATGGTTCCCGGCTGTCAGCGTAGGTTGGCGTATAAATAAAGAGAAATTCCTCTCGAATGTCAAATGGATCGATGATTTAAAATTGAGAGCCGGATACGGAGTTACCGGTAACCAGGATTTCTCAAACTACAAATCTTTGATGATGATGACTACAGCCGGTAAATTCTATTACAATGGCCAATGGATCAATACTTATCAACCTGCAAGTAATGCAAATCCGGATCTAAAATGGGAGAAAAAAGCAGAGTTCAACGTTGGTGTCGATATGACAATGTTTGACAACCGCCTCTCGTTCACTTTTGATTATTACAAACGGACTACATCAAACTTGCTATATGACTACATCGTGCCAACACCTCCTTATGTATATAATACCTTGTTTACGAATGTTGGAAAAGTAACTAATGAAGGAGTTGAGCTGACGATATCCGGTACACCTTTTAACACTAGGGACTTTACATGGAATACCTCACTTACCGTTTCGCACAATAAAAACAAATTGGTGAAATTCACCAATGATGAATTCACTAACGGAACATACAAAGTGGGATGGTCTACAAGTGCTGCCTGCTACACTCAACGTCTGATAGAAGGACAGTCATTGGGTACTTTCTATGGTCCTATATGGTTAGGAACTGATACAGATGGAAAAGATGTATTGCTAGGACAAAATGCAGACGGTTCCGTACCGGAAGAACAATGGGAAAAAATTGGCTGTGCTTATCCGGATGCCACTCTTAGCTGGAGTAATACCTTCAGATATAAGAAATTCGACTTGAGTTTCTCACTGCGTGCATCTATCGGCGGAGAAATTCTGAACAACTATGCGATGGAATATGAAAATCTAAGCAGCATCGGACTTAGAAATATCTCATCAAACTGGTTATCTCAAACGAATTTCACAAGTACGACCTATAAATATTCCTCCAAATATATAGAGGATGCTTCTTATTTAAAACTAGATAATGTTACCTTTGGATATACTTGGGATTTCACATCTAAAATGATAAAAAGACTAAGATTGTCTCTTACTGCACAGAATATATTCTGTATCACCGGTTATTCTGGTGTCGACCCAGAAGTTGCCCTTTCCGGACTGGAACCCGGTATGGAAAGTTTGAGCTATTATCCGCGTACAACAGAATTTACTTTTGGAGTTAATATAGTATTCTAAAAAATAAGATTACCATGAAAAAGACAAATATAATATTAAGTTTCGTTATCTGTATATTATTATACGGATGTACCGATCTTAGCGAAACTGTTTATACAGGAGTAGCTATGAATGACTTCTTTAAAAATGAGAAGGAACTGGTAGCCAATGCAGGTAGGGCATATACGAAATTACAAGGATACAATTCCGAACAAAGTTTATGGACGCTACTTTTACAAGCTTCTGATGAATGTGCTGTTCCCGCTTGTGGTGGTTCCTGGTACAGTAATGGACGTTATGAAGAAATCCAGACGAATAAAATTCCACCTGCAAATAAATTATTAACAAGGGGCTGGAACTGGATATTTAATGGTATTGCTGCATGTAATGAAATTATTTACGAAACGGAACTATCACCTATCCAGTTTGAAGGAAAAGAGAAGATTATAGCCGAAATGAAAATACTGCGTGCTTTCTACTATTACCAAGCCATTTCTTGTTGGGGAAACGTACCTTTCACAACTGACTACACGGAAACCGGATACCCGGAACAAAAAAGTCGTGAATATATTTTCAATTATCTGGAAAAAGAAATTAATGACAATATCGAGTTCCTAGACAGGGAGCCTTCAGATACTAATTATGGACGGGTCACACAAGCTGCCGCTTATTGTATTCTTGCGAAAATGTATCTGAATGCAGAAGCATGGTTCGGTACTCCAATGTATGACAAAGCAGAGAAAGCCTGTAAAGACATTATGGATATAGGTGCTTACAGCATTGAAGACTCCTATTCTACTAACTTTGACATTAAAAACGAAGATTCTAAAGAGAATATCTTTGTAATCCTTTATGATAGAGTATATACTAGTGGTAGCAGTAGTTCATTCTATCTGCATACGCTGACATTGGAAGCTGCATCACAAGCAACATTTAATATTCCGGCAGCCCCATGGTCGGGTTTTCTCTGCCAACCAGACTTTTTCCAAACATACGCAGAACAAGATCTTCGCAGAAGTCAGAGCTGGTTATACGGTCCTCAAGTAGACCTAAGCGGAAAGGATCTTGGTTTCGAATATACTCCTGTCTTCTCCGAAGAAAAATATTACAATAGCAACGGAGGACGTGGCACATACGATGGTGCACGCTGCTGGAAATGGCATTACCAGACTGATGGTTCTTTAAAAGAATATACAGTTAGTATGGACAACGACTTTGCCATCTTCCGTTATGCCGATGTTGTATTAATGTATGTAGAAGCTTTGGTACGACAAAACAGAACAAGTGAGGCCATCCAACTGGCAGACTTCAAGAAGATTCGTACAAGAGCAGGTCTTGATGCATATACTACAAGCCAATTGACGATTGATGAACTTTATGCAGAACGAGGCAGAGAACTGGCATGGGAAGGATGGCGCCATGAAGATATGATACGTTTCGGAAAATATCTGAAAAAATATTGGGCACACCCTGACCAAAGTTCAGAAACTTTTAGAAATGTATTTCCAATTCCTACGGATATTTTAAATGCAAATCCAAAATTATCTCAAAACAAAGATTATTAACCACAATTGGAAGGTTCACATAGAAAAGTGTACCTTCCAACAAATCAACCCTGATAAGTATGAAAAAACCAATCATCTTTTTACTTGTTTTAATTACTAACATCTTATTTATCTCTGCACAGAAGATTTCAAAGACAGAGTTAAAAGACAAAATAGCCGGAGCTTGGATCGGGCAAATGGTAGGAAACATATATGGACTTCCTTTTGAGAACAAGTTTGTAGATGAACCTGTCCCGGAATCCAGATTTCCATTCGGTTACACTAAAAATATAGATAAATTGCAGAAGTATAACGGTGCATTCTCTGATGACGATACTGATGTTGAGTATATCTACTTACTATTAATGGAGAAATATGGCGTAGAACCTACTTATGCCAATATGCGTGAAGGATGGGTGTATCATATCCGTGACCGTGTATGGCTAGCCAATAGGGCTGCACTCGGATTAATGCATCTTGGATTCACCCCTCCGTTCACAGGTGACGAAAATCTGAATCCGCACTGGTATCAGATCGACCCTCAATTGATTAACGAGATATGGGCGTATACAGCACCGGGAATGATTTCGTATGCTGCAGGAAAAAGTGATTGGGCGGCCCGTATCACAAGCGATTCGTGGGCGGTATCTCCCACTGTCCTATATGGTGCAATGTACGCTGACGCTTTTTTCTGCAAGGATATCCGCAAACTGATTACACGAGCCTTGAAAGAACTGCCTGCTGATGACAGATATGCGATAGCTGTAAAAGAGATGATTGCTTTATATGACAAATATCCTAAAGATTGGGTAAAAGCACGTCAAATCATGGCTAAAAAATATTACATAGATGAGCCAGCCATGACAAAAACAATCTGGAATGCTAATCTGAACGGATTATGCGGGATTTTGGCTATGTTGTATGGCGAAGGAGATTTCCAACGGACATTGGATTTAAGCTGTGCAATGGGATTTGACTGCGACAATCAGGCAGCCACTATCTCCGGACTTCTAGGAGTAATGTATGGCGCAAAGTCTCTTCCCGAAAGTTTGACTAAACCTATCGAAGGATGGGAAAAACCCTTCAACGACCGGTATATCAATATCACCAGATTTGATATGCCTGATGCTTCCATTGAAGACATGATTGAACGTACTTACAACAAAGCAATCGAACTGGTTTGTGCCAAAGGAGGAAAAGTGAAAGGTGATATGGTATATGTTAACCCCAAAGCACAATTCATTCCCCCGATGGAATTCTGTATCGGTCCGAATCCGGACTTGGAAATCGGACAGCCTACCGATTACTCATTTGCCTGTAGAACAAATGCTGCTTTCAAATGGGAACTGGTAAAAGGTAAACTTCCGGCAGGAGTTACATTCCAAAACGGTAAACTGGCAGGAACTCCTACAGAAGCCGGCAAATATCCAATTACCCTTCAATTAAGCGCAAATAACAAGAACTCAATTACTAAAGACTTTGAGTTATTGGTTAAAACCAAGAATATAGCCCCCAAGGCTGACACTATTTACGCCAATATCCGTAAACTAAACGAAGAAGTACTCGATTCTTGCTGGATTACCTTTGGAAAACCGATGTACGCAACAAATGTAGAAGTAATTAATGACGGAGTCAAAGATGGCGTAGGATCTGTATTTTATTCATTAGCGGCCAAAAGTAATCTGCCTAAAATAGACTATTTCGGATACGGTTGGAAAGAAGAGCATAACATCAATATGCTTGTTTTAGATATGGGCTGTCTGGAAGAGTTCGGAGGATGGTTTACTTCTCTAAACATTCAATATCTTGAAAATGACGGACATTGGTATGACGTAGGTAAATTCAAATCAACTCCGGCACTTCCCGAAACTGATATTGTATTTTTTCAACCTCCGTTTGCACAATATATTTTGGAATTCCCGGCAGTAAAAACCAAGGGAATACGCGTACTAATGGATGCAAAAGTGCAGGAACACTGGCATAAATACACAAAGAATGTATCATCATTCATCTCTATCACCGAACTAGGAGTTTATGAGAAATAAAGGAGGAGAAAAATGAGGAAAATAATTACGATATGTATCATAGGGCTTTTTGCTCTCAACGTACAAGCCCAGCCTGTAAAAACTTTAAAGTTATCTGATAAAGAACTTTTAGATAAGATTAAAGGAGGATGGGCCGGACAAACCATTGGTGTTGTTTTCGGAGCACCTACAGAGTTTAAGTTCACGGGAACTTATATTCAAGATTACCAGCCGATCCCCTGGGCGGAAGGTTACGTAAAATATTGGTGGGAAAAGAAACCCGGATTGTTCGATGATATTTATAACGATTGCACGTTTGTTGAGGCATTTGATGAACTTAGCCTGGACTGTTCACAAGAAGAACTTGCCAAAAGATTTGCATTCACTGATTATCATTTGGCCCATGCTAACCAAGCAGGCAGATATAATATCCGCCAAGGTATCATGCCACCGGCTTCCGGTCATTGGTTGAATAACCCACATGCAGACGATCTGGATTTCCAGATCGAAGCAGACTTCATTGGTCTGATGGCTCCGGCAATGCTGCCGGAAGCATTGGATATCGCCTCCAGAGTAGGCCACATTATGAATAGCGGTGACGGTTTTTATGGTGGTGCTTTCGTAGCAGCTCTTTATAGCTCCGCTTTCTATGAAAAGAGTCCTGAAGCGATTCTAAAAACCGCAATCTCCGTTATACCTGAAGAGAGTACATTCCATCAATGTATTCAGGATGTAATCAATTTCCATTCTTTGCACCCGGACAACTGGAAAGATTGCTGGTACTTCCTGCAAGAAAAATGGAACTGTGATGTAGGATGTCCCAAAGGCGTATTTCTAAACTTTAATATTGACGCCAAGCTCAATTCCGCTTTCGTAGCATTAGCTATGCTCTACGGTAAAGGAGATTTCACCAACTCTGTCGATATTGCAACACGCTGCGGACAAGATTCTGACTGTAATCCGTCTACAGTCGGCGGTGTACTCGGCGTCATGTATGGGTATGATAAAATCCCTTCATTCTGGTTAAACCCTTTGAAAGAAGTAGAAGACTTTACATTTGAAGGAACGAATATGTCGTTGGCAAAAGCATACCAAATGAGTTTCGATCAAGCTAAACAACTCATAGTCAAAACAGGTGGAAAAGTATCTGGTGGGGAGATAGAAATTCCAATCAAAAAGGCGGATGTACTTCCTTTAGAACAAAATTTCGAAAACACCTATCCGCTTTATAGAGAACGCAAAGACTGCTTCCTGACAGATACATTTGAATTTGATTTCAATGGTAACGGATTTGTTATCTGGGGCAACATTTGCTGCACAAGAAGTATTACTCCCGATTATATCAATCGTGTATCTACACGCCACATCGGTTCCGAGGTGTTCGGATTGGCAGAGCCCAATGACCCTTACGTTGCTAAAGTGGAAATATGGATTGACGGAGAACTGGACCATGTAGCAGCTTTACCCATGAGAAACACAGACCGCAAAGTAGAACCAGCCTGGAAATACCTCATGAAGGAAGGAAGACACCACGTTAAAATGAAATGGTTGAACCGCAAAAAAGACTACATTATTCGTATCAACGACATAATGTATTATTCAGAGAAAAAAGAACATGATAGATTTTACTTTAATAAATAAGTTAAGATGAAAAAAGTCCTGATTAACATCATTCTACTATTTACCTTTTCCATATCGGGAATGGCACAAATAGAATATGGAAAAACAGTTGAAATAAGTAAAGAGGTACTGCTCGACAAAATTAAAGGAGGCTGGGCCGGACAAACCATAGGGTGCACCTATGGCGGTCCTACAGAATTTAAATACAGAGGAGCGATCATTCATGAGAAAACTCCAATAATCTGGTATGATGACTATTGCAAGGACATCTTTGCAGAAGATCCGGGATTGTATGATGATGTATATATGGATCTTACCTTTCTGGAAGTAATGCAAAAAGAAGGGATAAATGCCCCTGCCGAATCATTTGCCAAAGCCTTTGCAAACGCAGATTACAAATTATGGCATGCCAACCAGGCAGCCAGATATAACATATTGCACGGTATTATGCCACCGGCATCGGGACATTGGAAAAATAATCCGCACGCTGACGATATTGATTTCCAGATTGAAGCAGACTTCATTGGAATGATATGTCCGGGGATGGTAAATATCGCCTCCAATTTTTCGGACAAGATAGGGCATATCATGAACTACGGCGACGGATGGTATGGAGGTGTATACATGGGAGCAATGTATGCATTGGCTTATGTAAATAACGACATTTATACAATTATCACGGAAGCTCTTAAAACAATACCCGAACAAAGTAAATTTCACCGTTGCATCATAGACGTTATTAAATATTGGAAACAATATCCCGATGACTGGCGTAAATGCTGGCTGGAAATAGAAAACCGTCATGCTTTTGAGATTGGCTGCCCGGAAGGGGTATTCAATGCATTTAACATTGACGCCACTATCAATGCGGCTTACTGCGTGATGGGACTTTTATATGGCAACGGCGACTTTTTCAAAACAATGGATATAGCCACTCGTTGCGGACAAGATTCCGACTGTAACCCGGCAACTGCCGCAGGAATTCTTGGAGTCATACAAGGCTACAAGGCTATCCCCGAATACTGGAAACCGGCACTCGAAAGATGTGAAAATATTAAGTTCCCTTACACAGATATCTCTTTAAGTTCTGTATACGACATTAATCTCAAACTATTGAGTGATGTATTAAAAGCAAACGGAGGAAAAATAAAAGGAGATAAATACTATACCACGATTCAGAAGCCAAAAACCGTAGCATGGGAAGTTTCTTTTGAAGGCTTATATCCTTCTGAAAGAAGAGTTATCAAATATGATCTCGGTACAGAAAAAACATTTGAGTTCAATGGCAAGGGAGTTGTTTTAATGGGGATGATCAGACAAGATGTTAAAGATAGTAATGACAATTACATCGCCATCCTGGAGGCCTACATTGACGGCAAGAAAGTAGAAACCATAGAAATGCCTTATGACTACATAAAAAGAAAGTATGACATTTTCTATAATTATGATTTAGAGGAAGGACCTCACAAACTGGTTATTAAATGGATTAATCCAAATGAAAAATATGCCGTTCAATGTAAAGACATGGTGGTTTATTCATCCATACCGGCAGAGCCAATCAATCCTTATAAATAAAAGAGAGAAGCCATGAATAGAAAACTACTCCTATTATTAGCCTTATTATTATTTTCCTACGGATTGTCATCATGTTCGTCTGATGATAACAGTCCGTCCGAAGGCGAACAGACCGAGACACCGGAACTGTTTACCAAACGCTATAATCCCGATCAAAGTTTTTACAGCAAAATATTAGGACAAGAAATCAAATATTCCGTATTACTGCCTCAAGAATATCTATCGGAAAGTACGGGTAAATATGGAGTAGTTTTCCTTCTACATGGCTGGGGAGGGAACCAAAGTTCATGGGGACCTTCAGGTCTGAATATTCAAAGCATAGCTGATGCGCAAACCAGCAATGGTAGTATTCGCCCATTGATCTACATCATGCCGGAAGGTTTCAACTCTTATTTTTGTAACCGCTATGACGGAAAGTTCAACTATATGGATATGTTCATTAATGAACTCGTACCCCTGATTGATAAGCGGTTCCGAACAACAACCAGTAAGACGGAAAGAGCTGTTGCCGGGTTCTCTATGGGAGGTTTCGGGGCATTAAGTATAGCATCGCAACATCCTGAAACATTCTCGGTATCAATAGGATTAAGTCCCTCCCTAAATACAGATGAACAATACATCTCTTTGTCACAAGACGGTTGGAATCTTCAATGGGGAAACAACTTCGGAGGAAGCGGCCAGACAGGAACAGGCAGGCTGACAAGCTATTATAAAAGCCAATGTCCGCTACACTTTTTCAAGGATAAACCAAGTTCCACATTTCAAACAGTACGGTATTACATAGACTGCGGTGATGATGAAGAAAGACTATATGCAGGAAACGGTGAATTACATACTCTATTACGGGACAAAAATATCAAGCACGAATATCGTGTACGGAACGGTGCCCACACTGACAGTTATTGGCGTGAATCCATGAAAGAGGCATTGCCTTTTATCGAACGTTCATTCAAAGGAGAAAACTATCCGCAGGAAACTCTGAAAAAATTCACAGAGGAATTACATGCTACTAATAAAAACATAAAAGTAGGTAATTCCAATATCGAACTATGGTTACCGGATGACTACAATTCCGAACTAACTTACAAAGTTCTTTATTACAGCAAAGGAGAAGGTAATGTTGATCTTACAACAAAGAAGGTAGCAGTGGCATTAGATTCTCTTATGCAAATCAAACGTATGATAATCGCAGGTTTTAATGTGAAAGAAATGATTCTAAATGGAACAAATTTTTCAGCTATTACCGATGCTGTGGAAAAGACGGTTCATACGGAAAGCAATGCAGATTTCAGATTAGGATTAACATACGGTTCAGAAGCTAATTACTTATACAATCAGTCAACAGGCAATGCCCCTGCTATCAACTTTTTCTTTGCAGAAGACGCGGATATTATCAACCTTTCTGCCGAGAATCGTGCCAAAATCTATTATTTGGACATAACAGACGAAGGCAGCAACTACAATAGCATCTTTACTCTGTTCAATGGATTGCGAGGTGCAGAAGCTCCGGTGCAATATCGTGTCAGAAACGGACTGGATAGTGAACAGTCCGCCCAAACAGGTATTTATTCAATGAGTTATTATATTGGTGAACAGTTAATAAAGAAATAATATGAAGAAGATACTGTTATATATTATCCTATTTCTATCAGGTATAGATGGAGCTTGGGCACTTCCCATAGAAAAAGAAGGGATGAGTATTTACAGTCCGTCCCTAAAGCAAGAAGTCTCCTACTCCATTATCTTACCGGAAGGTTATGAACATTCAGAAACAGAATATCCAGTCTTATACATGTTTCATGGAATAGGAGGTGATTATACCAGTTGGCTCGAATACGGCAACGTTGCCCGTGTAATGGATAAAATGATAAAAGAAGGAAAGATTCAACCTTTCATTATGGTTATTCCTGACGGTTACCTGTCTTATTACAGTGACACTTATGATGGCAGTTCCCTTTATGAAACTTTCTTTATCAAAGAACTGGTTCCATATATAGATAACAACTATCGTACTCGCAAGGATATTAATGGACGCTCGATCATTGGTTTCTCTATGGGAGGATTCGGAGCATTATCCGTTAGTTTGCGCAACCGCCACTTATTCGGCTCTGTCGTTGCGTTATCGCCATCCATCCGTACAGAAAAACAATACATGGAAGAAGGGCCACAAAAAGGATGGGACAATCAATGGGGACGGATTTTCGGAGGAGTGGGAAAGAATGGTAACCAGCGCCTAACCAGTTACTATAAGCAACATTCACCCTACCACATTCTTTCCACCCTCCGCAATCCCGATTTAAAAGGATTTGGCATCATGCTAGATATTGGAGATAAAGAAGGTACTCTTTGCGAAAGTAATGAAGAACTGCACCGATTATTACTGGAAAGACAAATACCTCATGAATGGGAAGTACGTTCAGGAGGACATGATTTCGCCTGCTGGAATACTGCACTGCCCAAAGCATTCAGATTCATAAACGAATATTTCAATGGGAAGCAGTCAGGAAATAGTGAGAGTAGTCTTCCGAATGAGACTCCGTTTATCCAAACAGCCAATGCAACGGTCTATTATCCGGAACAGGCTCAAGGAAGCACAAGAAAATATCCTATTATCTATGTACAGGGAGAAATCAACGAACAACAGCAAAAGGTTCTCGTCAGTCAGTTTCATCAAATGGTAGATGAGAATAAAACATGGCCTGCTGTTCTTTGTTTCGTAAAAGCTAACACAGACCTGTCAGAAACAATTTCTGATATAGAAAAGCAACTCTCCGGCATCAGAGGTTCCCAACGTATGCGGGCTTTAATCACTTTGGGAGATAATATTAAAGAAGGTATAGAAGCTATTCAGAGAGAAAATTTGTTTACCGGCATAGTCTGTGTAAATGCCATCGGCAACGAGAATGATGCTCAAAATTTTATAAAAGCAGTCAACTCTCACAAAAGATATCCCAGATGCTGGATGGAGATACTACCCAAATCAAAAGAATATGGTTTTAGTAGTAATATACATATCCTTTTGAAAGAATCGGACCTGGAACATGAGTTCCGGTCAAGAAAATGTAAGGAAGCCAATGTTTTCACTTATTGGGAAGATTGGATACTATATTTAAATAACAGAATTCATGTTTAACAATTAAATACTAATAGTATGTTCACAGTAAACAGTTATTTATTGGCAGTTATATTCTGCATCGTAACCATGATTTGTTGGGGTTCCTGGGGTAATACCCAAAAACTAGTTTCCAAAAATTGGCGTTATGAACTTTTTTATTGGGATTATGTGATTGGAATGGTATTGTTCACCATCTTGCTAGGCTTCACTATGGGTAGTCATGGAGATACCGGACGTTCATTCCTGGAAGATCTGGGACAAGCATCAGGAGACAGCATTGGTTGGGTTATCTTGGGGGGCGTAATATTTAATGCTTCAAACATTCTTCTTTCAGCGTCTATTTCCTTGGCTGGTATGTCTGTAGCTTTTCCTTTAGGAGTTGGCATTGCATTGGTATTAGGGGTAATCGTCAATTATCTGGGAATTCCAACTGGTAATCCTTTGCTTTTATTTGGCGGTGTAGCTCTCATTGTTATTGCTATCATTTGCAATGGAGTGGCTTCCGGAAAAATGCAAAAGGGAGAAGAAAGCAGGAAAAACAACAAAAAGGGAATTATCATTGCATTAATTGCCGGTGTACTGATGTCTTTGTTCTACAGGTTCGTAGTGAAAGGTATGGACGTAGAAAACTTCAATTCTCCTGCTATAGGAATGATGACTCCTTATTCTGCCATCTTTGTTTTTTCAATAGGCGTATTACTAAGCAATTTTGTTTTCAACACATTAGTAATGAAATATCCTTTTGTCGGAGAAAAAGTCAGCTACTCCGAATACTTTAAAGGAAACACGAAAACTCATATATGCGGAATGCTTGGTGGAGCGATATGGGGACTTGGTTCCGCGTTCAGCTATATCGCATCAGGAGAAGCTGGTCCGGCGGTATCTTATGCACTAGGACAAGGCGCACCACTTATTGCCGCTATTTGGGGAGTATTTATCTGGAAAGAATTTAAAGGTTCAACGAAATCTGTTAATCAACTACTGGCCTTGATGTTTATCTTCTTCCTGGTTGGTTTGGGAATGATAGTAGTTGCCGGAAACTAATTATTAACCTTAAATAGAACAACATGAAAAAGTATTTTTACTTATTAGCCATGCTGGCAGTAGTACTAGGTACGACTGCTTGCAGTGATGATGACAATCATCCCAGTACAAACATTCTGGATAAACCGGAAGTTACTGTTCCTGATGTAAAAGAGAGTTCTGCTGTTATTACATGGAAAGCCATAGGAAACGCAACAGCTTATATTTATAGCTTGAACAACGGTAGTGAACAAAGTACTGACCAAAATACAATTCAACTGACAGGTTTAGAGCCGGAAAAAAGTTATACATTCAAAGTAAAAGCTCAAAAAACCGGATCAATCTATTTTGAAGATTCAGACTATGCAGAAATCACTTTTACAACAACCTCTGAAGTAACAGTTTATCGAATAGCCACTTTTGCGGACGACTGGGATAAATGGTATTACGAATATAATGATAATGGTACTGTAAAACGTGTATACAGGTTATATGAAGGAGAATTGGATAGAGAATGGCTCTTTGCTTATGATGGAAATAATATCACAGTGACAGGTAAGAACGCATATAACATGACTTTAAATGACCAAGGTTATGTTGCAACTTTTGTAGATGGTTCCAACACTTACGAATATACTTATGATGAGAATGGCTACATGACCAAAGTTGAAAAGAATGGCAATATTGCATCTAACATCACCATAGAAAATGGAAATATTATGCAATGGACCAGATTTTCAGATGGAGTAGAGCAGTTTAAAGTTCAGACCTATTCTGCCGTGCCTAATGTGAGCGGAGCACATTGCATCTATGCGGAAAGCAGTGGAGCTAGTCGTTGGCTGGTTGAAACTGGTCTCTTTGGAAAAGCTTCGGCTAATTGCCATACGAGCAGTGGTTGGCAACATTCATCCAGTACAGCTACTTACACATTCGAATATGACGAAAATAGTTGTATCAAAGAGGAAAGCAAAAACTATGACGGATATATAGAGAATTTCTATTATACATATTTCTCCGAATAGCACTTTATGAAATAACTAATTCATGGAGGTGTGTCTAGAAGTCTGGCGCACCTCCATGAATTATAAAGTTATTAGAGACTTTAGACTGTTATATCCAGTAAAACCTCTCCCCTTACATTCAGCACCTTAATCCTCAATTCATCGTTCTTCTTTTCCAGAATCATCACCGTAGCACTGTCCATCTTATATCCTCCACCAATAATAACTGGATAATTATTACCCAGTTCCCCTTTCGGATGGTAAGCGTATTTATGGGTATGTGCATTCAGACTGACATTAAAAGGTGCTTTTTCCAATAATTTAGTCCACAGATCTGCACAGAGATTCTTTTCATAATTACCGTAAAGCGGAATATGATGAATAAGGACACGTTTCTTTGCTTTCTTGAATTCTTTGGCAGACAGTTCTTTTTTCAGAAAATCAACCTGTTCATTACGCAATTGAGTAAAATCGTTCAAGCCATAATATACCCAATGGTCGTCCGGTTTATCTTCTCCACAATCCAACATGACGATACGGGTATCTCCCCAGTTAAAAGAGGCATAAGTTTTATCTCCCACATAATCAAAATGGTCACGCAAACCGATAGAATAGGCATTGCGGATTTCATGGTTGCCACGCATAAAGAAAGTCGGTATGCGATCGCCACACACTCCTTCGGTCAGTTCACTGATAAATGTGGTTGCCTGCTCGTGATCCACAGGATCATCCACACAGTCACCATTGAAAACAACAAAATCATATTTAACATCCTGTATTTGTTTACATAGAGTACGGAAAGTATTGGTATGTTGATGCAAATCATTAAAAACAATAGCGGTAAAAGACTCTGTATCAGCAACAGGAAGAGTAAATTCACTGAAGGTCGATTGTGCTGTATTTCCAAATACCTTTTTATATGCCTGATAAAGCAACATCTCTTGCGAACACACACGATAATAATATTTCTGTCCGGGCTGCAAGCCATCTATACGTATTTTATGCAGCTTGTTATTGCAGACCACCTGACCGTCAACAATCATACGCGCACGTTCCAGCCGGGTAGTATCTGTGCCATATTCCACCCAGCAATAAGAAGGAACGGTTGTTTCCCACATCACAGTAATGCCATTACCCACAGGATTCTGCAAATAAGGTTTAGTACGGAATATCTTGTCTGCCTTTTCAGCAGTACGCAATTCCACAAGTATGGGACGATGGTCGGAAGCCATTGGCTCATTAACTACTCTCGCAGATATGACAGCAAATCCGGTAGCGTTTTGCTTTGATGCGGCAATATAATCAATGGTTTCTTTTGGATCGGGAGCAGGATAAGTATGCTTTTCCGGATTGGAGAGTATTTGAAAATCCTTTTGCAATTCTTTGATGAAATCGGATTCAGGTTCAGCATTCATATCCCCGGCTAGAAAAAGAGGCTTTTTATAGGAAGCAATCAATGACTTCACTATTTCCAAAGATTTCATACGGTCTTCTTCCGTTAATGACAGATGAGTACAACAATAAATATAATCCTCAAATTCTGCCAGAATCAAGGTG
>ULLY01050562.1_pt1 | contig 17447 bp, 14 predicted proteins | sample 1951521 | NCBI WGS metagenome assembly ULLY01 (sample SAMEA4835537, study PRJEB28245) | human gut metagenome | biome: gut microbiome; material: fecal sample | place: Denmark | collected 2008 | reverse complement strand
CACTGTCGGCGCGATTTTATATGCTATGCAGTTTTCGATATTTGCCCGGAGCCTCGGCCTTATAGCGGCGGAACATCCGGTTAAAGTAGCTGGAATCACTGAAGCCGCAGCTATATGCGATCTCCGTGATGGGATCTTCGGTGGAGCATAATAGCTCAGCGGCACATTCTACCCGGTAGTAATTCAAATAGTCAATAGGGGAGCGCCCGGTTATGCTGTGAAAGACCCTGCAAAAGTGTTCGGGGGTCATTTCTGCTGTGGAGGCGAGATCTTCCAAGGTGATGCGGCTGGCGTAATTCTTTCGGATGCGCTCTAAGGCCGCTTTCATTTGGGCTGTGCTGCGGTCATTTCGCTTATTTCCGGGAGTGGAAACTGTGTACGAATGCTGCAAAAGGATTTGACCGAACAACTGCCACATCAGACCAATCGTCACAAATTCATATCCCTCCGGCTCTTTTTCCATTGCCTCAAAGAGCCTGTCAATCAGTTGGCAGGTTACGGAGCCGGCCGGTTGATACGGCTCGATTTGTGCGCCGCGTTCAAAAAGCGCATTGTATTTTGCCTGACATACGGAGCCGCTGCCGAGGAAACGGTTCATATCAAAGACAACACACTCGTAAACGCAGTCGCTGGGGGTTCCGCCGTGAACGGCCCCGGCTGAAATGATGGCGGCATCCCCCTTGTGTAAAAGGTAAGAGCGTCCATCAATCAGCAGAGAAAACTCCCCGCTCAGAACCAGCATAAGTTCAAATTCCATGTGCCAGTGAAACGGCATTTCATAGCGCGGGTGCATTTTATCTACATAATAAAGCTCAATGGGAAAGTCAAAAGTGCCGCGCGTACTGCTTTCATGGGAAGCCAGAAACTTCATGGCAGGCATCTCCTAAAATATCAATATCGTCCAATATAATATCATTATACGCAAAGACGAGGGCGAATTGCAACAGTATAATACAAGTAAAGGACAAAATCCACTTTAGGAGGTACAAACTGTGCAAATCGAAGAAATCAAAGACCAGATCTGCGATGTCTGCCATAAAATGTGGCAGCTTGGCTGGGTCGCTGCCAATGATGGCAATGTCTCAGTTCGGTTGGAGGACGGAACTTTCCTTGCAACGCCTACGGGCATGAGCAAGAGCTTCATCACGCCGGACAAGCTGCTGCGCATTGATGCAAAGGGCAACGTGCTGGAGGGCGCAGAGGGACTGCGCCCGTCCAGCGAAATCAAGATGCACCTGCGCTGCTACGAAAAGCGCGCCGATGTAAATGCTGTTGTCCATGCCCATCCGCCGGCAGCCACCGGCTTTGCCGTGGCACATCGCCCGATGGATATGTACAACATGATTGAGGATGTGGCAGCCATCGGCGCTGTGCCGCTGACTCCGTATGGAACCCCCAGCACGACGGAGGTGCCGGACGCAATCGAGCCGTATCTCAACGACCACGACGTTATGTTGCTGGAAAACCACGGCGCGCTGACGGTGGGCAGCGATGTCATCACTGCCTATTACCGCATGGAGAGTCTGGAACTGTGGGCAAAAATCACGATCAACGCAATCATTCTCGGCGGCAGCTACGATATTGACCGCAAGAATATTGATAAGCTCATCAATCTCCGCTCCTACTACAAAATTACCGGCAAACACCCCGGCTATCGCAAATTTGAGCGACGCGAAAAAGGTGAGCCGACGGACAAATAAGGAGACCCAGTATGCTGAAGAACATTCCGCCTATCCTTAGCCCGGAACTTCTGAAAGTCCTCTGCGAGATGGGACATGGCGACGAAATCATTCTCGCAGACGGAAATTTCCCGGCTGAAAGCATCGGCAAAGATGCCATTGTGATTCGTGCAGACGGGCACGGAACCGTAGAACTGCTGGAGGCCATCCTGCAATTTCTGCCGTTGGATCAGTATGTGGAAAAGCCTGTCGCGCTGATGAAAGTGGTTGATGGCGATTCGTGCAAGCCGACTATCTGGGATAGCTATAAACAGAAGTTGAACGAGAGCGGCAATGACCCGGCTAAAATTGAAATGGTGGAGCGCTTTGCGTTTTATGAGCGCGCACATCATGCCTATGCGATTATCGCCACCGGGGAAAGCGCAATCTATGCCAACGTACTTTTAAAGAAGGGCGTGGTGCAATGAGTAACACAGCAACTGTGCTGGCCTTCGACTTTGGCGCTTCCAGCGGACGTGCGATTCGGGCCGTGTACGATGGCCAAAACCTCACCTACGAGGAAATCCATCGTTTTGAAAATGTCCCCATCGAAAAGGACGGTCACCTCTGCTGGGATGTGGAAACACTGCTGAAAGAAATTCACACAGCCATTCAAAAGGCGGGTACATTTGACAGCTTAGGATTTGATACATGGGGTGTAGATTTCGGCTTACTGGATACAGACGGTCATCTGCTGGCAAACCCTGTTCATTACCGCGATGCCCGAACGAATGGCAAACTGGAACAGGCCGCTGCCTGTATGCCTGCAGAAGAATTGTATGCCCATACCGGCAACCAAATCATGGCAATCAATACTTTGTTCCAGCTGCTGGCTCTGCGTGAGCAGGACCCGGAACTGCTGCAAAAGGCTGCGCAGATCCTTTTTGTGCCGGATTTGTTTGCGGCTCTGTTGGGGGCCGAGCCGGTCTGCGAACGCAGCATTGCGTCCACCAGCCAGATGCTGGACCCCCGCACAGGGCAGTGGAGCAGAGAAGTGCTGGCCGCCTACGGCTTGCCGGAAAACCGCTTCGCACCCATTGTTGCCAGCGGCACGGTGACGGGTACACTTGCAAACGGTGCGAAAATCATTGCGGTGGCAGGGCATGATACACAATGCGCCTCGGCCGCTATGCCATGTGCCGAGGAGGATGCCGAACATACGGTATTTCTCTCCTGCGGCACATGGAGCCTGCTGGGAACGGAATTGGATGCCCCGATTCTGACGGCGGACAGCTGCCAAAGCGGGCTGTCCAATGAACTCGGTGCAAACGGGAAAATCAATTATCTGAAAAATATCATCGGTCTTTGGCTGATTCAGGAAAGCCGCCGTGAGTACAAGCGCCGCGGGCAGGCATATTCTTTTGCAGAGTTGGAACAACAGGCGCTTGCCGCCGAACCGTTGCGCAGCTTTATTGACCCGGATGCCCCGGAATTTGTTGCGCCCGGCGACCTGCAGGGCAGAATACAGGAATTTTGCCGCAGAACCGGCCAGCCCGTCCCGGAAACGGTGGGAGCCGTAATGCGCTGCATTTATGAAAGCCTTGCTTTGAAATACCGCTATGCGATAGAGCAGCTCTCCGCTGTAACAGGTCGAGCATTTACGACCCTGCATGTTTTGGGCGGCGGTACGAAAGACCGCCTGCTTTGCCAGATGACAGCAGACTGCTGCGGCCTTACGGTAAAGGCAGGCCCGGTGGAAGCAACAGCGCTCGGCAACATTATGATTCAGCTGAAAGCCTTGGGAGTGCTGGACTCCATCACACAAGGACGCCGGCTGATTGCGGAAACAGAGGTCATTAAAACATATACCCCAAGCACACAGAACTATGCGGAATGGAACGCCGCTTATGATCGTTTCAAGACCCTACTATAATAAGGAAGGTGCAACTATGCTGTATCCTAAAATTGGTATTCGCCCTGTCATCGATGGACGCTGGGGCGGTGTCCGTGAAAGCCTGGAAAATCAAACGATGCGCATGGCAGAAAATGCCGCCAAGCTGATTTCGGAGAACCTCAAGTACCCCGATGGTACGCCGGTGCAGTGCGTGATCGGCTGTACGACGATTGGCGGTGGTGCCGAGGCGGCCCGCGTGGCAGAGCAGTTCTCTACCCAGAATGTTACGGCAACGCTGTCTGTGACCCCCTGCTGGTGCTACGGTACCGAAACGTTCGACATGGACCCCAACACCATTAAGGCAGTTTGGGGCTTCAACGGCACCGAGCGCCCCGGCGCGGTGTATCTGGCTGCGGTTCTGGCAGCACACGCCCAGCGCGGTCTGCCTGCTTTCTCCATTTACGGTCATGACGTGCAGGAAGCCAACGATGATACGATTCCCGATGACGTGGCCGAGAAAATCCTGCGCTTTGCCCGTGGTGCTGTTGCCGCAGGCTGGATGAAGAACAAAGCCTACGTCAATATTGGCGCTGTGACGATGGGGATTGCCGGCAGCTTCTGTGATGCAGGTGTTCTGCAAAAATATTTTGGCATCCGCGCCGAGTGGGTGGATGAGGTCGAGATCCTGCGCCGTATTTCCATCGGCATCTATGACCACGATGAATATGAAAAGGCGCTGGCATGGGTGCGCGAGAACTGCAAAGAGGGCTTTGATAAGAACCTCGGCAAGAATCTGCCACCCGTCATCACGAAGTCGAAGATCGTTCCGGCTGACAAGGATTGGGAGTTTATCGTCAAGATGACCCTGATCATCCGCGACATTCTGTACGGCAATCCGCGTCTGGACGAGATGGGCTGGCATGAGGAAGCGCTGGGCCGCAACGCCGTGGTCGGCGGTTTCCAGGGTCAGCGCCAGTGGACGGACTGGCTGCCGAATGCTGACTTCACCGAGGCCATCATGGCTTCTACCTTTGACTGGAACGGCCCAAAGGCCCCGACTCCGTTCGCCACTGAGAACGACACCTGCAACGGTATTGCCATGATGCTGGGCAGCCTTGTTTCCGGTTCTGCACCGTGCTTCCATGACGTGCGCACCTACTGGAGTCCGGAAGCCTGCGAGCGTGTGACCGGGCAGAAGCCTGACGGCGTTGCCGCCAACGGCTTTATTCATCTCATCAATTCCGGCGCAACGGCCTTGGACGGTTCCGGTGCCTGTGTGGATGCTGAGGGCAATCATGTGATGAAGCCGTTCTGGGAGATGACTGATGCGGACATCAAGGCATGCCTGAACGCCACCGATTGGTGCCGTGCGGACTATGAGTACTTCCGCGGCGGCGGATATTCCAGCCACTTCCGCTGCAAGGCAGAGATGCCTGTTACGATGCTGCGTTTCAACATTGTGGAGGGCATTGGACCCGTCCTGCAAATTGCCGAGGGTTGGACGGCTGATCTGCCCGACGAGATCCACAACACCATCGACAAGCGCACCGACCCGACCTGGCCGACCACATGGTTCTGCCCGCGCCTGACCGGACAGGGAGCGTTCACCGATGTGTACAGCGTTATGGCAAACTGGGGTGCCAACCATGGAGTGACCGTTTACGGCCATGTGGGTGCTGACCTCATTACGCTGGCCAGCATGCTGCGCATCCCGGTCACGATGCACAATGTCCCTGCCGAGAAGGTCTATCGCCCCCACGCATGGGCCAGCTTCGGCACACAGGATCAGCAGGCTGCGGATTATACTGCGTGCAAGCAGTACGGGCCGCTGTATAGATAACAGCCTAAAAAGGTATAGCGTTATTTTTTGATAGTAAAAGGGGTTGCTTATTGTGGCGAATAAGCAACCCCTTTGTTGTGGCATGGCGGACATATCATTATATAGATAGTAAAAATTATATATGGGGAAAGAAAAAATCTCCCCAAATGCTTATATAGCTGTTTTACTGCGTACTAGCAAGAATATATGATATAAATTTGAAACAATGAGAATATTCTATCTTTTATGTTTTAATGTTTCGCCCAGTTGATTTCTTCAGTTCTGTAGGAATATGTGTGGTAATATACGCTGATAGCTGCACCTACGGCAACAGAGTTGTCTTTTTTGCTGCCAGGAATGATGGTGCAACGCGAACCAGAATAAGAGAGTGTGTTACTACTTTTCAAAATGTTCATACTGTTCCAAATCTCTGGCACGTAATCATAGAGTCTTCCAGTTAAAATCAGAACTTCTGGATTAAATAGATTAATAATAGTACCGACCATAAAACCGATATACTGAGTTAAGAGTTTGAAATGCCACTTTTTTTGAGAAAAAGTTCGTAGACCATTACGGTCTGTTACTTGTTTGAATGTTTCAAGATTTTCAGCTTCAAACACACGGGCTCGAATCAATGATTCTAAGCAAGTCTTTTGGCAGAATTGGCAACGACATCCGGAAAGAGAAATCTTGTCTGCTGGAATTCCGGCAGCTAAATTTGGGTCGGAACATTCGGTTTTCAGGCGCTGCAAAGAAAAATCGGGTGAAAGAATATGACCAATCTCTCCAAAAAATCCGTCGTTACCTCGTAGTAGTTGCCCCGCCATGCTACCACTTAGGCCAATGCCAGTGCCATGGTAGACACAGAGGATATTCTGCGAGGTAGCAAGAGCCCGGCGTATGGGATCTTCAGTAAGAAATAGGCATTCTTTTTCGTACAAAAAGCAGGCTTCGGCATTATGGCACAATTCTACTTTAATGTCTAAGTTCGCCAGCATTGTGCGGACATCAGCGCATAGTATATTATCCAGTCCTTTTTCGTTGAGGCAGGGAATATTAGGGCATGCACAGATTTTTCGTTGTTTGGTATCAATTGCGCCGGGAAAAGCAATGCCAATTCCAACAAGAGGTAGCCCGGTTTTTTGCGCAACCTGTAGAAACGCAAGTAAAATCTCGTTCAATGTTTCTGCTAGTGTTTCCAGATCCTGCGAAGAGTTTAGACAGAGATAATTCTCCGTCTCTGAGTTTTCCAATTCATTTTGTGTGTGTAGCAAATCGTGATCCAGCAAGGAACCTAATTCTAATGCTCGCAACTTTCTTCTTGGAACTGATTGAAAGGCAAAATCCACAAGACTTACCTTGATTTCTCGAGTGCCCACGGCAACGCCCAACATATAGCCAACGGTGGGATCAAGAAGCGATGTTTCTTTTGAAAGATAACCACTGTTTTTAAGTTCTTCACAAAGTTTGTTGACGGTTGGCCATGAGAAACCTGAAGCAGATGCAAGTTTTGTCTTATCGCTTGTTCGTTGCCGTCGAATCTCATCAAGTAAACGGTAGTTATTTTCTGATAGAAGGCCTTCGGTATTTGCTCTTTCTGCCATTTGGTGTCTCCTTGTATGAAAGTGGTAAGAATAATAGAAAAAGAGCGGCAAGGATACATCATGTCATGTATTTGCCGCCCATGCAATCAAGATTTCATGCAGAGTATTGCTAAAGAAAACAGCTTTTCAAGGATGCTTTCATAAGTCGAAAGTAGTCCGGGTTGAAATAAAACAACGATCAAAATAAAAAATAGAGAGATGATATAGATTGTTGCTCGGATATACATCTTCTTGCCATCTGTTGAACTCTTGCTCGTGTTCTTTGCTTCGGGCTGCTCTGTCATGGAAGTATGTATAGGATTCCCTACTACTGAAACAGAAGGCTGAACCTCTGCTGTGTCAGATTTCGTTTCCGAAGACAGACCCTGATTCTGACAAGGATTGGAATTGCTTTTTTTCTTTTTCGATTTGTTGGCTTTTTTGTTGGACTTCCCATGCTTTTTTGCCATAGCGGACTCCTTCCTTTAACTACACAATGAAGCGTACGAAAACAGGTGGTTCGCAGTCTCTGGTTTTCCAGTCTGGCGTGGTATGACCTTGCGATCAAGCCGTAGATATCCCAATTTCCGAAGTGAATCGGGATATTTGTTTTGACGGGTGAGGATGGCGGTGAAGTTCTTTTGATTGCTTATGAGTAAGACCTTTTTTTCTTTATCCATATTATAACATATAGTCTCTACGGAGTCAACGGTTTTGATAAAAATAATCAACACATTTACAAAAAACAGTGAAATTCATACAGGCACATTGACTAAAGCCATTGCACGGATGTGCAACAACTTTTTAATCGTCGTGCTTCTAATGCCGCTTGCATGAATATCTAGCTTTTCGGTATGCCATAAAAAATGTGGGGCTATTAGTATCTGCGTTCAAATTATAAAAAAGTCTCTGAATTATTGATGCTTTTGCGAGGTAAGCGTATAATGTAAATACCAAGATAGGAGGCGATTATATGCTGGATGCAAATATGATAATTGGGAACAACATTCAGGCTGAACTGAAAAAAGAAAATAAAAAGCAAGTTGATCTGGCAGAAGAAGCTGAAGTCTCCAAGCAGACAATGAGCAAAATTATGAATGGTGCAAAAGCAATCAATGCGATTGAACTTCATAAAATTTCCGAATACCTCCATGTGTCGATAGATTCTCTGATGAAGATGCCAAAAAAGCCGATGGACATGAATGTGATTCATGCGTTTATGGGGCGTGTTAAAACAGAGGAAGCAAGAAAAGGAATCCAACTTGCGGATGAACTGTCTGATATGATTCTGTTCCACACTAGGGTATGTGAGAATGGCAAAAAGATGGAGCAGCCCTGGGAGTATAAGTGATGAATAATGTTCTGGAAGATAGCCTTTTTGTAAGCCAGAACAAGAAATTTGATGAAATCCAATCTATTATCAAGGATAATATCTTTGCTGTTATACAGAACTATGCCAGAAAGAAATTGCGCGGGAGCGGATTTGCTGTCCAATCCATGATGATGAATATGGGCGTTGATTTTCTTAAAGCGGGATACGATTTTTGTGTGCGTAAATACGGCACTTCCACTCAAGACCATCTTGATGCAATGAGTACACTCAGTAAAATGTATGAACACGCATACGATGAGTATAAATCATTATATCAGGTGATTTACTTAACAATAAGCCGCTCTCGGCTTTGTAATATTACTTACTTAGATGAGGTAGTCCTTAGTAGTTACTAAGCAGTTGTATCGGGGATGCGTTACACTGAAAATGACAATTAGCCCAACTTATAAGGCTTCTTTACTTATTTGATAAGTAAAGCGGACATTTGTGTTTGGAAATGAATAAATAATTCGGTAAGGAGATGTAATTTTTCGGTATGGTGGTAGATTCTCTCCATGCTGATGGCTAGTCCATGCCGATTTTAATTAAAGAAGTCGGAAAAATCAAAGTGTCGTAATGTTGTTGAGGTGGTTTCACAAAAGAAAATCGCCCGTTTTGCGGTAAAAACCATTATGTAAAAAACTTTTTTACATAATGGTTGATTTCACGAATCCGGTAGTATATAATAATAGCAGAAGGGAGAGATGAAAAGTGCGTTTTGATGAACTTTTTGAAATGAGAAAACTGACAGGGACAAAATTAAAGGACTATATTCGCAGCAATGGATTCTCAAAAGTATCGTTCTGTAAGAAAACAGAGATTTCTCGCCCTACTTTGGATAAGATTTTGAATGGCGAGATAGATAGTAAAAGTACATTCGATAAACATTTGAATAAAATTCTTACCAGTTTGAGCATTGACCCGGATACTTTGATGGGATTTTCACCAAGAGTGCAAAGTGTAGATGCCGTGTACTCGCAGAATGCTCCGATAGATTATCAGATGAATGATAAGGCAAAGATGGAGTATGACTTGTTGCAGGATATTCTAAACCTTTGCAGTGTTTATTATTAAAAGGCGGAAGGCTATGAGTGAGCGAATTACAGCAGCCAACTTAGATGAAGTTATCAAAAGGAACGAAGTCATCGAGGAACAGATGAAGCAGAGTGCTTCACTCATCTGGTCAAAATACAATCCGATGCAGATAAATTCTCCGATACAGTTGGCGTTACAGATTTTAAGGCCGTATGGTTTGATACAGCTTCCGATTGATAATCTCTATTTAAGCGGAGCAATTTTTGTTCGGGATGGAAAACGAATCCCCTTGATAAATACGGCACTTCCGAGAGCAAATCAGTATTTTACTGCGTGGCATGAGATTTATCATCTATTGTTTGATGAAGTTTCTTTTGACCATTTAATTGAATCCGAAATCCTGATGGAAGAACGAAAAGCAGAATACTTTGCTGCGCTTATGCTTCTGGGAAACCTTATGCCGTACTTTGAGGTCTTAAAGGATATGGAGTTCCAAGCAAAAGCGTTTCAGTGCATGAACGCTTTCCAAGCTCCCTATAAGGCGGTGCTGATTTCTCTGTATGAAAGTGCAGTAAAGAATGAGAATACGGCTATTGCGGAAGAAGTTAAGGAAAACTTTGATGTGCAGGTTGAAGATATTGCACAGAGATTCCGCGATTTGGGATTGGATGATTCCCTTGTACGGCCTTCGTATGTAGTAAATGTAAGTCCGCTGCAAGAGAAAATCAATAAGACGATTCGCAATGAGCCGGAAGTGGAATACCATAAAGACAATGAAGCATTTCTGAAAACGGTTCTAAGTGAATTTAAAATGCTGACGGGAGAGGCCGATGCTTAATATACCAGAGTATAAAGAATATGCTGGGGAAACCAAAATAGCACTTATGGATAACTCATCACTGGCATTTATGCACGAGCTGAGCCAGAGAAGTTATCCATCTGATAGAATCCTCGGAGTATACGATTTGATTCTTATCCCGAAGTGGGTAATGGAAGAAATTGAGGATTCTACATACAGAAGCACCTATGTTGAACAGCTTCAAGCACAAGGGTATCCTATTCGTTGGATTGATGAAACAAAGTATGGTGCTTTTGTCAATGATGAAGATGTGAACCTGTACTACATCGTTGAAGCTGCGGTGTCGCGTGTGTCAGAGTTGATGCGCTTTCTTCGTAGGAAAGTAAAAACCGAAGACCTGATTGACTTGCCTTCCGCAGAAGAATGGATGAACCGGCTGTACGATGAATGGCCGATCCATGGAAGAACGCTGTCAACGGGTCGCGTTCTAAAAAAGAACGCAGGAGAAATCTCATTGACGATTCTTGCTGAAGTATTCGCGTGGTATCACGATGAAGTGGACAGTCTGACAATCTATACGCAGGATACGGATGCGCATGAGTTCCAAACGAATGCAGAACGGATGCTGACGGGAAAATCTGAATTTACTCCTGCGCTGGATTCTCCGATTTCGGTGGCCTTTAAGTCAAACGACTTTATTTTGTGCCAGATGTATCGTGAGGGAGCCTTAACTTTGGATGAGGTGCGGCAGCTTCGCCGCGATGATAGAAAATTGACTTATACACGTCAGCAAGCTGATAAGTCAATCATTTGCCGTAAAGAAGTCGTAACGAAAGATCAGTTCATTGATTTGATTCAAGACGCGACAGTTCAAATCCTGTTTTGACAAGAATATTATGGCATAAGATCAGCCCCGATTCTTCTAATGGAAGATCGGGGCTGATTTTTCACGTTATTTTATAAGGAATGTGCAGGACGATGGGCTACTTACAGTGATTTTTGACTTTGCATATCCGATTAGTTGATATCGATTCATGATGATTTTGAAAACCGAGGAAAGAACAATAAAGGATAACTACTTATTATACGGTGAACAGATGGAAAACATACTGGACTTTTTTCGGGAAAATGAAGAAGCTTTTATTGTATATGTCGTAGAACAGCGATTTGCGACAGGTCGAGGTCTCGATTACTTTAAGTCATTCAAAGGAAAGCCAAATCTGATTGACTCTAATATAAAAATTCGAAGGCTTCTACGCCACATTATCTTTTGGATTAGTCGTCACGTTCCATCTATTGGCACAGTAATCGGAACGTGCTTTGGCGGACAAGTTACAGCTCTTAATATTGCAGATGTTATTTGTGCCCTTAGTAAACTTTTTTCAGTTGAGTCGCATCAAGCTGCAGGACCTGATGTCATCGATCCTATCATTATTGAGGAAGGAAATGTATTTTCACGTTACTTGACTCAACTAGTTAACTTACATAAAGAAAGCATTCTACGCCCAACAATAATAGTCATACTTCGGGACAACGATTTTGAGCGTGCAAAGAAGATATTGTCTGAATGCCCCGATGGGACTTGCTTAAAACTGATACGGAATAGTGGAGAAAGTACGATATATCGTGTAGTTAATAGTGGCGCAGAGAACGTTGATGATTTCATAGATTCCTATTCGCGGCAATGCTTTAATACCTGTTCAAATACAAAAAGAGATATTTTATTGAATGAAGTCTGGCAGCAACAATCTATTGTACATCGCTTTGCGCCATCTCTGATGAAAGAGCGTGCAAGCTTAGTATGCGATGAGAAGAAAATCGTAAGAGATGATATTACGGATATGATTCAATCTCTGCGGATATATCCGTATAAAAATGAAGGCGAGCAAAAACTCTGTGAAACCTTTTTAGTAACAGCATTGCTCAACCAGATTTTTTGTCATGACAATGGTGGCACTTCCATACTTGATGCATTAGATTATGCAAGAGATGTTGGAAATCCATTGCTTCTCGCGCAAGTATACCGATATGCGCATTTTATTCCAAATATAAAGCATGACGAAGAAATTGATCTTTTAAAACAAGCAAAACATACTCTTGAAAAGAATCAGATGATGGATCAAGCTATATACTGTCAAAACAATATACTGGTAAGGCAGTTCGAAACAGATAATGTATCTATTCGTGCTTTTCGAGAATTAAAACAGCAGGCCACATACGATGTTCCAGGATTAGTCGGTATGTCCCACATATATAATAATGTGGGTGTCGCTCAGCTTATGTGTGGATTCCCTGAAGATGCTATTACGTCATTTGATGCCGGATTAGACTATGCGCGTTCTGAAGAGAGAGTAGTTCAACGCCTTGCTCTTCTTACAAACCGATTGATAGCATATTCCTATAATTATATAAAGATTCCAGAAGAAGACTTCTATCGAATCCTCAACTTAATCCGCGATGGAATGATGCGACTCAACCTTCCGTTCCTATCTGCTCGGTATGTCATGAATACCATCGTAGTTGCATACAGACAATCCCCGGATTTCGGCAAGTTTTTGCTCGAAAGGTACGGAGTCTATAACTTAGTGCAACAAGCTTTTGATTCAAACAAATTTGGAACCGGGCAGCTATTTCTGCAAATAAGTCGTATGAAAGAATGCGATATTCTTAAAAAGGTAACAATTTCATCAACGCTAACATCTGTAACAGGAATGCAAAAGCGATTCATTGAAGATACGGGGTTTAATCCTGTGTTTTTTAGTACTTGGATATGATTATATGTAGTATGCAAGGAGTGTTGTTGCCAAAACAAACGTATGAACATCCATTTGGGGATAATTGCTATCCAGAAGGCGCAAAAGTTTCGCCTGTGAAGGACTATCTCTGAAACCTGCATAGGAAAATCCAAAACTATTGTTTGTATTAACTGTCGGCATGACATTTATTTCGACAAAATACAAATTTCTGTCTGATATTGGACTAGAAAGAATTGCATCAATATCATTGTAGTTGCTTACCATAATACGTGCATCTATTCGGCAAAAGGTTTTTACCCCTATAATGCGAATTAGTTCTATATATTTTTCTTTCAGAGAATCGCACAGATCGTAAACAAGCTCTCGTTGATATCCGATTTTTTCTTCTTTAGCGGTTTCCCCAAAGAACCAGTTTATATCCTGATTCTTAGGCACATAAACTATAGTAGGAAGAAAATCGAAATTTTCTGTAAGTGGATTAAATATAGCTGGTGTCGTTATATCGAATCCCTTTATGAATTTTTGATATATTCCTTTTTGGGCGGTAGGGCATTTGCCTCTAACAACGCCCAAGCTACTTCCCCAATTTAAAGGGCGGAAAATGCCATTTGGATCACTTGCTTCGCATGTCGGGGAAACAAGCAATCCACATTCTTTTGCAAGCAAATTTGAGTGATACTTATTTTCCCCAGCTAAAACAGAAAAACTCCCGCATGGGATACATGGTATTCCCAAAAAAGCACATGTTGAGGGGACAATGGCCATCGGATCTAAATCTGTGCTTCCGCAGTTTAAATTGATAACAAAATCAATGTGTGGAAGTGTGTTGGAGAAAGCTTTCTCCACAAATGTTCTTACATCTAAAATAAAAGGTCGACATCCGACATTTGCAATGGCATTAAGCCATTTGGAAATAATATCTCCTTTCCATATATGGTAATGTGCAAACCCAGCCGCCTGCTCTCCCTCAAAGATGTACACAATAGCAACAGTAAGCCCTTTGATTCTATCCAATGAGTTTTGAAATTCAAGATTGTTCATATAGATTTCTCCATTAAGCAAAGATAATAAGTAGTTATCCTTTATTGTTTAACAGTAGTAAAATGTAGGAACAACACATCCCTACGTAAAAGTATGTGTGATGGTGATTTGAAAAATAAGTAGTAATACAAAAGCTACCACAAAGAGTGGGGGAGTGTAAGCTAAAGAGACATGGACAAAGAACGAACTGAGAAAAACGGATACTTATTTATAACTCTATTATACACTTGATTGCAATAAAATCTCAATAGGGAAATTAAAATTCGATTTTCAGGGTATTTCTCGGATGCATAGTTGTCAATATGCGTTTTTGCTGCTCAAAGCTGGCATGAACATATCGTTCGGTTGTTTTGACAGAACTATGACCGAGAATCTCTTTTACTTCGTAAATATTTCCGCACTGTTCCCAAAGATAAGTGGCGAACGAGTGCCGGAACATGTGGGGAGTATAATGGGCTGCATCCGTGGGGGTATAACGGCAAATAATTCGCCGGACGGATTGTTCTGATAGGCGATGCTTATCTCGATCTTCTAATGTTGCTTTCCAACGTAGCTTTTCTTCGGGGGAAACTGCATTCCAGTCAGCCTCTTCTAATGGGGTGCTACTGCTGATTATCATAACAAGATGCTCATCAAATATGCCGCTTACAAGTAGCGAGGCGTAGGAATTAAGCAAGGAATCCTCATATAAAACGGTTTCCGTTCCTAAACGCAGATCGTGGCGAATTATTTGTGGCTGATTGGACTGCCAATAAACCAAAGCCTCATCTGCTACCCGACATACAATATTGCCAGTGGCTTCAAGAATCGGCGTAAAATCATTCGTCGTAATGTTGTAACTATAAATGCCTGTAGGTATTTCCGGCGAAAAACTGTTTGTTTTAATAATCAATTCATTGTTATAAGCACCTGTAAGGTAATAGGTAATCTCGTTGCTTTGCGGCAGAGTGTATAAGGTTTGAACACGCTTTGATACAGTATCTAAACATTGAATCCTTTCGACCACGTTACCTGTGCTGTCTATGTCCTGATGGAGATAGTACCAGCTTGTAGAATTCGCTGCAATAGCCCCGTCTGGTGAGTCCGCCTGTGAAAAGTTAAAAAATGTTTTTCGGTCAGAACCATCTAAACCGGCTTGAAAAATGACAGGGTATTCGTTCGTTGCGTGTGTATAAATAAACAAATTGTCATTAAAAATAAATAGTCCATATAGCATACCGACATCTTTAATGTAACTGCGACAGCTATCGTTATTATGCGCACAGGCAGGTTCGTTACATAAGATTTGCCGAGAACAGCTATTGAAATCTGTATAATAAATATTAGCCCAAGAACTGTCCGTCGCACGAATGACTTCATACATTCCATCGGAATTATAAGTGTGACTTTTGTTCATAAAGCCATCAACATCCGTAATCAAAGAAAGTGCATCGGCATCATTGTGATATTCAACGCTTGATGTATCCGGTGTTTCCTTTGTCAGCGGATTCGAATTGCATGAACAAAAGCACATTGCGCATAAGAGCAACATAGTAAGACAAAAAAACTTTTTCATGGCTTCACCTAATTGTTAAAAATCCCCTGTGATTTTGTGTTGAGTCCATGCTATTGCATAGATAAAACAAATTACAGGGGATTTATTGTATGCGTTTTTTCATCGTTGACATTTGATAAGCCTCCAATCTAATGGATTTAATAGGGTTGATGTTCGGACGATATTTTAGCATCTGCGCGCCGATGCCTAATACGGAGTAGGAAACGGTTGTAACTTGTGCGTTATCTTGGCATTAAAATAGCACAGTTTTCTACAAAAGTCCACTAAACCTGCGTATACGCAAAAAAATGTGCATGAATGCAAAAATCCTCTGTGCGAGTTGTCCTGCACAGAGGATTAAAAAGCAATATTGGTTATGAGAGAATTGATGTGTTCACAGATGGTTCAGCTATATCAGGCCAGTCTGCGCTAAAAATAAATCGTCCGTCATCATAAGTGAAAAGGTACTCGGCATGATACTTTTCTAAAATGTCTTTGACGTTCCCAATGCCGAAGCCATGAAGCAAAGGGTCTTGTTTGGTTGTAGGAATGTGGCCATCGTTGATCTGAACGATATTACTGGGATTGATAATTAAAATAGAAAGCATATTCTCGCTGTAAAGGATCTGAATACTGACCCAGCGGTTTGGATCGGACAAGCCTGCACAAGCTTCCAGGGCATTATCAATCAAATTGCCCAGCACAATAGTCACATCTACACGAGGAAGCCTCAGCGCGGATAGATCATTGACACGAAACCGCATATCAATGCCTTGCTTCTTCCCAATATATCCCTTTTGGTTTAGAACCGCATCAATAGCAGCATTATGGCTGTTGACAAGCAAAATTCGCTCACTTTGACGTACATTCAACTCGGAAAGGAATTCCTTGGCATCGTCAACGCGTTCACTTTCCAACAATTCAGATAAAGTAGAGAGGTTTGCACGGAAGTCGTGCGTCATTTTTCTTTGCCCTGCATATGCTTGACTCAGAGCCTGTATATTTTCGTCCTGAACGTGGGCGCGTTCATTGGCAGCAATCAGCTTCTCACGATTTTCCGCGTTTTCTTCAAGGTAGTCTAACAAAATTAAAGCGGCAATATTATAGGCCAGCAAGTCGGGGCGTTCTTCCCGCATACGGTCATAGTAGGCGGCGGGGATGCGCAGGTGTGTACCGATCTGCCGATGGGCGATGCCGGTGATGGTCATGGGCTCGATCAGTTCGGTACCGCTGTCATCCGACAGGTGCAGAAACATTTCTTTGCCGTAGGATTCCATCCGCAGGCGGTTGGGGGCAATGAGGTAGTCCTCTTTGGACTCGCTCTGCCGCTTCACTTCGGTCAGCATCTGCTGTAAAGATACACCGGATTTCATACGCGAAACCTCCCTTTACCACGAGAGAACCAGCTTGCCGGAAATTTCCTCGGCGGCCAGTCCATCTCCTGCAAAGACCTGCTTCAGCTTTTCCCAGCAGCCAACAGGTGGGAAGCCGTGCAGCTCCGGGAGCGCCGATGTGCTGCCGTCCGAAAGCTTGATGTGACCGTCTTCCTGCACGGTCATCGAGTGATGCCCGCGGGAACTGAGATCAGCCACGATGCCCTCAAGCGTTGCGCGGCCCTCGGTTTCATACCAGATGCGCGGGTCGGGCAGCGGGGGAGTCTCGGCGGGTATACGCGGCTTTTCGGTTGCGTCTGCCGTGGGGTTCGGGCGCAGCGGCACGGTGTTGATAAGCTCGCACCGCAGATGCGCCTGCTTGTCCAGTACGACTTCGGCACTCTCAAAGCCGTCCAGTCCGTGAACACGGATCAGGCAGCGCCCACCCTCCTTGACGATGGCAAGTGGATCTTTCGTGGCCCATTCCCATGTGATGTTGCTGCCCGCCGTACGAAGTGCAGCGGTGACGCGTTGGTTCACATGAAGCAGTAGAATGTCGCTGAGCGGTTCGTCCTCGATGTCC
>ULLY01003668.1_pt1 | contig 17719 bp, 9 predicted proteins | sample 1951521 | NCBI WGS metagenome assembly ULLY01 (sample SAMEA4835537, study PRJEB28245) | human gut metagenome | biome: gut microbiome; material: fecal sample | place: Denmark | collected 2008 | reverse complement strand
AGAAAAGGCTTAACTATATGGAAGAAACGGCTTACATAACCCCCTATTCCGGCTTTATCTTCTTCAGATAATCAGAAGGAGCCATACCGAATTCATCTTTAAAACACTGACGGAAATAGACCGTACTGTTAATTCCCACCTTGAACGCAACTTCTGAAATATTGTATTTCCCCTCTAATAACAAACGTTCCGCATATTGCATCTTTATTTTGCGGATATATTCATTGGTGGAAAGTCCGGTCAATGCCTTCATCTTCCGATATAGGGTAGAATTACTCATACACATGGCGTCCGACAAATAGCCGATGTCTATCTTCTCAGAAGAAAGACGATCTTCAATCAGCTTGTTAATCTTCTCAAGGAACTCATTATCCAATTTATTCATAGACTCGGTTACTGCCGCACGTTTGTCAATGAGTATGGAATTCGTATTAAAACGCTCTGCCAACAACTTGCGGGATTCAAGCAAATTATGGATACGGCTATGCAACAAAGTAGCACTGAAAGGCTTTGTCAGATAAGAGTCAGCACCCACTTGATACCCCTCTTCCTTATCTTGCAAAGAGTCCTTTGCCGTCAGCAAAATAATGGGAATATGGCCGGTACGCAAGTCTTCTTTCAATTTCCGGCACATCACAATGCCGTTCATCACCGGCATCATGATATCACTGACTATAATATCAGGAATGCAGCCCAATGCTTGTTCCAAACCTTGTTCACCATTGGCGGCAGTCCTCACTTCAAAATCGTCCGAGAAAGATTCTACAATATAATCACAGATGTCCCTATTATCTTCCACTATCAGCAGAATACGCTTACCACTATGCACAGGTTCTATATTTTCTTCTTTTTCGTCCTTTTCATCGGAAGTTTTCTCCGTCGAGTCAGCATGCAGCACATGGGGATACGTGTTATCCGTCAGCAGACTGACATAAAAAGTACTTCCCACATTCAAAGAACTTTCAACCCTGATCTCCCCCTCATGCAAAACTACCAGGTTCTTTACCAGAGCCAGACCAATACCTGTTCCTGAAGCCTGATGTTCGCTTCCCTCTTGATAATAACGGTCAAAAATATGAGGCAATGCATCGGGAGCAATACCGAAACCGGTGTCACTCACACTGATTTCCGTATGGTGTATATTATTCCGGACCACCTGATGTAATCCTAAAGTTATAGTTCCTTTCTCTGTATATTTTATAGCATTGGAGATCAAATTATCCAGTATAATCGTTACTACCTCCTTATCAAAAAACAAAGACATATCTTCCTGCTCAATCTCAAGACAGAAATCAATCTCAGGTTTCCGGTTCAATTCCTTATACTTCAGTCCGATCTCGTGTACAAGGGCTGCCAGATTGTCACGACTTACACATAATTTCTTGTTTTGGGTTTCCGTTTTTCTGACCTCCAGTATCTGATTAATCAGGTTCAACAACCGGATGGCGCTTTGATGGATAACCGATATTTTCTGTGAATCTTTCCCTGATAAAGAATTACTTTTCTGCATATCTTCCAACGGTCCCAGAATCAACGTCAAAGGAGTACGCAACTCATGTGTGATATTGGTATAGAAACGTAAACGCTCATTATTCAGCTCCTGTTCCTGCTCATGATTTTTCTTCTCCAACTCATAGAGAGACTCCATATCCAGTTTCTTTTTATAGGCATGAAGAATAAAATACAGGACAGAAACACCCGAAAGAATATAAAATAACTTGGCCCACCACGTAAGCCATACAGGCGGGTCAATACGGATATCCAGAGAAGCTATCTCATCCGCCCATTCCTGATTCCGTATTCTTGTCTTTACCTGAAAACAATAATTTCCCGGAGGTATATTACGGAAAGTCACATTATTAGGATCGGTTACTGTATACCATGAATTTTCCAACCCTTTCAACATATAAGCATATTCCACTTGATCGGCCAAGGCATAATTCTGTATATTGAAGGTGACGCTGAAGTTATTTTGCATATAGCTTAAACGTACTTCCGACTGGCCTTCAAGCGCCATCACCTTTTCATTACTGTCCGTATCACGCAACGGGCCGAATATACGCATCTCCGTAATAATTGCAGCAGGTGACTCTCGTTTTTCCAATACCTGATCTGGATTAAAACGGCATAAGCCATTGATTGAGCCAAAATAAAGTGTTCCATCCTTAGCTTCCGCCACACTTCCACTCATGAAATTGCCCATAGGCACATTATCCCAATGATCGTAATTATAGAAAACCTCCTTGTCTTTCAACAAGCAGCTGATACCTTTATTGGTGCTCACCCATATATTTCCATGATTATCTTCCGTAATGGCACGTATATGGACATTGGACAAACCCTCCTCACTGCGATATACTTTATAGTCCCAACTCTGAGAGGATGGAAAACAAACCAGACCTTCTCCCGTTCCTATCCACATTCTGTTCTGACTATCCATATAAACAGTATTGATAGTATTAGAGGGAAAAAGAGAAGTCACGTTAAAAAGTTTAACGCACTGAAAATGTTCATCAAAAACCCCTAATCCTCCTCCGAAAGTACCAATCCATAAACGATTAAGATTATCTTTCGAGATACATCTCACCAGATTATTCTCTACTGTATAATGGTCTGCAATGCCTTTATCATGCAAGCGTACCTTATAGATGCCATTACTAGTTCCTATCCATACATATTCTGCATCTTCATACAGTGCACGCACATCTTCCCCTGTTTTATCTTTAGGAAAAATCTGGTGAAAACTTTTCTTTTTCACATCATAAAAATCCACTCCTCCCATAAACGATCCAAACCAAAGGTTTCCTTCCGAATCACAAAGTGCAGCCTGTATGGAATTATCAGTCAAATCACCGGTTTCTTCTTTATAAACCGCCACCCGCTTGCCTTTATCAAATACATTGATGCCTCCCCCATCGGTTCCGATCCATAACTTTCCATCCCTTGCTACGCATACACTGCTTGCTGTCTTATTATTCAGGCTACTACCCGAATGCTGGATAGGAGAATAACTATAAACATTAAAATAGGAAGATTCATGGCTAAGAAAATTAATTCCACCTCCCCACATACCAGCCCATACATTTTTAAAGGAGTCCTGAAACAAACAACGTACAGTAGAATTAGAGAGACTGTATTCATCATCCCCTTCCTTTATATATTGAAAACGCACTTGGTCAGGAGAAAGAAACATACGTTGCGTTAAATCCAAAATGGCTATTCCTCCAAATTCCATGGCAATCCAAAGTTTATTCCCATCAAATTGTCTGATATCAAATACGGTATGAGGAACCCCGTCCTCACTATGATGAAAATGGATAAAATTTTCGGCTTCCGGATTGAACAGTGCCAGCCCCCGGTCTGTTCCCAGCCAAATATTACCGCTTAAGTCCTTATAAATGCAAGTTACCCCATTACCTGGCAAACTGACCGGATCTTCAGGGTCATGCATAAAGTTCTTTACTTTTTTATCTTTAAGAGACAACACACTGAATCCATGATGCACATGCCCCATATACAACTTTCCATCTCCTCCATCAACAACCGACCAAATATTATCGCTAGCCAATCCCGGAACTGTTTGAGTATTGTAATGAATGAATTTTCCAGCCTTTTTATCGAAATAATCTACTCCCCGCCAATATGTCGTAATCCAAAGATTACCATCTGTAGCTGCCACAATCTTAGTAACATCATCCGTTATCAGACTTTCGGGGTTCTCGCCATCATGCCTATAGCAAAGAAAAGTGTTATTTACATAGTCATACGCATTCAGACCGGCCCTTTGCGTGCCTATCCAAAGGATAGAATCCTGAGGATCATCCAACAAACAATTCAGTTCATTGCCTGTTATACCCTGCCTTGTCAAATCTTCATTCTTCAAATAAGTAATGAAACGGGTACCATCGAATTTGTTCAACCCTTCCTCCGTGGCAAACCACAGAAAGCCCTGTTTGTCTTGAGCAATGCTCACCACATAATTATTGGATAATCCCTTCTCTATACCAAGCTGCTTAACAGAATAAGGTTGTGCCAATGAAACAACCGACAGCAGCAAGAGCCAAAGTACGAATATCTTTCTCATAGCATCAGTGTACACATTGTTAAATAATATGGTTCAAAAATACAAATAAAGTCTGTATTTTAGATACATAAATCATGCATTGCAAGATTTACCTCCCTTTTCTGCAAGATTTATATCAGGATTTTAATTCTTCTTCACGTACATTTGCACCACTAACGAATTTAATTCGTCCTCTATTAGAGTAGATGTTTAATCTTCAAATACTAATAAAATATGAAAAAGAAACATTTGTATGGTGCCATGTTATGGGCTTTTCTTGTAACTGCAAACCTATGTACGGGATGTAGTGATGATAACGACTACCCCGATGTAGACGGACAAAATCCAACAATGACATTAGCAACAGACCACATCGAGTCCGGAGCGGGACATCGATTTACTATTGAAGGGACATTAGAAGACAAAGACGGTATTGCTTCTATCAGCCTACAATGTGCCGACCTGCATTTGAACAAGACAATTGATTTAATCGAAATCTATGGTGCTCCGCAAGAGAGTTATGATTTAAGTTATTACTTTGACATAAACCGAAATGAAATCGGCGAACGTTTCACAGTCAAAGTTACTGTAACCGATGTAGGAGGACGCAGTATATCTCAAGATGTATTAATCACAATGGACGGAGATTTTGCAGCTCCGGTATTTTCAGCTGCCCCGGATGCCACTGTTACAGTATTAATGAAAAATGAAACGAAATTCAATCTTCGGTTCACGGCTACAGATGATCGTGCATTGGATTATGTCACAATTAATATTCCAGGTATAGACGGGTTTGACAACCGCCGTGTAGATGCTGATGGAAAAAGTTCATTGAACTTTGCCGAAATAATAGTATTCCCCAATGAACCGAAAAGTTATAATGTGACAATTACCGCTTTTGACAAGAAAGAAAACTCAACCACTACCACCAGTGTATTGAATATCTCAGAAATGCCGGATTTTCCCAAAATGTATCTGGCAGATGTGGCAACTGCCGAAGAACTGAATAGTGATATATTCGGGGTACCGATGGTAATTGAACATACAGGTGAATATCAGTATAAAGCAAATTATTACTGTCAAAAAGCCGGAACTAAAATATTCTTCTTACCACAAAAGAGTGACTTCACTCCTATTTGTTTCGGGCTTGATCCAGAGGATAACACCAAACTGACAGACGATCCCGAAACAGCAATGCCAATCGTACTTGACCAAGCCAATGTTTATTATGAAATTAATATTGATGTGAAGAACAGTACATACAATCTGAAAACTTACTCAATTGCCGATGCTGTAGACCCCATACCTCACACATACGGTTCTATCAGCCTTGACACATGGGGTGACGGTGGTTCGTGGTTACAGGAATTCTATTTCGGATATATGACCAGTAGCCCAACTGAAGTCCTGCGTTTCACTCAAGATAAGACCAATCCTCACCTATTCTATTTGGATACCCCCCTATTCCTGGAGGCAGGTACTAAAATGAATTTCGTTATTCATAACTGGCACTCTGACGGATGGTGGAATTATTGCACGTGGCGTGTAGACAACTCAGACGAACCGGAGATCTTCGGATATTATGGTAAAGAAGCCAAATATACCAATCCGGCATGGACCAAACCCGATCATGTAGGTGACAATTGGGCAAAACCAACAGTGAACGTCACAGGGAATTATAAACTTATATTCGACGCTCATTTGGAAAGAGCTAAACTCATTCCGGCCAATTAACAAGTAACATTAGATTTAAGATATGAAAAAGCAAATATTATTATTGTGTCTTGCGCTGACAAGTCTATGTAGCTATGCGCAGACCATCACTGTAAAAGGTGTAGTAACCTCGGCTTCAGATAAAGAACCGATGATTGGTGCAACAGTGCAAGTTAAAGGTACAGGTACAGGTACTATTACAAGTATTGATGGTGATTATTCACTAAACGATGTTGCCAAGGATGCCGTACTTGTGTTCTCCAGCATAGGATATGAGACTCAAGAAATAAAGGTAAACGGACAAACCGTTATCAATGTAGTGCTGAAAGATGCCAGTGAATTACTGGACGAAGTAGTGGTTATTGGTTATGGAGCCGTGAAAAAAAGTGACCTGACCAGTTCTATATCTACCGTAAAAGGAAAAGAAATTACCGAAACTGTAACCGGTAATGCAATGGACGCCTTGCAAGGTAAAATCAACGGTGTTCAAGTAACCAGTGGTGGTGGTCCGGGCGCACAACCAAAAGTTCTAATCCGTGGTGTAACAACAGTAAACGGAACCGATCCTTTGTATGTAGTAGATGGCATGCCGGTAGGTACAAACATCAACTTCCTAAACAGTAATGACATTGAATCTATGGAAGTTTTAAAAGACGCTTCGGCTGCTGCCATTTACGGAACACGTGCTTCTAACGGTGTCATTCTAATCACAACCAAAAAAGGAATGGCAGGAAAAACAAATATCAGTTTTAATGCATCTGCAGGTTTCCAAACACTGTCAAAACCCAAAATGGCTAATGCCGCCGAATATAAAGAAGTATTCAATACCCGATACACAAATGACGGAGGAACTTCTATTTGGAATGATACAGGCGCTACTACCAATCCCGGAGGAACAGACTGGTGGGACGAAGTAATCAACAAAACTGCTTTAGTGCAAAATTACTCACTCAATATCTCCGGTGGTTCAGACAAACTGGTTTATAACCTGAGTATGGGTTACTACCGTAACAATTCACAATATGACTATGGTTATTGGGACAAAATCAACGCACGCCTTAATACAGAATATACATTTAATAAATATGTAAAAATGGGTTTCGACATTGCCCCACGTGTAGAATCATGGGATGATACCCCCGATCTTTTTTCAGCTGCCATGTCTATGGACCCCACAACTCCTATATTCAAGCCGGAAGATCAATGGGTGGATAACGAATTCAATAACTATCAGCGTTCTTACAACAACCAGGAGTGGAACCCTGCCGGTTCATTGGCTCGCCAAAATTCCCACTCCCGTGAAATGGGTACAATTGTAAATACTTATTTACAGATAAACCCTATTCAAAAACTGACCCTGCGCACGCAGTTCGGCGCTAATGCACACTTCCGCCGTACAGACAAATTCACTCCTGAATTCTATATTGATGCTTTGGAACAATCTACATTAAGTAATGTTTCCCGTGAAATGCAGGAATGGCTTGATTGGAACTGGACTAATACTGCTACTTACATCACGACTTTTGCAGAAAAGCATAATATTAATGTAATGGGTGGCTTTACAGCTGAACGCTTTGCTGAATTCCAATCAAAAGCCTCACGTGACGATGTTCCTAATAATATGGATCAAATGCAGGAAGTAAATGCCGGTACACAAAACCAAAAGTCAGAAGGTAAAACTGCTTACAGCACATTAGTATCTTATTTAGGACGCGTGATGTATAACTATGACAATCGTTACTATCTAACAGCTTCTATTCGTGCAGATGGTTCTTCTCGTTTCCCCAAAGGAAACAAATATGCCATCTTCCCTTCTGTTTCTGCTTCATGGCGTATCATCAGTGAAAGTTTCATGCAAGACCAGAAGATTTTCAGTAACTTGAAATTACGCGGAGGTTGGGGACGTGTAGGTAATCAAAACATAGATAATGATGCTACGCTGACTTTGTTAGGACAATCTGATTATGTATTCGGTACAGCTCCAGGACGTGTTTCAGGTACTATGGTATCAGGCGTTGGCAATAATTTGCTAAAATGGGAAACAGTAGAAGACTGGAACGTAGGTGTGGATATGTCCTTCCTTGACTCCCGTCTAGACATGACCTTTGAGTATTTCCAAAAGAAATCTTCTGATATGCTCTATCAGAAACAAAATATCTTCGCCATCGGATACCCCGACTGGAACAGTACAGTATGGATGAATATAGGTAGTATGAAAGCTAGCGGTTGGGAATTAAGTCTGAACTGGCACGACAAAGTAGCAGACTTCCGATATAATGTGGGATTGAACCTTTCCGCAGTGAAAAATAAAGCTGTTAAATTCTCCGGTGACGGTCCTATCCAAACTGGAGGTTTCAACAGCGACCAAATTATCCGTAATGAAGACGGTGGCTTGATTTCACGCTTCTACGGCTACGTAGCCGATGGTATTTTCCAAAATTGGGATGAAGTTTATGCTCACACCAACGAAAATGGCAAGCTGGTACAATCCAATGCCCAACCCGGTGACATTCGCTTTAAGGATTTGAATCATGACGGAGTTCTAGATGAAAATGATAAAACATGGATCGGTAACCCATATCCCGATTTGATGGTAGGTTTGAACTTGGGTTTCAGCTATAAAAACATCGATTTCACAGCCAACTTCTATGGTACATTCGGTAATGATATTTTCAATAAGACCAAAGGTTTATACTCCGGCGTAAGTGGGCAAAACGTTTGGGCAGGTACATTGCAGAAAGCATGGCATGGCGAAGGAACCAGCAACGATATTCCTCGTCTGTCCTACAATGATTTGAATCAGAATTACACACGCGTTTCAAGTTTCTTTGTAGAAGACGGCTCTTATATGCGTTGCAAACTATTACAAGTGGGTTACACACTCCCCAAGAAGTGGTTGAACGGAACCGAATTGCGTCTCTCATTGTCGGCTCAAAATCCTTTCACTATCACCAGCTACTCAGGTATGGATCCTGAACGTCCACAGATTGGTAAAGATGGCAGTGTAATTGAAACCGGTATTGACGGCATCGCTTATCCTAACCCACGTACTTTCTTATTTGGAATTGATTTAAAATTTTAACCCTCAAGGTATAAACCATGAAAAAGATATTAACAATATTAACAATGATTGCCTCGCTGACATTCACTTCTTGTGAGGATTTCCTAACAGAGGAAGTGCGCGGGCAACAAAATTTGGATACTTATTTCCAAAGTGCAGAAGAAGCCGAAGCATTTATTACTGGTTGTTACCAGGCCATTACTTTTGGCGGATGGTGGAATATCAACACAGTATGGTTGCTTTCCGAGATGTGTAGTGATGACGGTTGGATGGGCAATACCAGCCAAAGTCAAAGTGACTATATTTCTTTGGCCCACTATCAAGGTACCGGACAAAGCAATGGTGCCATCTCCAACTTTTGGCAGTATCGATACAAAGGCATTCTACGTTGCAATATCGCAGTGGAACGCATTTCACAAGCTGATTTCTCAGATGAAGAAATGAAGAACCGGCTTGTAGCCGAAGCACGTTTTCTCCGTGGATACTTCTATTTTGAACTTGTGAAGAATTTTGGTGGTGTGCCTCTCATTACAGGCTTCCTGTTGCCCGAAGAAATACAAGGTATTACCCGCGCTTCGGCCGAAGATGTATATAAGTTCATTGAAGATGATTTAAAAGCCGCTGCTGATGTGTTGCCACAACGTAGTCAATATGCTGCTACAGATATGGGACGCGCTACCCGTGGAGCTGCATTAGGCCTATTGGGAAAGGTTTACCTCTACCAAAGCAAATGGCAAGAGGCACATGATGTATTGAAAACAGTCATCGACGAAGGTGAATATAAATTACTCGACAACTTCGGTGATGTATGGGATGTTGACCATAACAATAGCGAAGAAAGTCTGTTTGAAGTACAATATATGTATGATGGAACTTATGCATTGGGTGGTTCTTTGACTGTTATTACCGGTGCCCGTAGTGGTCCCGGCGACGGATGGTCTTGGGGACAGCCAACCGCTAACCTCGAACAAGCCTACATCGATGCAGGAGATACAGAACGTTTACGTTGGACTATCATTAAAACCGGTTGTACAGAAATTGCCGGAGAGAATAACTTCGACAAGTTCGTTGAAAACAACACAAAAATCGCCAATTATAAAGATTATATCGAAAAGTACGGTTGGGATCCCGAATGTTATATTATAGATCCGTCACAACATAAATCAGCACGTATTGTCCGGAAGTATTTTGTACCTATTGAAAAACGTCCGGAAGTATACAATATCGACAAAATTCCATTAGATCATCGTATCTTACGCTATGCAGATGTATTGTTGATGTATGCTGAAGCCTGCAACGAATTGGGCGAAGATGGTACAGCACGTACCTACCTTAATGAGGTACGGAATCGTGTAAAATTACCTGCTGTCACATCCAGTGGGAACGAGCTTCGCAAAGCTATCCGGCTAGAACGTCGTTTGGAACTGGCATGGGAACAAAACAGAATCTATGATATCCGCCGTTGGACAGATGACAATGGCAAGAAAATGATTTGTAACCTGATGGGAGCAAACGGTACATTTGTAAAATACAATACAGATCCCGCTACCCGCGACATTTACGAATGGGAAAATCAAGGTGAGGCAAGTGATAAAGGAATCAGCTTCAACGAAAACCGGGATATGGTATTCCCGATACCTTTATATGAGATTACAATGTCTAATGGTTCTATCACCCAAAATCCGGGCTGGAATTAATCATTTTCCAAAAAGAACAGATTGTTACAGGAATTAAACATTCAATAGGTCTTTATATTCTGTCGCGGATAGTTTGCTAGGATTATCCGCGACTATTTTTTAATCCATCTAAAACAATGAAACTAAAATATATTTTTACTCTTCCACTGTTCTTTTCTACTGTAGCCTGCAGTGACGATTCTCCCCAAACACCGGATACATCGGGGCAACCGGACAGCAGCATAAACGTAGAAAAAACAGTAACCATAGATGCCGGACAATCTTTTCAGACTCTGACAGGATTTGGCGCATCAGATTGTTGGGCACCTGCCTTCGTAGGAAAAAGCTGGATAACGAATCGTGACAAAATCAGTGAACTGCTATTCTCTTCTGAAATACAATCAGGACAACCTAAAGGTATAGGACTCTCCATGTGGCGTGTGAATCTAGGTGGTGGCAGTGCAGAACAAGGTGAAGCAAGTGGAATAGAAGACAAATCACGCAGAGCAGAATCTTATCTGACTGATGACTTAACATTAGACTGGACACGCTGTAAAGGGCAGCGCTACTTCTTGCAGCGCGCCAAAGAGTTTGGTTGTCAGAGTATAGTACTTTTCAGCAATACCCCTCCTGTACAATATACCTCCAACGGAAAAGGATTCTCCAATAGCGGAGGAGTTTCTAATTTGAAGGATGAATGTTATACGGACTTTGCCAGATACATGTCAGATGTAGCAAAATACTATGTAAACGAAGGATATCCAGTGACACATATCTCACCAGTTAACGAACCCCAATATAATTGGGACAGCGGCCAGGAAGGCAGCGGATGGACTAATGATGAAGTAGCCAGACTTATACGTGAATTGGATACCGCCATCACTTCTGCCGGTCTTTCTATTGATATTCTTCCAGGGGAATCTGGAGATTATGAATATCTCTACAAATTTAAGAATGATGCCGCCCATAGTAACGTACTTTCAGCATTTTTCACACCTGGAACTTCCACCTATATAGGCAACCTGACTCATGTAAAGAAACTTATCTGCGGCCACAGCTACTGGACAGATGGCACATGGGATGGTATGCGTAATGTCCGGAAACAACTGGCCCAAGCAGCCCAACAATATGATGTAGAAATATGGCAAAGTGAGTGGAGTATGTTAGGCGACGGATACAGCTCTTCCGAGTTTATAGGCTATGACCAAGCAACCGAAATGGACATTGCACTTTATATGTCAAAAGTAATACACAATGACCTAACTATAGCAGGAGTTTCCTCCTGGAGTTACTGGACCTCAATGGATATCCCCCGCTGGGGACACAAAAACCGCTTCTTACTGATTTCACTGGAACCCTCCGATGGAGTTTATGGGGATATAGAGAAAGAAGGCACTTATAAAGCTACTCCCACACTTTGGGTATTAGGTAACTACAGCCTATTCATCCGACCGGGTTATCGCCGTATCATGCTTAACATGAATGAATCATCCAGTTTCTTCGGGTCAGCATGGATTTCACCGAAAAAAGATAAAATTGTTGCTGTTTATACCAATCTATCAGAAAAAGGAGTCCGGCTAAACGAAATTCATAAAGAATGGGTAAGTGAAATAAGCTCCATCACTACTTATACAACAACAAATAACAAAAATTTGCAAGAGGTACACGTCACGGCAGACCAACAAGTAATTGTGCCTTCGGAAAGTGTTACAACTGTCATTTATAATCTGAAATAATCCCTCAACTTTATGAAATACAAAGCATTATTATTCTCTTTATTTGCAACAGCAAACCTGTTTGCTCAACATCCTGCCATTCACTTTGAAATAGAAACAGACCAACCCTGTCAAACCATGGACTATTTCGGAGCATCAGACTGTTGGAGCATGCAATTTATCGGCTTATGGCCGCAAGAAAAACAAAACCAAGTAGCCGACTGGCTGTTCAGTACGGAAAACCATGAAAACGGACAACCTAAAGGAATCGGCTTGTCTTTATGGCGTTTCAATGTAGGAGCCGGAAGTGCGGAACAAGGAGAAGCCAGCCAGATAGCCTCTCCCTGGATGCGCACCGAATGTTTCCTTCAGGCAGATGGTAACTATAATTGGAATAAACAACAAGGGCAGCGCAACTTCCTGCGTCTGGCAAAAGAACGGGGTGTAAACAAATTTTTGGCATTTCTTAATTCACCTCCCGTATATTTCACACAAAACGGTCTTGCCACCAACACAGGCCGTGGAGGAACCTTAAACTTAAAGGAAGAGCATTATAAGAATTTTGCCCGTTTTCTTGCCAATGTCATAAAAGGGGTGGAGAAACACGATGGAATCAAGTTCAATTACCTCTGTCCATTCAATGAACCCGATGGGCATTGGAACTGGATTGGCCCCAAACAAGAAGGTACACCGGCTACCAACCGCGAAATAGCCCGTGCCATACGCCTCATCAGTAAAGAGTTCGTAAATAACCAAATTGACACACAGATTCTAGTCAATGAGTCCTCTGACTATCGTTGTATGTTCGATACTCACATGACTAATTGGGAACGGGGGTATCAAATCCAGTCTTTCTTTAATCCGGACAGTACAGCCACCTATCTGGGTGATACTCCCAATGTTCCCCGGCTGATGGTAGGGCATAGTTATTGGACTAATACTCCTCTGAATAATTTACACGATATCCGTTGTCAATTAAAAGATACTTTAGACAAGTATAAGGTGGATTTCTGGCAGACAGAAACCTGTATCATGGGCAATGACGAAGAAATCGGCGGAGGCGGAGGATATGACTTCACCATGAAGACAGCATTATATGTAGCACGGATCATTCATCATGACATTGTATATGCAGGTGCTCGCAGTTGGCAATGGTGGCGATCTATCGGTGGAGATTATAAAGACGGATTAATCCGTGAGTATAGTGATCCGACTTTTCTGAATGGTGAGGTGAAAGACTCCAAATTAATGTGGGCTTTGGGAAACTACAGTAGATTTATACGCCCGGGAGCTGTTCGGAAAGCAATTATAGCCAAAGACAACCAAGGGAAAATCATTCCTGAAGGCGATACGGATGTAACCGGACTAATGTGTTCAGCATACCAAAATACAGACGGAAAGGAGGTTTTCGTTATGATTAATTATGCAGCGGAAGATAAAGAGTTTACTTTCTATCAGCGTAACGGAATTATAAAAAACTGGACAATCTATCGTACTTCGGATAAAGATGGAGAGAATCTTCTACCGGTAGGAAGCATCAAAAACCATGAAAAAGTTGTGATCCCGGCACGTTCCATTATTACGTTGGTCACTCAATAATACTCCAATATATAAAGAAATAAGGTTGGCTCTTTGTGAAGAGTTCAGCCTTATTCTCTTCTTAAAATACATTTCGGTTCTCAATCCTTCCTTTTTATACTGCTTTCCCTCACCTGCAAACAAGTAGGAATAATGATTTGCCTGATTTTTTTATCTCCCTTAATCTTATCAATCAACATCTGACATGCGGCTTCCCCCATCTTATAAGTCTGATGCGAGACGGCCGAAAGGCGAGGCACTACATAATTGGCATGTTGCTCATCTGTATACCCAATAAGCGCTATATCCTGAGGAATACGAAGATTATGATTTCTAATCACTTCCATAGCGGCAAATGCCAATGTATCATTCATGGCAAGAATTGCATCGGGAGGCTCCGGAAGCGATAATAAAATTTCTGTAGCTATTTTCCCTTCTTCAAAATCAATTTTCCGACACACAACCAAATCTTTCTCAATAGGTATCTTATTTTCCCTTAACGCTTCAAGGTAACCATGTTTTCTCTTTCTTACTATATCCAGATGGTTTGCACCACCGATAAAAGCAATCCGTTTGCTTCCATGATCCAACAAGTGCTGTGTCGCCATCTGAGCAGAATATACTCCATCAGCCACTACCGTAGAAAAACGGTCAGGCATGCAAACACGATCAAATAGAACAAGCGGCATATTCATATCATCCAAACTCAACCAATGGGCATAATCTGTTGTTTCTTGAGATAAACAACCTATAATACCTTCCACATGCATATTGACCAAATTCTCAATATTTCTTTTCTCATGGTCGTATGACTCATGGGAAGTCGTGATGATAACAAAATAGCCGTTTGCTATAGCGGTATCTTCTATACCACTTAAAATAGACGCAAAGAAATGAGTAACAATATCAGGTACAATTACTCCAATGGTACGGGGAGTATTTTTCCGGAGACTCATAGCAAAAGGATTGGGGTGATAATTCATCTCTTTTGCCAATTTTTGAGCTTTAATACAAAGTTCCCGACTGATTTCGGGACTATTTTTCAAGGCACGGGATACTGTAGGTATGGATACACCTAATATCTGTGCCAAATCTTTCAATGAAGTACGTCTCGATTCTGCCATATCAATGCTGTAAACGGTGATTCACCTACAAAGAAAGCATATTCTCACCAATATACATACAAAGAGTGCATTTTTTAGTGATAAGATTAGTGGTAAATACTGCGATATGCACCCACTATTCACCACCAACCACTTATCACTAATAAATCGTTCCGCGCATCCGGTCTTCGAATGCAGCTAAAGCAGCCTTGGCGCCTTCCCCCATTGCTATAACTATCTGTTTATAGGAAACATCCGTTACATCTCCGGCAGCATAGATACCTTTTACAGAGGTCCGGCCATTTTTATCAGTCAGAATTTCACCCATGCGGTTCGTTTCCAGCAATTCTTTAAACAAAGTGCTATTGGCAGTCAAACCTATTTGGACAAAAATACCATCCAAGGCAAAGATCTCTTCTTTTTCGGATGAACGGTCTTTCTTTATAAGCCCCACCACTTTATCACCGTTTCCTAACACCTCTACCGTTTGAGTATTAGTAATAATATCCACATTGGGCAGGCTTTTAGCTTTCTCCTGCAAAACAGTATCCGCTTTCAAAGTATCCATGAATTCGAATACAGTCACTTTGGAACAGACTCCCGCCAAATCAATAGCAGCCTCAACCCCGGAGTTTCCACCACCTATGACTGCTACTTCCTTATCTTTATAAAATGGTCCGTCACAATGAGGACAGAAAGCAACTCCATGACCGATGTATTTTTCTTCACCGGGAACATTCAATTTTCTCCAATTCGCCCCGGTAGCAATGATCAATACGGGAGCCTTATACGTTTCTCCACCTTTCACAGACAACACTTTCATGCCCTCTGCCACTTCCACTTTCTCTATCCGGCGATTTTCTAAAATATCAATATGATATTCCGCCAAATGTTTTTTCAGATCCTGGGCCAACTGTTTACCGGTAGTCTGAGGCACAGATATCAAGTTCTCAATCCCCATCGTTTCATTGACTTGTCCACCAATACGCTCGGCTATTATTGCTACTTTCAACCCTTTACGAACTGAGTAGATAGCAGCTGTCGCACCGGCAGGACCAGCACCGGCTACCAGTACATCATATTCTTTTGTCTCAACAGCTTCCAATTCCACCGAACCGTAACGGGCTTCCAGCTTCTCCAACAGATCCCCCATACTGCTACGCCCCACATGAATCTGTTCACCATCAGCAAATACAGTAGGAACGGCCTGTACTTTCATCCGTTCTACTTCTTCTTCATTTATAGATCCATCTACTGCCTCATGGCGTATCTGACCATTCAGAAGTACCATCATATTCAAAGCTTGAACCACATCGGGACAATTGGTACAGGTGAGAGACAAATAGGTGGTCAAACTAATCGGCCCCTGTAATGCCTTGATACGTCTGGTAATAAACTCGTCCGGAAAATTCTTTCCTTTGCCGTCAGCATTCAGAACAGCCATCAACAAAGAAGTAAATTCATGACCACCAGGTACGGCACGAAATGTGATTCCCGTATCCTTTCCTTCTTTTAAAAGGATAAACTTCAGCCCTTCACTATCCTGCAACCGACAGGAAAGTTTATCCGAACAGGAAGCCACTTCTTCCAACGAGTCCACCAACTCGGCACGACTTTCGTGCTGAGGGTGGACAAAGATGTCAAAAGTATAGTGCGCTTCCAATTGGGCAAAAAGACCTTTTAACTGATCTTTTATCGCACTATCTAACATGAGTTCTATACTTTAAATTTTACCTACCAAATCAATACTCGGTTTCAAGGTCTCAGCACCTTTCTTCCATTTAGCAGGACAAACCTCACCATCATGAGTGGCTACAAACTGGGCAGCTTCTACCTTACGAAGAAGTTCATCAGCATTACGCCCGATGCTGTTGTCCTGAATTTCAGCTAATTTGATCTTGCCTTCGGGATTCACTACAAAAGTACCACGATAAGCCATACCGTCTTCTTCAATCATCACACCAAATGCACGCGACAAAGCACCTGTAGGATCTGCCAACATCGGATAAGTGATTTTGCGGATACTTTCAGACGCATCATGCCATGCTTTATGAACGAAATGTGAATCGGTGCTTACAGAATATACTTCCACTCCCATTTCTTTGAACTGATTATACTTTTCAGCAATATCTACAAGTTCGGTAGGGCATACAAACGTAAAGTCAGCAGGATAGAAGAAGAAAATAGCCCATTTACCTTCAATATCTTTATTAGTTACGGTTTTAAACTCTCCATTATGGAATGCCTGAACTTTAAATTCAGGAACTTGTGAATTAATAATTGGTTCCATACTCTTTTTATTTTTAAATTAAAACTGATTTTTAAATTGTAATTATTACATTTGCAAAGGTAACCGACTTCAGCACCTTCCACAATACCTAATTATTAGGATTATATAGAACAAGATTCATCATAAATAGGTATTGGACAAACGATTTTTTAAGTGAATTTTGCATGTAATTAAAAGGATGCTAAATGTTTTAACAACAATAGTTTCCGCCAGGGAACTTAATCGGTAAACACAGTACGTTAGAACTGTGCTATGGCGACAAAACCATCATTGCTCGGGCACTGATTGCTTTCCGGTGATATTCTTAAAAAAAATATAAAAGCCTCCTGACTTCTGTCTGTCCTTTAAAGGTTTTATGTACTTTTGTACCGCTTTAAACAAAAAACAATCAATAAAAATGGACGATTCAATACCACGAACGTGCAATAGTATTAACTGATCCGACAGGGCAATCACTACTCTGAATGCCTCTGAACGGATATAAACGAACGAAAGGAGGCAATAAGATGAGAAAATATCT
>ULLY01036312.1_pt1 | contig 17862 bp, 9 predicted proteins | sample 1951521 | NCBI WGS metagenome assembly ULLY01 (sample SAMEA4835537, study PRJEB28245) | human gut metagenome | biome: gut microbiome; material: fecal sample | place: Denmark | collected 2008 | reverse complement strand
CGCTCTTCCGATTCAATCTCATACAAATCTGTCACATTAGAGTGTAAGTCTGCCATATACATTCTGAAAAAATAGGTGATAGTAGCATCAGCTCCTCCACGTTGAGCTGCAGCATCCCATGTAAATATAACAGCTGCTTCATTCTCTTTTTCTTTCTCCAAAGTAATTTCAGAAGAAGAAGCCTTCAAAAGCATCTGATCTACAGGAGTTTCAAGCGTGTAATACTCCGGATCTTTATTACAGCTCGCTACTATCAACATAAGAAAGAGCAAGCATATTAGTTTCATTATCTTATTCATAATTATGCTTTTCATTTAATTAATTCCAGAAAGGCGCCTGAACCAAGTTCGTGTTCTTATTCATTTCATCTATATATACCGGGAACCAGTACATCGCCCTTTTCCACACACGTGTCTGGAATACGGTTCTCTTATAAAATTCCTGACTATTTGTTCCTGCGAAATTCATACCATAATCATCTCCACACATCTCCGGGAGCTGTTCCACAATTCTCCATCGACGGATATCCGACCAGCGTGATCCTTCACAGCAAAGTTCAACACGGCGTTCCATACGAACTGCCTCACGTACTGCCAGTTGATTGTCATCTACATGAATGTATTTTGCATCATCTGCCGCTACGGCATCCAACGTATATTGGCGCACGCCTGCACGTTCACGGACTTTATTCACATATTTTAATGCATCCTCACGAGATGCTCTATTATCATAAGCCTCATTAACAGCCTCAGCATAATCCAAATAGGAAGCAGCTAAACGATATAGGAACATTTGACGCCATTTGTAACTACCATTCTTCGGATTATCCTGTGAATATACTTTCTTACGAACCAAATAACCATTTTGGGGTGCATCATGTGTATAATCATTATCTTTCTGATTCTTAAAGAATTCGAATTTACGCTCTGCCAAAGCATACCAAGAACCATTATAACTTACTGTAGTATAAAAACGAGGTTCGCGATTACAATACATATTATATGTACCTTCGGCAGTTATTTCTCCCTTTTGCCCTGTACCACCAGTCCAATTAGTAGATCGGGTTTCTGTCTCCGTTGAAAAACCTTCTTCTACATATTTCGAATTATCATCGTCTTTCGGAAGCCCATTCTTCATGAAGAACGCGTCCACCAAACCTTGATATACACCTAAACCATTTCCACCACCATATTCTTTAGTTACAGCTTTATTCGTATAGAACTGGTAACTTTGATAAGCATCTTCTTTTGTATATGGGAACAATATCTCCTTATTTCCATCTTGAAATTTCGTAAACCAAAGATTTTCAAGCGAAGTAAACGGGTCTATTTCTCCCTCATCATTATATTCTACGTACAAACGATAACCGGCTTGCTCTGCTACATCAAGCAATCGTTTGCAGGCTTCTGCCGCTTTCACCCATTTTTCCTGGCTATAAGTAGAATTGAACAATTCCTCACCATCTTTATTCTTATGTCCAATGTACCACTCATTTCCATTTACCAACGGACTTGCAGCAAATAATAACATCTTCGCACGAACAGTTAGACACATAACTGAAGTTATACGACCATATTTCTCCACACTCTGCCATACAGCAGGTAATTGTTTAGATGCTTCCAACATCTCATTATCCAAATGGCTGACAATCTCATCAAAAGGTCTTTGTCCGACCATTAAATCTGAAAGAGTAAAGTCAGTCGGAGCAATGTAATTCGGTCTAAATGGGATAGGACCGTATGTCTCCAATAATTGCCACCAATAATAGGCCGCAAGGAAACGTGCTTCCGCTTTCATATAATCCACTTCTCTCTGAGGAAGGTCGGAATCAGGTAATGCATGTACACGTTCTATAAAAATATAAGCCTGACGTATTTTTCTCGGAAGACCATCCCAGAAATTTCCTGCCCATTGTGTATTCGGTGTCCATCCACCAAAAATCTTGGTGATATTGGGCCAGTCCCATTGCTGCCAACGTGCAGAAGCAGTCAAGTCATCTGCAAACACTTCCCAACCATACGTATTTAACCAGTCATTACCCGGATTAGGGATACGGCTGTATACATTGGCCAGCCATGATTCTACTTTTGTCTTATTCTCAAAGACCATGTCTATATCAATTTCCGTATCCGGTTCTTTATCAAGATACGTACAGGAACCCAACGATACGATGCCTATTAAACCAGCAACTATATATTTCTTAAGTTTCATTATCGTCATTTTTTTTAATTAGAAATTCAGGTCAACTCCAAACATTACAGAACGCATAGCCGGGTAACGCAGACCGGTGTTCGTATTTAATTCCGGATCCCACAGTTTGAAAGGAGAGAAACAGAATAAATTATTACCACTCACGTAAAAACGAATAGCTTTAGAATGTATCTTATCAGTTACAGATTGCGGTAAAGTATATCCAAGTTCCAGCGTTTTCAAACGCATAAAACGCATATTCTTTTTCCACCATGTAGAATTCCGGTAGTTCTGTCTGTTAGGTTCCTCCGTCAATCTCGGCCAGAATACATCTTGGGAAGGATTCTCTTCTGTCCATCTGTCGTTATAATTAGAGTAGACATTGCCTTGTAATGTTTGTCCACTACCCGGAATGAAATACGTAGTTCCACCAATCACACGATAAGTATCACCTGTTCCCTGGAAGAAGAAATTCAAATCCCAGTTTTTGTAGCTCACATTACCTCCGAAACCATAAACAATACGCGGGTCTACCGTTCCACCAATGTATCCTTCATCCGCATCAGTGATAATGCCATCGCCATTCATATCTATATATTTGATATCACCGGGACGTACTTTTGAAGCTCCAACGTCCTGTGTCGGTATACCGAATTTCAAATTACCATTCGCATCGAAATCATCTTCTGTAAACAATCTTTCTGCCTGCAATCCATACAAAGTATTTAATGAACGGCCTGTCAATCCTCTGTATGTACCTTTCACAGTTTCTGGCTCATCGTATTCGTCCACCCTATTAATAGCATATGTGAAATTAGAACGGAAACCTACAAACCAATCTTTATTAATTTGTTTATTATAGTTTAAGGAGAATTCCACACCGCGGTTAGTCACTTCACCAAAATTGGCCCAAGGGTTAGTCAAGAATCCTGTCTGTGAAGGAATAATCTTACGCTGCATAAAGATATTGGTACGTTTTTCTTTGAAAACATCTACCTGTAATTCCAATTCATTCCATAATCCCAGTTCAAAACCAAGGTTCATTTTCAGAGCTGTTTCCCAGGTAAGATTTTCAACTCCAACTTCTCCTTCTGAAATACCGGTACGACCAATCTGTCCTGTATCACCCCAGTTATACTTATCTGCATTGGTATTCAATGTTGTTATATAGGCAAAACGGCGTCCTCCGATATCATCATTACCAACTTTTCCTATAGAACCTCTTAATTTCAATTTACTCAATGTATTTCTGAAACGATCCATGAAAGGTTCTTCAGACAATAACCATCCGACTGCCACAGAAGGGAAAAAGCCGAAACGTTTACCTTTAGCAAAATTCTCTGAACCATTATATCCAAAGTTGAACTCCGTCACATAACGGCTATCGAAAGTATAAGACAATCTACCCGCAATACCTTGTTTTCTATAAGGTTGTACACTACCATTATCATAACTTTGCTGATTATACAGAAACAATGCATCTACGTCATGCTTTCCGAAAGTGTGAGCATACGTTAATGTTCCTTCAAAATAAACCCTCGAATTTCCATATTCCCCTTTATTTCCATGTCCCAAAGAGTCATCTCCATATTTAAGTACAGAATGAATCAGATTACCTTCAATGTCACGTCCGGTAGCAATACTATGATAAGTAGCATCCTTTCCCCTTGTAATCGAACTCTGATTCCAACGGTCGAAAGAAAAGGTTACTTTCGCTTTTAATCCCGGCGTGATCATCTTCAGATTCTGTTCAATAGCAAAGAGTGACTGAATCTGTGAAGCTGTAACTACGTCGTAACCTTGCTGTGTCACCGCTGCCCAAGGGTTCACATCATTAATAGCCATAATTGGAATAGTCCCATCTGAATAGCGGGCAGGATACACGAAAGGAGAAGTTATAAACGCTCTATCAAAAGCATCGTCCGTACTAAATGCCTGTTTGCGGTGTGTTTGGAGGAACCCACCGACATTTAAACGCAGCACTGTTGTCTTAGTCACATCCAAGTCAACATTCGCACGCATATTATAACGAGTTAGTTTCGTTCCTGTATCATAAGGCAAAGACTTATCCGTCTCCATGATTCCCTTCTCACCGAAATAAGAACCAACCAACGAATAGCGCAGGAAATCGGAACCACCTGATACAGTCAGATTCGCACGAGTAGAATAAGCATAATCCTTTGTTATTTCATCCAGCCAATTTACATCCGGATACAAATCTCTGTCATAACCATATCTCGTTCTGTCAATCTGCTCCTGACTGAAAGGCAAACGCGACTTATTCTCTGTTATTTCATTTATCAATGCCATATGATCGGCTGCCCCAATAAAATCCGGAAGTTTTGTCGGCTCTGCAATAGAATGTTCCACACGCAAATTGACAGAAGGAGCTCCTACTTTACCACGCTTCGTATTGATAACAATGACACCATTTGCACCACGTACACCATACATAGCACTCGCCGATGCATCTTTCAATACTGAGAAAGATTCAATTTCAGCGGGGTCTATGTTATTCAAGTCGCGCTCGATACCATCTACCAACACTAACGGAGATTGTCCACCGGAGAAAGAAGCAATACCGCGAATCCAAAAATTCGAGGAATCGTAACCCGGTTCTCCCGAACGTTGAACCGCTATCACACCGGCAATCTGTCCTGCCAGATTATTAGACAAAGAGCGTGTGGCACCAACCTGTAACTTCTTAGGCTGTAATGTCTCGATAGAACCGATAACCGACATTTTCTTCTGACTACCATATCCAGTAACTACAACTTCATCCAAGGCTTCAATATCTTCTTCTAAAATTACATCAAAATTAATCTTACTTCCAACTTTTATTTGTTGAGTTTTGAAGCCAATATACGAAATCTCTATTACAGAATTCTTTCCGGGTACATTCAAATAAAAATGTCCGTCCATATCCGTAATCACTCCAGTCCCTGTCTGTTCCAGTACACGTACATTCACACCAGGAAGAGGATTCTTGTCCTTATCGGTTATCGTACCACTGATACGAATACCTTTCGCTTGCTCCGACATATTAGTCTTACCAGACATAGAAGAATGTTCCGGTAAAGCGGAGTTAGCGCTTGTTCCATAATAGAACAACAAGCAAACAAACAATGCTTTCTTCAAGTCCATAATATTAAATTTAAAAAACTCATAATAAATACTTTATCTCATATTGAGTGAGAGCAAAAGTAGACAACTAATACAAAATGTAATAAAATAGATAGACCAATAATTAAAAAAAATCGTTCAAAATGAAATTAAAATATAATTGAGATATCTTCTGACCTATTTCTGTCATTTTAAGAAATGTTCCGCACGCCCCGGAGTCAATAACTCCCACAAAGAAGCGACTGTCCATCCCGGTGCGAAGATATCGTTATAATACCCTTTCCCATTTTTGCCATAATCCCAGTTGGTATGTTGAACGACTTCCGGATAAAAACCGGATTTGGCAATTCCACATAGATGCCCTTCATGAGGTAACAATTGGCGCATGGAAGTAGAAATCACCTCCGCGAAATGGGCAAAACGTGGCTCCTTATATTCCTTTGACAACCATTGCAGTACCGAAGCAAATTCAAAAACAAACACATCAATATGGTTATTTTCTACAGAAACATTACCCCAACCACGAGTTTTTAGACCGATATCACCCAACATCTGACCTTGAGCAAAAGGAACGTCCCATACATAATACCATGACAATGCAAAATAAGCAGCCTTTCTTGTCAGGTCGGCATAATGACGATGCTCATCTCCTTTCGTTATCAACGAAAGATAATAAGTTGCCGTAGCAGCATAAAGAGAAGCCTCTTTATCTTCACAATTGGCATCGAGAGTAGATGAAAAATAGTCAGCTTTAGATATCAAGACTTTCTCCAAATAATCTGCTGTCCTTTTAGCACTAGCTAAATAACGTTTATCCTTAAAATATTTATATCCCATTATTAAAGGTAAAGTGGCCGAGGGTGTACTTCCTCCACTATTATCGACTATTGTAAAATCATCGTGGAATTTACGGGGGAAACTGCCATCTTCATGTTGCAACTGCAGAAGTATATCGAGCATATTTTTCATCTTTTGTTCCCATTCAGGATGACGACGGCCATTCTCCCTTTCATAAGCAAGAAAATGAAGCATAGCATAAACTCCTTCTGATTGACGACGAATACTATGTACAGGATCTTCATACCCTCTATCAAAGTTTACCGATTCTTTAAAGAAACCAGCCTGGGTAAAGCCATTCTTCAAATAACTATCGAATACTTTCATACTGTTTTCTTTCAGATCTTCTCTGCCACATTGCCAACTATATTCCCAAGCATTGAATGCATTAAGGAGTACACGGCCAATAAAACCAACTTCTGCCTGACCGTTACTCTGACAATCAGCAGTCCGCAAATGAATACCCGAATTAAAAGTCAACGAATTACCAGTCACCAGACTATTCACAAAAAAACGGCTCATAACTTCTTTCATATCCTCAATAGAATAAGGAGTATCAACCGGAACCGGAGCATAAGTGTCATAGCTATACTCCCACGCATTCCGAATAAAATCAGAATAATCATCAGCTTTATTCTCCAAGATCTCCCATGTCAGTAACATTGTTTCTCCTTTTCTCAGAGACTGAAAAGCCTCTACCGCCGGAGCCAATGTTAATTTTCGAATATAGCTTTTAGGTGCTTCACGGTAAGGAAAACCGAAAGAAAGTGTTGCCACTCCATTCTGATTTTCGAATCCAGTAAAACCTATTGAAGTTTTACCTGAAAGAATGATTTCTCCCTCTCGATGAGTAGACAAAACCTCATTAGCAAAATTGTCTATACGACTCACCGTCACAAAGCTTTTTTCCTTTTCTGAATAAATACCTGTAAGAGGAGCACTCAATCTATCCTCACGCACCAACCAGCTGTCTGATGTATGAAATGAAGGTGCTTCCTTAGGAGATCGCAGATTGCGACGATACCAGAACCCCGGCATATAGAACTGGCAATCATCATGATTAAAACCGGTTGACAACTGCTCGCTAAAATTAAAATAAACATCCTCTAATGCAGTTAGACTGACATTGATACGTAACTTACCATTCATATCCTCCATTCTCTGAGTTATTACCATCGGAATACCTTTGGAAGGTTCCAACAGATAAGATGAACAGTCATTCTTCAACTGCCGCATATCCAGCGAGTATTTTTCCGATTCATTTCCCGGTACTTTTAAGGAAATAGATGCTGAAATCTTTTCTGGAGTATAATTGACGGCTTCAACAGCCTCAACATATAACCCAATAAGTATTCCACAAAATAAGCATTTTAAATTCATGTAAATTCAATTAAATGAATCAGTAATAAAATAAATACTGGTTCTGTTAATACACTAATAATTCATTTTCAAACTTGAGCAACAGCTAATATTTTGTAGTCTGTGTGATACGCAACAAAAGTATGGAATTCTACCAGCTTAGGATATTAAAAACAGGTCAATAAATGAAATTCCAGTCTCAATTTCCCTCCCAAAGTATACATCTTCTGACTCTTATTTACGCAACCGAAAAAATTGAACTCATTTCTGAAGCCGGACATATGTTTTACCATCCGGTCCGACTCCTTTAACTACCAACTTCTTCCAATGTCCTGGCAATTTCGAAGGCAATTGTTTAATACCGCTATCTGTAATTTCCAAACCACAAAAGCCATTGATTACAGCCTGCAAAAGTCCTCCCGCACCAGTTGAGAAATAAGGATTAGTACCTCCTGCACCTTCAGAAAGTACACCGAACGGAGGTAGCTGGTTGGGACGGAAGCTTTGCACAAATAATTCATAAGCCTTATCCCCTTCACCAAGGCGTGCATATTGCAAAGCCAATACAGAGAATGACATTGCGGGGCCTCCTTTGTCAATCTTTCCCTCATAATACTCCAAATCCTTACGAATTTCTTCCGGACGGGTAATCAGGTTCAATGGATATACCAGTAAATTAGCATCCGCCTGCTTGATAACCTGTCCATTATAACCATCATACTCCATAGTCACTCCATTTTCAAATTTGGGGATGCGCAACTTTGCTGCTATTTCCTTCCAAATTACTGGAGCTTTAAGCCCACATATGGAAGCAGCTTTAGCAGCATCCTGTAATGCGCGTATAACAGTACCGTTCGTGAAGGCATTATCATCACCCTCTGCGTATTCATCGGCACAAACCACATTACGAATCGAATAAGAACCATCGTCATTCTTTTCTACACGACTTACCCAAAATTCTGCCACTTTCTCCATTAAAGGGAATCCTTCTTCACGCAACCATCGCTGATCGCCACTCATACAGTAATAATTCCAGGCCGCAATGGCGATATCAGCTGTGATATGATGTTCAAAAGGACCAGTCAACGCCCAAGTCGGACACGCTTCTTCTCCTGCATCATCACTTTCCCAAGGAAACATAGCCCCATCATATCCATAACTTAATGCTTTCTGGCAAGCAGCTTCCAGCCTATCTGTACGATAATCCATCATTGTTCGTGCAATGCCCTGATTCATAAAGAGCATAGGCGGATACATCCAAAATTCGGTATCCCAGAAAATATGCCCATTATATCCCTGTGAAGAAAGTCCAAAAGGAGGTATACTCAACCGACTTCCTTTGCGTGCATTGGAATACAGATTATAAAGTGCAAAACGCACAGTACGCTGTGCTTCATCATCCCCCTCAATCACAATATCACCTTTCCACATCTCGTTCCAGAGTTTCCGATGCCCATCCATCAGACGCGTCAATCCCTCTTTCGCACCATAAATCACTTCACGGTCTGACTCATTGTATGGATCTATAAAATCACGTCCGGTACAAACAGCACCTAATAAAGTAAAAAAGAATTTCTCTCCTTTCTTTAATGAAATAGAAATCTGACCACTCCCATTATATTGTTGCTGCACACTGGAATTCTTATCATAAATAAATGCGGAAGAAGCTGAAACTTTTTGTTCGCGGTATTTTGATAAAGCCCAAGTACGCACTATTTTTATATCATTCCCATTAACATTCACATTGACCAGTTTCGAACCTATGTTTTTATACTCATCAGGTATCTCAATAGGATTTGACACTGTCAAATACATATCCCCCAGTGCCACAACCTCCACACGAACCAGTCCTGCATAAGGTAAATTTCTTAGAGCACAGATGCTATAAGATACATCCGCTTTTCCATCACAAGTGAAGTGCGTATTATGGGTAGCCTCTTTCATATCTATACACTGTTCCCATCTCGAAATATTATCACCATTTACAGTCTGTCCATTAATTTGCATCTGCAAATTGAATGGATTGATTCCTCGTAAAACACGACTCACATCTTGAGGAGTAGCAGAATCAAAAACATGGTTTAGCATGACATGGCGAATAGAAAACGGTTCTTTCCACGGCAGGATACCAATCCCCCCATTGGCAACTGTTGCCCCGTAATAAGTTCCGTGATAATCAGTTGTCTGTATCTTCCACAAACTATCCTGTCCATTTGCCTTAATAGTAAGAGCTGATACCAGACAATAAAATACGATAAATAGATTTCTCATATAAAAAATAAGATATTTAATTTGTTAATGACATCCGACACAAAAATAGGGCGTATCTGCCAATCATTAGGAAATAACCTGACCAAATGATGTGACAAATAAACCAAAAGCGTACTAAAAATAATATTTAAGCCAATTTTGTTACCAAAATTGGCTTAAATCAAAAGACAGATTATTTTATCTTATTTAAATACGTACTTCAATCGGTTTTCCATTCGTAATCTTACTTCTTTTTACAATCTTATGATCCTTTTTTATCAGAACCAACAGTTTGTCATCTTTATCGCGCTTCACCTCAATATCGAATATGGAACCAAATGCACAGATACGTTTCAATGACATCGTATTCCAACTTTCCGGTAGCTGCGGTGTCATCATAAAAGCATCCAATGCAATGGGACGGATACCGAACAACCCCTCGGTCATAATGCGACAATACAAAGCACTTTCTGTGGATAAATGCCTTTGGTTTCCCTCCGGCCACGCTTCCACTGCGTAAGGAACATGATCACCCAACAAACGAGTAGCAGAGTATTTATCCAAATATTCAGTAGCTATATCTCTGGCACCACAAGAGTAAGCCCCCCGGAAAGCATAGAGTGTAGAACGATCCCAATAAGTAGAAGTACCCGATTGAGTTAACAACCCATTCTCCATCCACAGTTTATCAGAGAATAGAGCCTCCACAGTACCTTTCGCCTGATCATAAATACCCATAGTCAGAGGAATGCAAATCCATGAACGCAGCACTGTATTACCATCATAATAACGATAGGTATCATACCCCTCTACATTACGGGCAAAATATGCATCAATATTCTTATAAAGTTCAGCAGCCCTATCCTGATAAGACTTTATCTGTTTATGTTCTTTTTTCAGTGCCTTTCCCAAATAAGCAGCTGAAACCAAGGCATCATAATATAATGAAGATGTACATAGATTGGCTTTTCCGGCAGGAAAACGATTTTCAAGTTCATCAGAATCAGATTTTACCACCCCATCCGCATTCAGCTGGCGATGACAATATTCCAGACACCATTCAATCAGCGGCCACAATTTTTCAGCCTCATTACAATTACCGGATGCCAAAGCATAACGTGCTGCGCCATAGCCAACCATTGCTACATCACCACGATCACCCGCAACACCAAAACAATCAATCCCTTCTGCAATTATAGATGAAGGTAAAGGTTTATACTCATCATTCATATAGCGCATAAACAACCCGAATGAATCCATAGCCGAACGGTTTCCGGCTTGATAACCTAAATATGGAAAAAATGGATTGATATATTCGGCCTGATCATTCGCCCAAACAGCAGCGTAATAAGCTTCTCCACCTGGGCTCTGCATATATCCGCCTTTAGTATCAAATATGCTTTCCGAACCACGTATCTTGGCAAAAGAAAACATAGTATTGATTACGTCACTCGGAGTCTCTAACACAAGGTTACCCTGTATCTGACTCAAAAATCTCCGACGTGCCAGAAGTTCATTATTAACATCCAACGCCAACTCCTGATCATGTTTCTTATATCCTGCATAGATTACCTGAAACCAGGCCTTTTCTCCGGCTTTCAGTAGATAAGTACCATCTTTTACCGGAGAAGAAAGGGTAGCCGTTAATGTATAACTGCCTTCCACTCCTTTTGCCTCATCAGTATAATAAGAAAGAGTGGTCGATGGGAGCTGAACTGTCTGTGGGTGATCTGTCGTATTCTCCAACTCATATTTCTCACAGAAGGCCGGTTGTGACGTGGAAGGAAAAAGTGTACGTGTCAACGAAATCCCTCTAGTAGCATATACACTCTTTACAGTCATAATTCCATTCAGCGATACAGTCTCTACCTTTTCACCTACTAACGGCTGGCCATTTACAAGGCATAAATGTGCCCAGTCTCCATTAAAATGATGCTGCAAACTACCATGGGTATCATTAGGGATAGTACGAAAAGTAGGTAAAACCATATTCCGGTCAATCACCCATTCACCAGCTTCATTAACACCATAGCGCAATACTGTTGAAACTTTCAGTCCACTCATTTCAATATGGTCATTATGCACACCATTCACTCTCCAGCAAATACTGTCAGGTGAAGTAATCACCCATCTCGTTATCTCACTGGCATTCAGAAAACTGGTATACAATCCAATTAGTAATAGTGTAAACCACAAAGTCTTTTGTCTGGTCATCATATCTTATCGTATTATTAAAATTTTCACACTTATAAATTATAAATCCTCAATATAACAGATGATATAGAGTGAAATACAACTCTATATATAATCTACTCTTCTTTCGAATTAACAAAATCCTTAGGCAATACCCCAAATTGCTTTTGGAAACATTTAGCAAAGTAAGACGGAGAATTAAATCCCACCATGTAGCAGATTTCATTCACCCGGTTTTCTCCCTCTTTCAACAATTGAGCTGCCTTTTTCAAACGCTCCAGGCGTAAGAACTCATTCGGACTCAAATCCAACACTCCCTTTATTTTCCGATAAAAGTTAGACCTGCTCATATTCAGGTTATCTGCCATGTCATCCATGCTAAATTCAGGATTGGCATAATTAATCTGAATTACTTCGTTCAACCTTTTGATAAATTCCTCATCAGCTTTTGTTAAAGCCATTGTATTAGCAGCTATAAAAGGAGACTCCGCAAAAGCTTGACGCAGTTTCTCTCTATTCTGAATAAGGTTAGAAGCACACGCTTGTAGATATTCTACAGAGAAAGGTTTTTCAATATAAGCATCTGCTCCCAGTTCCATCCCCTCTATCTTTGATTGTATATTGGTCTTGGCAGTCAGCAGGATAACCGGAATATGGCTGTAATTCAAATCCGACTTAATCGTCTTACACAATTCGAAACCATCCATCACGGGCATCACAACATCACTTATCACCAGATTCACATAGTTACCATCAAGCACCTTCAATGCTTCTGCACCATTAGTAGCTGTCAACACTGTATAATCTCTCGACAATTGACGAACAACAAAAGTAAGCATATCAGGATTATCTTCTACTACCAGCACAGTGGGACGGTTATCTTTCCTTCCCGCCTGTTCGGCAGGGATTTCGTTTACCCTATCAATTTCCACCTCCGCCTCTGGGGTTAAAGTGATTGTCATATCCTGAACGACCGGTAAAGTCAGACAGAAAATGTTACTTTCTTCTCCTGTCTCCATAGCCAAAGTTCCCTGATGTAATTCAGCCAACGAGCGAGAGAGTGCCAAACCGATTCCAGTGCCAGTAGTCACCTTTCCATCCTCTTGCTCATTGAAACGAACAAAAGGTTTAAAAATCTCCTCTTTCATTTCATCAGGAATGATTACTCCATCGTTTACTGTGCGAATACGGAATAGATTATCATCATCAGTTTCGGGTATTTCCAGCATTACATGTACATAACTCTCGGCATATTTCATTCCATTGTTCAACAAGTTGCTGATGATCTTCGTAAATGCTTCCTGATTAACATGGGCATAGAAATCTTTTTCTGGTACCTGTAAGGTAAATTCCAACCCTTTCTGTTTTGCAAGAGAAGTGAAACGTACATGAGTTTCCTTCAAGACCTCTGTTATATTGCATTTTGCAAAGTTCAACCGGAATCCCTGGCTTTCCGTCTTGCGGAAGTCAAGTAGCTGATTGGTCAGATTGAGTAATCGTTCCGTGTTCTGTTTCATGACGTTCAAGTCTTCACGGGTTTCAGCATCCACTTGTTTTTTCAGTATGATATTTTCCAACGGACCTTTAATCAATGTCAACGGTGTACGTATTTCATGAGCTACATTCGTAAAAAAGTCAATCTTTGCATGATAAACTTCACGTTCTTTCTCCTGCTCAAACTTCTCCATCTGCCTGCGATGCTTGTTGTTACTACGCCTCTTGAAATATATAATTACATACAAAGAACAACCTATAATCAACAAAGCATATACAAAATAAGCCCAAACAGAAAGATAGAAAGGAGGAAGAATATGTACTTTTAATGATATTCCATTTTCATTCCATACTCCATCACTATTAGAAACCTTCACTTTGAATGTATAATTGCCATATCGCAGATTGGAATAAGTAACAATAGGGCTTTCGCCAATTGTCAGCCAATCCGCATCAAAACCATCCAATTTATACATGATTTTACTCATTCTTGGAGCTTGAAAGTCCAATGCTGTTACCCGGAAAGAGAAAGAGTTCTGACTAGACTGAAGAATAAGTTCATCAGAGAAAGTGATACTCTTTTCCAATGGAGATCCCGGTTCACCGACATACACTTCTTTGCCAAACAATAGGAAATCCGTAATCACAATAGATGGGAGCGACCTATTCTCTGAAAAGGTCTTCGGATTGAAAGCGATAAAGCCGTCGATACTTCCCAGATAAATCGTACCATCTTCCGTCTCCAGGCTGGAGTGGTAATTAAACTGATCGCCCAGCAAACCATTGGAGGTAGTATATACTTTCATTGCTCCGGTAGTAGGTTGGAAACATACGAGGCCATTATTCGTTGTCAGCCAGAAAAGTCCATCTTTATCTTCCACAATCTGATAAACGACATCATTTGGCAATCCGTCTGCCAGATTATAGCTGGTAAAGGTTTCCGTTTCCGGATGAAACAAACAGAACCCTCCACCTTGAGTTGTCAACCAAACTTGTCGGTGAGAATCTTCGAAGATACTTACCACTTTATCATAAGGAAGGCTTTTCGGATTATTTTCATTATGCAAATAATTCTTCCATTTCTTCTCACTTACATTATAACAGTAAGCACCGTTTGCGTAAGTGGCCAGCCAGAGGTTTCCTCCCGAATCTTCTTTTATATCATATACAAACCGGCCATTCAGTTCCGGTATCCGGTCAAAATCATCAGATTGTCTGTTGTAGCGCAACAAACCGAATAAAGTACCCAGATAAATATCCCCCGTCGTCGTTCGGCAAATGGAGAAAACGCTATTATCTATCAATGAACGGGGCGAGTCTGTCTTCTGATAGGTTTTCACAATAGCTCCTGTACGAGTATCCACCACTTTTACTCCTTTCGAGAAAGTTCCCACCCAAAGATTATCATCAACCAGGCACAGTCCGTGAACATTTGTAAAAGCATTACTTGGCGTAAAGAAAGAAAAAGTCTTGGTTTTAGGATTAAAACGATTCAAGCCACCATCTTCCGTACCAATCCATAGAATTCCCTGGTTATCTTGACAGAACTCACGCACTCGTTTCCCGTGCAGGCCATTCTCTATTCCTTTCGGATAATATTTCTCGAAGTTCGTATAAAAACGAGGATAGTAGTTTATACCGCCGAAGTAAGAGCCAATCCAAATGCCACCCTCACGATCTTTACACAATGAATAAATGGCATTATCGGATAAAGAATAAGGATCATTAATCGAACTGCGCAAATGAACGTACTTACCTAGCCGGAGATTATAGATATAAAGTCCCGACTCTGCACCAATCCATAGTTCATTGTCAGAAGCAACCAACAGTTCACGACAGAAAACAGACTCCCCGGATTCATCTTCGAAAAGTAAATCATGCAATTTGTTTGAAGTCAGATTCAATTCTTTCACTCCTCCTTTTAAAGAACTTATATACAAGCAGTTGTATGCACCTTTTACAATACAGGTCACTACGTCGTTCGCATAAATTTCCTTGTTATTCACAGGCGATAAATAAGGATGGAGAGTTTTCAGACGGTCTTTCGAATAGAAAAGTCCATCGCCATAACAGCCGATCCAAAGGGTTCCGCTATTGTCAAAAGCAAAAGTCTCAACATTGGTGGTAAGAAAGGAGAAGTTCTGTAAGGTATAGTTCTGAAGCTCTCCTTTTTCCAGATTATAACAGAACAATCCCTGTGATTCCACTGCCATCCAGACACACCCCTGATTATCTCCGGAGATAGCCGTCACAGTATGTTCTATCCTTGTATTCTCTACACTTTGTTTGGTAAAATGCTCGAAAGAATCTTTTTCCGGATAATAGATATAAAGCCCTACGTCCGTACCCACCCAGATACTTCCTTTTTCATCCTCGTAAAGTGCCGTGATGAAATTATTGCCTATGCTCCGCTGACTACGGTCATCATGCTTAAATTTACGGAATGACAGACCGTCATATCTGTTCAGTCCATCCTTGGTGCCGAACCACATAAAGCCCTGCTTATCCTGTAAAATTGTATTTACTGTATTCTGCGATAATCCATTCTGTACACTTAGATTTTTGAAATAATAGTGTTCGTCTGCCACTTGAGCGTGACAGAGTATCTGATAACAAATAAGACAGATTAAAAGAGTCAGGGTTTTCTTCATACTATGTGTTTTCTATCCTTTCGTTTTGAGTTACCAAATGTAGGCAAAATCATAGCGGAAAGATAGTAAATATGTCTCAATGAATGAAAGAATAGTCCTATTTTTCTATTCGGATACACGCATCAACTGTTATAACGGCTCTTTGCGCAGCTAAAAACGGATTTATATCCATTTCTTTGATTTCTGTAGCGAAATGTAGCAAGGCGGACAAACGAACAATAGTTTCAGCAAATTTATCTTCTTTGACTCTCTTTTGTCCACGTGTTCCCTGAATAATTATATAAGCACGCAGTGAATGAATCAGAAATCTGCACCGACGAACGAAAGCTACTAGCTCCTCTTTATTATCGGAAACAAACTCATCTACCAGCGGAGTACCGGCAGCATGCAGTAATGCTTGTACGTAATTGGAAGCAATATAACCATTCTCCGGAATAGAATCAATAATGCGACGAATCCTCAAAATGTCTACCCCGCACCTTCGGCATAGACGATAATGTTCCTACAAAGACAAAATAAATTCCGAATAATGAAAAAGGTATATCAAAAATTCCATAATGAAAGTTTTTTTAACATACCTCACATTCTTTTTACCTATCTGTTTCAGTCTTTACAGCTGAACCGTTACCCAAAAGATTAGGCCAAGCTTTATCATCCCAGTAAACTCTATCAAGCAATACCACACGCCCTAAAAAAATACCTAGTAACCAATAAAGAAAAAACGGTTTAATACAGAAGAAGATTCAGCCAGCAAAGCCTTACGCTGTTCGCTGTCAGCAGCAAATAAACTGGTAGACAAGATTTCCCCTATTGATCCGTTAGTTGTTACTACAGCAATTTGTTTGACGCCCTCCACCAATTTTCCATTTTGGGGAGAAACAATGTGCCGACGGTTGGGAGAGTCATTGCCGGAGGTTGTAAGGCATTCGTTGTGAAGAAGTATATCATTAATTTTCCATCCCGAACCTACCGGATGATTACCCAAAGCAAGAATAGAACTGTTTCCCATATTTATCAATGCATTTTCTATCAGAGCCTCATTCAATATACCTCTGATTGTTTCCAAAGCATATCCCTTGAGAAAGCCGGACAAATTGATAGTTACTCCCGGCTGTGAAAAAGCGACACTACGATCTCCGGCAGATAAATGTACTGAATGTATAGTGTTCTGATTGTAATTTTCCGAATGAACTGTGATATCGAAGCATCCCAAAGTCCTACCATTATATTCCAGACATAAATCGATCATTGAATAAAGTTCTTCGCTAAGAACAACGGGAGAAACAGAGGCTGTCCGGTTGAGAATAGACAATTCGCTGGCCGGATCATAAAAGTTCGCCATCTTTTCCAGCCGACACAATGCATCATAAATACGATTGACCACAAGCAGCAACTCCCCTTCCGGTTTCCGGCTGCATAAGATAATATCCACCCGTGTATGCATGGAAAGGAACCAGGCATAAAACAAGGAGTTACCATCATTTGACGGTTTGTATAGATGTTGAATAGTGGTCTGCATCGTATAAAACACAAATTAGGCACGGATTACACAGATTACGCGGTTTTTATTTCATTAGAGTAACCGTGAAACCCGTGTAATCCGTGCCTGAATAAAAATCATAAAGGAGTTTTGACGTATCTCCTAATAACTAGAAAACGGAACTATTTCAGTTCTTTAATCTTCACGTTCTTGAACCATACTTCATCTCCGTGGTCCTGAAGAAGTATATTACCTTCCTCCGGATTTCCGAAATTAGGCCAGTTT
>ULLY01026640.1_pt1 | contig 20629 bp, 10 predicted proteins | sample 1951521 | NCBI WGS metagenome assembly ULLY01 (sample SAMEA4835537, study PRJEB28245) | human gut metagenome | biome: gut microbiome; material: fecal sample | place: Denmark | collected 2008 | reverse complement strand
TACGACTGGGAGGAGGAGATGATGAATACGGCCAGAGCGCTTGTAAAAGAGTAAACGATGATTCTGTCCATTTAACGAAGAAGAAGCTATGCCTGCATCCCCCATTATAGAGATAAAGAACCTCAGCGCCGGATACGATAACCGGACCGTACTGCATGATATAAACCTGACTATCTACGAACGTGATTTTCTGGGTATCATCGGTCCCAACGGTGGTGGAAAGACTACCCTTATCAAATGTATACTGGGACTGCTGAAACCCACTACCGGGGAGATTCTATATCACTCCTGCCCTCCATCCCCCTCCGAAATTGCCAATTGTCAATTATCAACTGTCAATTGTCAATTATCCATGGGTTACTTGCCCCAGTACAGCAGCATCGACCGGAAATTTCCCATCACCGTAGAGGAGGTCATCCTTTCAGGACTCAGCAGCAAGAAGCCGCTGGCTTCACGCTTCACCGCCCGACACCGCGAGAAAGCCTCTGCCGTGATAGCCCGCATGGGGCTGGAAGGCATGGAGCAGCGTGCCATCGGCGCTTTGAGCGGCGGACAGTTGCAACGTGCCCTCCTGGGCCGTGCCATCATCTCCGACCCGCAGGTGGTGATTCTCGACGAACCCAGCACATACATCGACAAGCGTTTCGAAGCCCGCCTCTACGAACTGCTGGCAGAGATAAACAAGGATTGCGCCATTATTCTCGTCAGCCACGACATCGGCACGGTGTTGCAGCAAGTCAAGTCCATTGCCTGCGTCAACGAAACCCTGGACTACCATCCCGATACCGGCGTTACGGAAGAATGGCTGGAACGCAACTTCAACTGCCCGATAGAGTTGCTGGGGCACGGGACACTGCCGCACAGGATATTGAAAGAACACAAGCATTCTCACGGATGACTGGAAGCAAAGGAGGCCGACCCATTGTAGAACCGACCTCCCGTTACCCTTCCGAATAACTATCCGACAATCTTCTTACCCGTCATTTATATTGGAAAGCCTTATACGAATGGGGTAGTAATGACAAACGGAAAGAGTTCTTTGGTGTCACCGGACGCCTGCTCTGTACGGGTTCGGCAGGAAGGGGAGCCAGAATATCTCCATTCTCCAGATTTTCCAACCTCGTCACCTCATCATCGGTAACAATACGCACTTCCACCGGTTCATCATTGAAGTTCTCCACCACCAGTGTTTTATTGTCATACACAAACAATCCGACTTTGGAGGGAGCCTCCAGATAGATATCCATATCCCTACTCATAATGCGGCGAATCTCATTCAAGGCTTTTGCCGGAAAATCATATAAATTTCCCATATCATCGGGAATGGTCAATACATATAGATTGCCGGCGGCATAGGGAGCTCTCAACAAAATAGGATACCCCGATACTCCTCCCGTCAACGGACGGCCCGCACTGACTACTTCCCAAGCATCATTCGTATAATACTGAACCTGCGGTATCAATAAATCGCGTCCGGCTTGTCCATATCGGCCAAAATCATTGACAAGAGCTTTCAAATCGGTACAACGCAACTCTACTATTTCGGCAATTTTTTCAGGAATGGCTTTCAGCAAGCCGCTTGTAATCACCACATCCCGTCCGCTTTGCAATTGCTTCCTAATGTCGGTCATGAGCTCCGGAGCTTGAGCCGCCTGGGCAGTCAGCAGCACCACTTGTTGGTCTTTCGGAAAAACGGGACGTATATCCATCGGCAAACCTATCATGCCCAGATAATTCTGCAAGAAATCATCACCCGCCACATGAAAAGGCTTGTAGGACTTGATGCCAATGGGGTTACCCAACTTACCTACCAGTTTATCAGTCTGTTTCAATACAACATCCGCAATGCGTGCCATGGTGGTAGGCTCTATGGAAGTTCCGTTCTTCTGCCGGATAGGGGCAGTCATCTCATCATAATTAAAGCTGGTGCCCATGCCCTGCCAAGGGGTACGGAACCTGGGAGACAACTTCACGCCCAGAAGCTGGTTATAGGCAAAGAGAATGATTTCGGGAGCCTTGGCAAGCATGGTCAGATGCAGCTGCTCAGCATAGCGGTCCATACCCAGATTCAGTCCACCGGAGTCCACCCATCCTCCACCATTGTAGCCCGGACGCAGATTATCAAAATAACGGATAATATTATAGCTTAGATAATTCTGCAGATGCTGGTTGCCGGCAGGGTCCCTTGTTTCGGTACCCGTCCAGACACCGTCAAAGAGTTGGGGACCTTCCTCCAGATTAAAGCCCAAACCTTGGAAATGGTCGTACCAGTTGGGATACTTGATGATTACCTTTACACGAGGATTCACCTTCTTGGCAGGTTTCAGCACAAGGTCGCGCCCGGCTTCAGTCATCAGCTTCAAACGGTATTCCGTCCAGCTCTGCGTACCTTTGGCTTTTATCTCTATGTCCGACTTGCAACTGGTGAAGAAAAAGTCATCCAGAATAAACTCGTCAAAGTGCTTTGCCGTATGTTCTGCAATCTTTCGCACCATCTCACGATGCTCGGGATTGGAATAGCAGAACGTCTCGAAACTGTTCGCCTCGTTGATGGTGTAGGTAATTCCTCCGGCAGTCTCTATTCCCCGGTCATGGAAAAATTTCTTAGCTTGCTCCAGGGTGGCGTCATCCACAATCAGTAAATCACGATGTGTTTCCAAATAAATCTTGTCCACTTCCAACTGTTGTGAAATCACATTCCAAGTCGAATCCAGCCAATGGATGTCCTTCATCTTGTCTACCTCGTAGGCACGTACATAGACCGATACCTTAAAATTGTCATAAGCTTTTGCCTGCATGGCCATAGTGCAGACCATGCAGAGCAGAAAAGCTACAATTACAAACTTATCTACCTTTATTTTACTGTTCATTACCATTCAATATTTTCTGAGATGCCAATACCATATACATAAACCACGTAGCATGTCCGCCCAAACAGTACTCACCTTCCTGCCATAAGAACGGGAAATGAAGTAATTCGGGCAAGTCGGGACGAATCAGATTTGTACCCGGAGACACTCCACCCGGAATATAAGACCAGTCGGCACGGTTGACACCATAGGCGGCTTTCACCGTTTCGGCACCGACTCCCGTTACAAACGCTGCCTGATTACGTCCCGGATGCATACCGAGCAGGTATTGGACAGCATTGAAAATATAGTCCGGTGCAAACAAGTCAGGATAGGCAGCATGCAGGTAACAGTAATTGTAGCCCAGATGCTGGGGTTCCCATGAACCGGAAGAACGGTTACCTCTGTCATGCGGCACTCCATACGGAGTTTTACTGCTATACTCCTGATACATAGCCTGCAACTCCGGCAGTGCTTTGCGAACAGCCTTGCTGAAACGTGCATTTCCCACAGCCTTGTCGAAACGTCCGATGAACCAACCCGTCTGACGGATATTCTTGCAGATGAAATCCTGCTGCTGCAAAACGAAATCACGGTACTCCACTTCCTTTGTCGCCAGATAAAGTTCTACGGCAGCATGTACCTTGGCTGTCAGCACCCGGTTGTTGTCGCAGCGGGTAATCCTGAACAATTCACGGGCTATCTCCAGACAATCCGCTCCCAATGCATCGTTATGTCCCTTCAAGACACGTGAAATACCTGCCAGCCAGGCAGCCACCTGAAGTTCCCTACCAGGGTTGTCCTCCGTAAACACCCAGCGGTCGTCGGCAGTCCCACTGACATGGTCTGTATGGGCCGACGCATCACCCAAGTGTGCATACTGGCGTACGGTAGGACACAGAATCCCTCTGTAGAGACGCCCCAGAGCCTTCCAACCCGCCACTATCGTCAAAGCACCGTTTTCCACCTGCTGCAACAAGTCATTCTTTCCATCCGGCTGGTGAATCTCGACTATCTTCTTTTCAAAATCTATGGAAGTCTCGTCCCAATAGGCACCAAAGTTCTCACAAGCCATGGCAAGTATATAGGCCTCGCCTGCCTGGGATTCCACACGCAGGTCATAGTCCCCCGCATCGTGCCATCCACCCACATTCAGTCCTGGAACCAAATCACCCGGCTGGTACTTACAAAGAGTAGAGGTTCCCTGAGTATATCCGTCTATATGGTTGATATCGGTTTTGGCCATACGTGCATCGTCATGATGACAGAAGTCATGCCATACACGGTATTTTTCGTTCACACGCATGTGGCACATCTGTACCGGCAAGAAGTATTCCACCTCTGCCTGCCAGATACCCTTGTCCCACACATCTTTGGCAATGCGGAACACCGGAGAAGCAGCATCGCCGTACATTACCTGATAGAGCCCTTCTTCCGTCACTTCCGTGAAATCGAACTGCAGATAGTGGTAGCGTTGGAAATCTCCCCAATCCTTGGCAGCCTGCTGCTTTACCAGTTTCCTGCCATCGGCAGCAATGCGATAAAGGGCAGGTTGCTTGAAGTCTGTATCCCGTTTATCCAACTCTATGACAGCCACTTTCTTCTGTCCAGGATGGTAACCTACTTGAGAGGCTTGCACCACCGGTGCATAACGCCAGTCTTTAGTGACTGTCGGACGGATTATCCATTTCACCGCACCTTCCTTTGTCCCTGCCGGGAACTCCGAACGGAGCACAAACCAACCGTTGTTATGATTTATCCTTCCATCATACAGCAACAAGTCTCCTTTCTCACTTTCAATCGTAATCTTTGCCAAATCATCCTGAGGATTGAGTACAAACTTTTTCCCTGCGGCCAAAGGAGCAGAGACGATATCATCGGCAATCATCGGGTTATAAGTCTTTCTATCCAACAGCAACTGGTCCAAATCAGCTTTCCCGTCAGGATTGAAATCTCCGATATGCTCCATATTGGAAGACTGTTTCATGGTGGGCCCCATCGCCTGGTGGGGAAAGACTCCCGTCCGGTTGTCCATAATCCACGGCTTGCCCAGCAAAGTGGAAGGTACCAATTCCAGATTAAAGCCCAACTTGCCGGCAAACCGCTCGGGCACTGGTTGGTCCAAATCAACGGTCAATACCAGATAATCCTTCTCGCCTTTGACCTTAATGGTATAGCCAAAAACAAAATCCGGATAAAGCATCGGATTAAAGCCTGCCATGTGTTTGGCCGAATCCGGATAACTCAATGTGACACGGATTTCATTGTCAGCCTCATCCACCACCCGGCTTCTCATCTTGGGCAATCCCTGCCACTGCCCTTGCGAGATTTCAAAGCGCACATCTCCATTGGCAGCCCTGCGGTCTCCATTCAAAACAAGGGTCAGTCCTCCCTGGTGTCCTTCAGGGTAGACGTCACTGAACACCATCACATTGGCCCCGCCATTCTCAAAATATCCCGATGGATTGATTCTGAAATCCTGGGCGTGCAGCCCCATACAAAGCATCAGTGATGCTGCACCTGCTATAAATTTTTTCATAAATACTATTTTAAACGATTATGTATTTCTACTCCCAAGCGTACCGTATGATATGGGCAACGCCACATACTCACTTTGGGAGTATCCTTCTTGGGTTCTCCATCAAAACAATCACTGTACCATTCACCGTATTCCCGGTCTATCATACAGTCCTTTACGAAAGTCCAAACCGTATCGGCCGATTGCAGATAAACGTCATTCCCGCTAATTTGCCAGGCATTGACACAAGCTATCATCGTTTCAATCTGGCCCCACCATGAGGCATGCCCGGTTGTTCTTCCGCCCTTCTTTTCATACATCATATACCCTTTGTCACTCAGTCCTTCCGCCAAGCAAGCATCCGTCACATCCAGCGCAAGCCGATTCGCCCTATCCATCAGTTGCCGGTCTTCTAACACACGGGCAGCCTCACAAAGCAGCCATCCCGCCTCTACATCATGTCCATAAGAGTCCATCTCAACCAGACTGTTCCATGCATTATCAAAGAACAAATTAAAATGTCTCTTTGAAGAGTCATAAATGCGGTCCATAAACAACTCGGTGCAGAATTCGAGTCTTTTCCTCAGTCCGTCGTCTTTCCAGCACTGATATAAAAGGGTATAAGCCTCCAGCACGTGCAAATGCGCATTCATAGTCTTGGGTGCATTGTTATCATAATTATCCAGTTGTTTCCAATCTTCAGTAAAAGATTCCACATAACCGTCATATTGCGGTTCGCGGCCTTTCTCCTCCAAGGTATGATATAAACCGACAGCCATATCCAGACTCTCGCTGTTACCTGTTGCCAGATAGTGTTCAGCCAGCCCATAGATGGCGTAGGTCATGGCATACGTATATTTGGAAGCATTCAGCACCTCACCGTCAGGATTGACCAGCCAATATACCCCACCATGTTCCTTGTCTATAAATGTATCAATGAAGTAGCGTTGCGATTTATCCGCAAGCTTCAGATAAGCCTCATCCTTAAACGTACGGTATGCGGCAGAAAAACTCCACAGAATCCGGGCATTCAGAACCCCTCCTCTCGGAGCATCCACTACCGGAGTACCATTCCGCAATACAGTTCCATAAAAACCGCCGTCGGGAGCCACTGCATAATCCATCCAAAACGGCAACACGCTGTCTCTGACATTCGTGACAATCTCTGTACGCATGCGTGTCTGCATATCTGTCTCCCCTGAATGCGACCGGCAGCCTGCCAGACAAGACGCAACCAGCAGTGCTATCCAATAAAACATCTTCCTTTCCATAATTATTCTCTAAAACCATCAAACTTTTCCTTGTATAATTCCCCGTTTATCAGAAACTGGTGTTCGTCGTCTCAAGTACTGGTGTTTGTCATGTCAGACACCGGCTTTCATCACGACAGACCCTGACGTCTATCACAACAACTACTGGTGCCTGACATTTCACTCACAAATATTTTATTATTAAGTGTTTATTTATAATTTATCAATATCCCGGATTCTGGTCAGCCTGATTGATGAGCGGGTTGGTCAGAATCTCATTCGTCGGAATCGGGAAGATTTCCTGATAAGCCTCGTGCTCAAAGAAACGGAATGAGTCACCAGTCTGCAGACAAGCCTCTTGTGAAGAGTTGGCTACTGTTTTCGGATATTCGGCGGCAAACCATTCTTTGCACATACCCATACGGCACAAATCATGGTAAAGCGAGAACTCGGCATTGAATTCATGGCGACGCTCTATAATCAGCGCCACCTTCCATACCGGAGAAGTATAGCCTTTGGCTGCTTTATAGCTTGTATAATAGGTCTCTGCATCCGGCACTTCCACCGTCTGGGTATTCAACATGTCGGCGGGTAGGTCAATCATCGTCGCTCCCATCTCCAAATTACCCCAAGCACGGTTACGTATCTGACGTATCATGTTCCATCCGGTAGCGTTGTCACCTGTCTCGAAACAACATTCTGCATAGTCGAGCATGATGCCTGCATAACGCTTCAAAGTCAACGAAATAGGATTGAATACTTTGTTGTTCTCACCTGGCTTGCATCTCCAGTATTTCAAGGAATAAACAGTAGGCATATTTTCGGAACCTTGGAAAAGACCGTCAAAACCACTTGTCACCCCTACAGTCTGCCCGGTAATGGGATGCGTATCCCCTTTGGCAACAGCAGAGTATTGGCGGCGTTTGTCACCCGGTTCAAAGGAACGTACAAACTCCCAAGAAAGACAGAGAGACCCCCAGCCTCCCCATTCGGGTGCCGCACACATATATCCGTACCACATCATGGCATCTGAAGACGAATCGGCTCCCCAGCCCATATATCCTTGTTCATGATACATCACCTCAAATACAGATTCTTTGGTCCAATGTGTATCCCAGGCATGCAGGTTACCGAAGCAGGGCTCCAATGAATAGGTTCCACTGTCCACTATATCCTTTAGTTCCGTCTTGGCTTTCGTAAAGTCTTTCTTCAACATATACAGCTCGGCCAAATAAGCTTTGCAGAACCCCTTGGTTATACGTCCGTATTCACCATTCATGGGTAACCAGTCCAGATGGTCGCGTCCAAAAGACAAATCTTCCTCGATAGCCGCATAAGTCTCATCCACGGATTCCGGACGTGCCTTTCCTACCGAAGTAGTATAGGTTTCACCGGTAAGCAACATCGGTACCCTTCCGAAAAGTTTCGTCAGGTAAAGGTAGTTATAACCGCGGATGGCACGTGCTTGCGCTTCATAAACGGTCTTGGAATTGCTGTCCGCAAATATAGAGGCATCCGCCGTCTCCAGGCCAGCCAGGAAACGGTTTGCACGGTCCACTGCACGATAACTCATCCGCCATGCAGTCTCCAGGGAACCCTTATCGGGTTTCCAGGCATGACGCTGCCATTCCGCATCCCAACCGGAAGCCTGACAGTCCATCGTAGAATGGTTGGCAGCAAATACCTGAGGCTTGAATCCCCATGTTTCGTCATCACCGGAACCGTGCTGGTCCGTATAAAAGGTATCATAAAGTCCGTTCAATCCGGAAAGGACATTCTCCTCCGTTTTAAACATGAAATCCGCCGGAAGAATATCGTAATGATCCACTTCCAAATAATCGTCACAAGACGTTACGGTGCTTAAGGCCAGCACACCGATCAACAGTTTATATAAGTTTTTCATAATCATATTTTTTATCCGTTAGTATTAGAACTGTACACTCAGACCGAAAGTAACCGACATCGGGAACGGATAACGTCCTCCGTCAAATCCCGAATACAATACATTGGAGTCACCAACTTCCGGATCGCCGAACTTATTGTACGAAGAGATGGTACATACATTGTCGACACTGGCAAATACGCGTGCATTTTCCATTTTCACCGGTTTCAGCACATTCTTCGGGAATGTATATCCTATCTGAATATTTGAAATCTTCAGATAATCCCCCTTCTGGATGTAGGCGTCGGACACACGCATGTTCTTATTATAGTCTGTCTTGGTGATACGCGGATATTTGGCGCCGGTATTCGAAGATGACCATGCATTATTGATATATTCCTTCAGTACATTCTGATAACCGCCGTCGGGTGCATAGACTGAGGTCAAGCGGGCCGAAGAATAAGAAAGGATATCCATACCGGCTACACCGTACAAGTTCATCGAGAAATCAAAGTTTTTCCAGGAAGCGGTAAGGTTCATTCCGTAAGTGAACTTGGGATATCCATTGCCTATAACAGTACGGTCGGCATCGGTAATCTGCCCGTCACCATTCAAATCAACAAACTTATAGTCGCCGGGCTGGGTAGTCTTGTCCTGATATACACCACTTTCAACTCCCTTTTCAACCGCCAGCCTATTCATTTCATCAATTTCGGCCTGGGTTCTGAAAATGCCTTCTACCTTCCAGCCATAGTAGGAACCTACAGGATAGCCGTTCTGTGTAATGGAGTGGTTGTCCCAGTTGTCGCCATCTTGTGCTGACCCTGACTTGCTGAATATCGGATCGCCGACTTCAATAGCCTCGTTCTTCAGGGTAGACCCATTCAGCCTTATGCCGATATTCCAATCGCTGAAGCTCTTGTTCCACGCAGCAGTAAACTCGAAACCTGAGTTACGGATATGTCCCGCGTTAGTATAGACATTGGAGAAACCGGTAGAAGGACGAATCTGGCGATACAGAAGCAGATCCTTTGCGTCACGGATAAAGTAATCGGCAGAGAAAGAAAGCTCATTGTTCATAAAGGCAAAATCAATACCGATATTTGTCTGCTCATTGGTTTCCCATTTCAGGTTGGTATCAATTTCTTTCTGCTGGGCAATACCGGCACCGTTAATCACACTCGAACCATTAAAGAACCAGTACATTGCATTTGCCGAAGACAACTGTGCTATGGACAAGTTGGTACCATTGCCCGCATTACCGGTCTGTCCCCATCCGGCACGCAACTTCAAGTTACTGAACAGTTCTAAATCCTTAATGAACTTTTCCTCGGAAAGACGCCAAGCTACAGAAGCGGAAGGGAATGTACCATAACGATTGCCGGCACCAAAGTTCGAAGAACCGTCGCGGCGTACCGTTGCAGTCACAATATAGCGGTCGTTCAAAGTATAAGTCAGACGGCCGAAGTAAGAAAGGAATCTTGTCTTCAAATCCAGCCCACCATCCGTTTGCTTAGACGATGGGTCATTGGTCAATGAAATTTTGCGGATGTTGTCTGCCGGGAAATCGTTGGCACTGGAATTCAGCCAGGCACCGTTCGTATCGCTGGTAGAGAAACCGGCCATTGCACTTACGCGGTGATGCTCATTGGACCAGTCATAGTTCAAGAACGCTTCCAGACCGAGTGAAGTGGACTGGCTCTGGTTCAGCGAGAACGAGTCCTTACGGTCTTGAGTTCCAAAGGTTGGTTCTATCATTATAGGCTGTATAGCCATTATAACCTTTTGTATAATAATTATAACTGGCAATAGTTTTGAAGGTCAACCCTTTGTACAAATCGAGTTGTAGGAAAGCACTGGCGAGCAGACGGTCCCATTTATTGATGCTGTCGGCAGTCTTGGCAGCAGCAACCAGATTGTCAGCTCCCTTGTTCACATCCCCATTACCTTCTTTCTTGTAATGTCCCCAAGTACCGTCGGGCAACACAATAGGCATGGAATAGAAAACACCGTCCTCTACATAATCCATGGTTGGAATGGCTTGTGCATAGTTTCTCAGGTTGCCTCCTCCCATCTTTTCCGAATGTGCATAGTTCAAGTTCAAGCCTACATGCAGAAAGTCTTTCACTTTGTGAGTGATATTAGCGCGTGCCGTCAAGCGTTTAAAATTCGACTCAATCACGATACCCTGGTTGTTCAAATAACCCAGAGATAAGTTGGCTTGGGTATTTTCGCTGCCTCCCGAAGCAGAAAGGTTATAGTTCTGCTGTAATGCCGTGCGTGACATTTCATCCTGCCAGTCAATGCTGTTCAGTCTGCCTATGTAATCCTCGCCATATGCCAGATTGGTCATGGCAATACCGTCATTCTTGACGGCGGAACGTACAGCACTTGCAAACAAGCCCGCATCAGCCACATCAATCTTATTCGAATTGAACTGGAGGGCATAGTTGGCCGAAAAGTTCACCTTTGCCTTCCCCTTACCACCGTTCTTGGTAGTAATCATAATGACGCCATTGGCACCGCGAGTACCATAGATTGCCGTAGCCGAAGCATCCTTCAGAATTTCGATGGACTCTACATCATTAGGATTCAAGAAATCGATGGAAGTTCCTACCTGCACACCGTCCACTACATAGAGTGGGTCGGCAGAACCATTCACGGTTGCCACACCGCGGATACGGATGGAGAAACCTCCTTCCGGGTCACCGGAAGAACGGATGACAGATACACCTGCCGCAGCTCCCTGCAAACCTTGTCCCAAGTTCACCGGATTCCGCTTCATCATTTCCTCCGCATTCACGGAAGCCACAGAACCGGTGAGGTCGGATTTCTTCATCGTACCGTAGCCCACAACAACTACCTCATCCAAGGTTTCGGTATCCTCCTTTAAAGTAATTTTCAGAGCATTCATATTCCCGGTTACTTTGACCGTTCGCGCCAGATAACCGATGTAACTGGTCTTCAGCGTAGAACCTACGGGACACTGCAAGGAGAAGTTACCGTCCAAATCGGTAATCATACCGTTTGTCGTACCTTCCACAATGACATTGGCACCGATGATGGGCTCGCCTTTCTCATCCACCACTTGGCCCTTCACAGTAACTACACTCTGCTGTACGACAGTGACACCTGCAAACGGCTGTACGCTTGTTGCAAAGAGAGGTCCGGCACATGCCAGCGATACTGACATGATACCCAAATACTTCATCACATTTCTCATAAATACTAAATACTTAGGTTTAACAAATACCCCGGTCATAAGCACATCGGGAAAAAGATATGCGACACAATTTTGTGCCACTATAGAGGCACTGCCGTGCCATTGGGAAGGCACATCTGTGCCACCATAGTGGCACAGATTTCGGTAACTATATCCCTTTCTCTTCCATACCGACAGGGGTGAATTCAATATAGATTTTCAAAGATTAAGTTCAGAAACTCAGGGAAGTGCCTTCAACCTGGTTCAACAGTTGCGGTTTGGCCTTTCCACAATCCACTTTCACAACCTGAATACGGTTGTCGGCAGGTAGACAAACCAATCCTTCTGCCTGCTTCTTGTCAGCACTGTATACCTTCAGGCTCATTTTACTCCAATCCATCTCAGCAGTGGACTGCGCCAACTTCAGATGAGGAAGTACCGAACCGTCACGTACCAGCATGATTATCGGCAGACTGCCTGCTTCAATCCGGTGCCATCCGCCTTCGTAGACTTTCTCTGTCTGGTAGTCTATCCATTTTCCTTCGGGAAGGTAAACTGTGCGGCCCGTCATACCGGATTCAAGCAAGGGGGCAACCAGAATCTGCGAACCGAAGAGATACTCGTCATCCACTTTCCATGCTCCCGGATCATCGGGGAATTCTACAAACAAGGCTCTTAGCATCGGTAAGCCCTTTTCTGTACATTCCTTAGCCTGAGCATACACATAAGGCATCAGACAGTACTTCATCTCCGCACTCTTGCGGAAGACATCCTGCACACGCTTGCTGTCGTACAACCACGGCTCTGTCGGAGGTGCCCCATGCGCGCGGGTATGGGAAGTAAGAAAACCGAACGGTATCCAGCGGCAATACAAGTCCTCCGGAGTGGATTTTACAAAGCCGCCCATATCATGGCTCCAGAAGGAGAAACCGGACAAGCCGAAGGACAAGCCTGCACGAAGCGTACCCAGCAGACCCGTGTTCGTAGTTGCAGCATCACCGCCCCAATGCAATGGATAACGCTGGGAACCAGCCCATGCGGCACGTGCCCACATTATATTCTCGTTGTGCAACTTCTTGGTTATCTCGGACACTGCCATATCATAACGCACCGGATAGAGGTTATGCTCATACCATCCGCTCTTGCCGGAAGCGTAAATACCATTCAGTGGAGCAGCCTCGCCAAAGTCTACTTTAATGGCACTGACACCGATATTCAGCAATCCCGCCAGTTTGTCCTGATACCACTTTACTGTTTCCGGATTGGAAAAATCAAGCACCACATCTTCGTAGGGAAGTTCACCATTTCCATTTTTCACATACATGTCTTTCTCTATCAGTTCAGAGAAATAACGGTTTTTAGGAGTGAAATAAGGCAACTGCCACAAACATACATGGAAACCTTGTGACCTCAAATCCTTCAACATCTGCTGTGGATTCTGGAAACGGTTCTCGGAGAATTTATAGTCACACTGCCAGTCCACATCAAACCAGCCGGTATCGAAATGGATAACATCGCACGGATACTTGTTCTTACGGATATTGGCCGCTACATCATAACCTTCCTTTTCACTGAAATAGGTAATACGGCTCATCCACGTACCGAAAGACCACAAGGGGGGCATGCCCGGCTTTCCTACCAAATCGGTGTACTCGTCCAGAATATCTTTCGGCTCGCCGAAGAAAACGAACAAATCCAGGTTCTCGTCACCCATGAACATTTTGTTCAGCCCAATATAGGTAGCACCAAAATCACAAGTCACGGGAGCGGATGTATGCATAAACATACCATATCCCCGGTTACTCATAAAGAAAGGAATCGGTTTGTACATTTGGTCCGTCTCAGGCCCTTGTGGGTCTGTAACGAACAAGTTCACCTTCTGTCCGGCCTTGTTCAGCCCAGTGGCAGACTCTCCGCAACCAAAAATCATTTCATCTGCAGTCAAGGTAAATACCGGATTGATGCGGCGAGCATTGTCGCTTCCCCGCTTCACAAAACAGAACGGCGTATATTTTACCTGCGTAGAGTCCGCGTCGCTCAAAGCGGCAGTCTGGCTCAAGATACGTCCGGCTTTATCCTTCAAGACGATTCTCCAAGGATTCTTGTTAATCTGAATGGTTCCATAGTCGCTGGAATAGATAATCTTGTCATTCGTCTCGATAACTTTCCAGCTTCCATCCCTGCCCGGTTCCTTTGCCAACATGATGGAAGCGGCAGGTTTGGGTTCCACCGGGGTCGTTAGCATACGGATACGTACCGTACGCGGAGTTACAAAGTCAATCTTGAATTTGAGGTTAGGGTCATTTTCATAGGCAGTGAAGGGGAAATCGAGCATTCTCATTTTACGGGGCTGTGCACCGTTGGTATTGAAGGCTTGGCGGGGCATCAGATGCCCGCGTTTCCAATTCACCAGCCCTTCACCCGACTTGGCATCGAATGACTCCAGGTGATCTGCAAAAAACAAGGTATTACTCAAGTCACGGAAATCGGTACTCATGTCCAGAGGTTGGTTCATCAAATACGAAGTACCGTCATTGACATGTGGCTGTGCCAACAGATTGCCACCGGCAAACAACAGCATCGCCACTGCTAAAAGTTCTTTCTTCATACTATTAGGATTTAAATGATCTCGCCTGCAAATGTATTTTTCTTAAAGGAAACACAGATGCCTTAAAAATGTCTTTTAATATCCGGTTTTGTTTCATAGAACCCATATAGGGCCATTGGAAACAAAATGCATACTATTTTTCACCAAACGGAGGATATCATCCCACACGAATACGCAAATCTTTCCTTGCTCGTTCGAAGGATTATATTTAAGTTTGCAGTTACAATATTGTTAATCCTTCTAATAAAGAAAATACATGAAACAACTGCTCCTATTCCTTATATGCAACCTGGCCTTCCTCCTTACTGTTCAAGGTAACTCAGCGGAAATCCCGCCGGCTGTCATGTTCAAGCAGCTCTCTACAACAGAAGGACTCTCCAACAACAGTGTCCGAAGCATCTACAGAGACAATAGGGGATTCCTCTGGGTGGGGACAGAATCAGGACTCAACAAATACGACGGCTACTCCTTCCAGCAGTATTACCAGAACAACTCCGACCTGCCGGACGATGCCATCAGCGAAATTTTCGAAGGACCGGACGACAATGTATGGATAAGGACTTCCAGCGGCTACAGTATCTATAATTATAAGACCGGTGAATTCGACAATGACTATAAACCCATACTCGATGGGTTGCAAATCCCCAGTAAAAACATTCTGAGGATGGGAAAAACATCCAAGAATGAGTTTTGGGCCTACGACTATTCCAAACTTTACATACGAAGCATGGACAACAACTCCATCAAAGCCTATCCATTGGCAGTTGAAAAGATTTCAAACCTCTATATAGGTGTCCAGTTCATTTATATAATGTACTCCAACGGTACCCTATACAGTATCAGCAAGCAGACTTCCGAAGTCAAGGAAATAGCCATTCCCACCATCTATAGACCTTTGCTGGAGAATCATGAGCCACACATTTACATAGACCAAAACGAAAGCCTATGGGTATACACCTTCCAAAACAGCCTACTTTTGCACAAGAACAGTTTTACACAGCAATGGGAGGACATCAGCCTGAACAATAACACTCACATACAGTACAATCGCGTGCAACGCATCCTCGACCTGGGAGACGGCAACGTATGGATACTTACCAGCCATATGGGGCTGTTCGTTTACAACACCCTGACCAAATCGCTTACCAACTTGGTGCACAATCCATTGAAACCGCACACCATTGCCAGCAACAATCTGAATACCATTTACCGGGACAAAGACGGAACCATATACATAGGGAATTTCAAACACGGTATTTCCTATTATAGCCCCATGTCCCAAATCATACTATGCAACAAATCCCTGGAATATGATGATATCCTGACCTTCTGCAAAGACACCAGCCAGGAATACATTTACTACGGAACAGACGGTACGGGACTAATCCGACGTTCACTAGTGACCGATTCATACGAAAAGATAGCAACTCCCGCCAATATTGTAGTCGACTTATCCATCGACTCCAAAAACCGCCTATGGATAGGCACCTTCCAGAAAGGACTGCTATGCTACTCGAAAGGGCAAATCAAACAATACACAGTAAGTAACAGCCAGCTTCTCGAGAACAATGTGTATACAGTAAAGGTAGACAAACACGGATACATCTGGATAGGTACCATGAAAGGATACATACAGAGGTTAAATCCGGAAACCGGGCAGTTTGACACCATCTTGTACCGTCCGGGAGAATTCTTTGTCCGAGATATGTACTATGATAAAGACAGTACCCTTTACGTAGCGACCAAAGGAGGACTCATTATCATCGATACGGAAACCCAAGCCTATAATATCTACGCCGAAGCCGGCCGCTTCAAGGAGAACAATATGCTCACTGTCTATAAGGACAGCCGGGACCTTCTTTGGATAGGACATCCACACGGACTGAGTATATGGAACCAGAAGAACGACTCCATCTACTTCCTTGACCAGAAAAACGGACTTGCCGCCAACCTCGTCAGAGCCGTCACGGAAGACAACAACAACCAGATGTGGATTGGTACCGGCAACGGCATCTCACGAATCAAAATAACAAACGGTACATACGCCATCGTGAACTACTCCGTAAGCGACGGACTGATATGCAACGATACCAATGTCCACGCCATCCTCAAGCTACAGAACGGCAATATACTGATAGGCACGCCACAAGGTTACCAGACTATCATTCCACAAGACATCCTGACCACAAGTTATGATGCCAATATTTACCTTACCGGTATTGAGCTCAAATCCGGAATGACCCATCCGGACATCCTGAACGGCAGCTCACTTGAATGTGCACAACATCTTTCCTTCACTGAAAAGGAAAATTCATTCACTCTGTCCTTCTCTGCCCTCGACCTGGTGGAAACGGATAAGATAAAATATGCCTATAAGATTCATTCCAACTGGATTTATGCTGAAAACAACAAAGTAAACCTATCCATGCTGACTGCCGGAAACTATACTTTATCCGTCAAGGCATGCAACTCACAAGGCATATGGAGCCCCAACGTCAAGGAACTGAAAATAAAGATACTCCCTCCTTGGTGGCGCACTTGGTGGGCTTATACCATATATAGCGGTATCGTTTTGTGCATCCTTCTGTCCATTATCCGCAATCTGCGCTTACGCCAAAAGCAGAAACAAATCATGCAGGCCATCGAGGTGGAAAATGAAAGGCAGCAGAAAATCAACAATATGAAACTGCAGTTCTTTGCCAACATAAGTCACGAACTGCGGACTCCCTTGTCACTTATCATCAATCCGCTTGAAGAGTTTTTCGTAGACCATCCCGAATATCGTAAAGGCATTTTGGATATGGTCAAACAAAATGCCGACTATCTGCTGGAACTGATTAACCAACTGCTGGATTTCAGAAAGCTGGATGCCAAGGCTGAAACCCTGAAATGCAAACATGACAACATCCTTATCATTCTGAGTGAAATATTCCACTCTTTCGATCCGATAGCACAGAAACGGAACATCAGCTATAGCCTTACCGCTCCACAACATTCTGTATTCATGGATTTTGACTATGACAAGATACGCAAGATATGCACAAATATCCTGTCAAATGCATTCAAGTTCACTCCCAATAAAGGAAGCATCTCACTGGATATTGCCGTAAGAGGCACAAATCTGGAACTGACCTTTACCGACACCGGTTGCGGCATAGAGGATGAAGCCAAGGAGAAAATATTCCAAAGATTCTATCAGTCGGGCAAAAACCAGTCGAACAACGGAGGCAGCGGCATTGGACTGCACATTGTTTCCGAATACGTAAAGATGCATCAGGGTACTGTCTGTGTCAGGGATAACCAGCCTTGTGGTTCTGTATTCCTGATTGCCCTACCCCTACACCAGAACAGTAATGAAACCAAAAACGGAGAACCGGTCGAAGGACCGGAAATAAAAGAAGAATCCCATCCATTCACCATACTACTCGTAGATGACAACTACGACTTCTTGAAATTTCTCTCTGAAAGTCTTGCCAGGCAGTATCATGTATTAAAAGCCACAAACGGAAAACATGCACTGAATGTACTGGAAAAGGAAGATATTGATTTAGTGGTCAGTGACATCATGATGCCCGAGATGGATGGTCTGGAACTATGTTCAACCATCAAGAATGACATACGCTACTCCCATATCCCCATTATCCTCCTGACAGCTAAGGCAAGTGAAGAACACCAATTGGAAGGGCTTAGCGTTGGCGCAGACGACTATATCACCAAGCCTTTCAATATGGAAGTCCTCAAGCTGCGCATCAACAAGATTATCGAGATGAACGTCAAACGTCAGGAAATATTCAATCAGGACATTAAAATCGAGCCAAGCCGTATCACCATCACTCCCCTTGACCAGCAGCTGGTGGAAAAAGCCATCCAGATTGTAGAGGACAATATCAGCGAAACCGAGTTTTCCGTCGAGGAGCTTGCCAGCAGCCTGAATATATCACGCAGCTATTTCTACAAGAAAATGATTAAGATAACGGGAAAGAAACCCATCGAATTCATCAGGACCATCCGTATGAAACGTGCACAACAACTCTTGACAGAAAGCCAGATGCAAGTTTCGGAAATTGCATATACCTTGGGGTATAACTCCCCCAAGATATTCTCCAAACATTTTAAAGAAGAGTTCAACATCAGCCCATCCGAATTTATAAGGCAGCAGGCTGAATAGAAACATTATTTTGACATCAAAGCATCCAACGAAGACACCAACGCCACCAAAGCAGCACTCCAATTAATGGCTATTTCATTGGAAGCATACGAACCTTCCACATCTGCATAAGACTCATCCGGCAGATTGGAAGGATAGGGTACACCGTCTTGTTGGCCAGGATTGGGACCGCCAACAAGGAAACCGGGAAGAGGTGCCTCTATATCATCCGATGCAGAAAGACGATGGTGCGGATACAGAGGACTTTTCATCCCGAAACCGGTGACATAACAATATCCCGTGGCATTCTTTCCTAAAATGTAGTCCATATTGCGGTAGGCGTTCGTCAGGTACGACTTCTCACCCGTAAGCAAATAGGCGCAAACCAGTGAAGTGGCTTGGTTAGCACACCCTTCGGCAAGGCATCCCCAAAAGAAATCTTTGGCATCGTTGCCGTAAGGAGCGTGGAAAGGAGAGCGGTCAGCACCCCGCACAGCCTCGGCAGCATAGTCCAGTAGCAGGTCTTTCATGGCATTTGCCAACTCCACGTCTTCACCCTGATATTCCCTGCCCGGTTGCAGCCAGGCAAACACGCCCAACGCAGTGGTATTGCCCCAAGAAGGAGTCTTATATGCAGTGGGCAGATGCTTCTTCACTTGTTCCCGGTAAACGGGCTTTCCCGTAGCAAGATAGAGCTCGGAAGCCGCCCAGAAGAATTCGTCATCGGCACTACGATCACCGTAAGCTCCCGTAACCACGGCAGGTTGATATTGCTTGTTGAGGAGGTCCTGATGATAGAGCGCTTGCGGATGCGCTTCTGCCCAGGCGTAAGCACGTTCGGCAGCCTGCAAAGCCACTTCCGAAAAGCCAGGATAATCCTCTTCGTAAGGAGCAAACAACACGGAAGCTTGCGCTAAAGCCGCAGCATAGTCCAATGCCGCCGTTACTGATTTCTGAACTACATAACGGGGCTGCTTACACTCCGTAGGCTTGATAAATCCCTCGAACGAAGGGGTAGTCAGCTTGTGGTAGACTCCTCCGTCGGCAGGGTCTTGCATGGTCAGCATCCATTTCAGGTTATAGTACATCTCGTCCAGCAAATCGGGCGTGTGGTTTCCGCTTTCCGGGATGTTCACCCGTTGACGGATAAAATAGTCAGGAAAGCGGGCATAAATCGCCTGCATCAATCCGATGGAATAAGCGGAGTTCACAATGTACTTGTTATAATCTCCGGCATCATACCATCCTCCCGGAGAAGAAATCACCGCTCCCGCCTTACGTTCCGGCCCGGCAGCATTGGGATGTACCAGCACCTTGTCATCTGGATGGCCTGCCGGACGGCTCCACCGACCCGCATAAGTCGCTTCGATGGGCATACCCGTACGTTGGTAATAGAAAGATTTCAAAGCGGCATCGGCCAAAGGGGACAGCACCTTTCCCTTTACTTCGAATGCCACTGAATCGCCGTTAACCAACAGAAGATATCTTCCCGGTACCGTGATGTCACTGAAATCCAATATTATCCTGCTCCTATCCGACCAAGCGGATGAAGCGGTATATCCGGGTTTGCCGGAAAGTAGCCGATTGCCCGTGGCTGCATCTACTATGGTAAATTCACGTACCTCACCGGCATTCACCACAGCTACTTTTTCCTGCTGGGGATAATACCCTAACTGATTCAAACGTACAGTTTCTGAAGGATGCCCTAAAGTGGCCATTCCTCCCAGAACTGTAAACAGACATGTAGTTATATTCATATCACTATTCTTTATATATTAATATTATTCCATTTCAAAATTATTTATCCGACAATAAGGTAATGAAACTGATAGCCGGCAAGTGTACCCGTACCAGTCCATTCTCCACCTTCACTGCAGTTTCCTTCATGCAGTCTTTTGTATTGGTCACATAGACTTTCAGTTCCTTCACTTCTGCAGGGATACCGGAGATGACAGCCTCGCAATCCGCCCCATTATTGACCATATGGACGGCATATTCCCCACGCACCATATTTCCGAAAGCCGCACAGTTTAGTTTTTTCTTGCTGCTACTGACCGGAATGGCCAAGGCATCGGCCGGAGTGGAGGCCAGCTGCTTAATGTTCCAGAAACGTTGTGTAGGACGCAAAGGACCTTTGGAGCCATAAATGCCGTCTCCCCACAACAACGAATAG
>ULLY01006759.1_pt1 | contig 25859 bp, 18 predicted proteins | sample 1951521 | NCBI WGS metagenome assembly ULLY01 (sample SAMEA4835537, study PRJEB28245) | human gut metagenome | biome: gut microbiome; material: fecal sample | place: Denmark | collected 2008 | reverse complement strand
ATATTGCCGCCCCCGAAATTTCAAAGCTTGAAAGCGTAAACGGCGGTGTGAAAATCTCTTGGGGCAAAGTAAGCGGTGCAACTAAATACAGAGTTTACTACAAGGGCAGTAAAGGCTGGACAAAAATGGTTGATACAACTTCAACCTCATATATCGACAAGGATGTTTCATCCGGCAGAAATTACACTTATACTGTAAGATGCATTACATCCGACGCAAAGAAATTTACAAGCGGTTATAACCCGACAGGCAAGTCGGTAAAGTATGTTGCCACACCGAAAATTTCAAAACTTGAGGTCACATATGACGGCGTAAAGCTGACATGGAACAAGGTTGCAGGTGCAGAGAAGTATCGTGTGTACTACAAGGACAGAAACGGTTGGACAAAACTTGCCGATACAACAGGCACGACTATGCTTGATATGAATGTTGTTTCAAAGGAATTTGATTTAAGCATTGACGATATTTATTACACGGTTCGTTGTATCAGCAAGGATGCCAAGAGTTTTACAAGCGGCTACGATTCAAAGGGTACGCCCATTGGCAATCATCAGGATTGTCCCGAAATTTACAGCATTGGTGCAGTAAACAACGGTGTTGAAATGCATTGGACGGGAGATGCGCCAAAGTTCCGTGTTTATATTAAAGAAAACGGTTCTTGGAAGAAGATAGCAGAAACTTATGACAACTATTATGTTCACAAGGGCGCAAAGTCCGGCAGTAACACTTATACGGTAAGAGGTGTTTCAAAAGACGGTAAAAAGTTTACTACGATGTTTAACCCAACCGGTGTAACATACAGATATAAGACATCCGATAAAACAAGGGACGCTTATATCAATTATATGATGAATCATCAGAGTGAATGGATGCCAAGCTTGGGAAGTAATCACAATTTGTCAGGTGTTATGTTTTTGGATTTCGACTTTGACGGAGTTCCGGAACTTGTTGCACAAAAGGCTGATTCCAAAGAGTATGGTTTCCATTCCGTTGTTTACAAATTTGAAGACGGTAAGTTAAAAAGAGTGGGAAATGTTAACGACGGTTTTTCGATATACTATAATAAAACTGCCAAAAAGTATGAGGTTCACGACCTGGATATATATTTAAATGTAGATGACGGTTACTATTGGACGGGTAATTCAATAATCACATACGACGGAGAGAATCTTTTGGGAAATATGTATTCGTCAAGAGGCGTAGTCGAAGAATCAAATGATAATATTTGTTATAAATATTTTGACGGTAATGACAAAAATATTTCACGGGCAAAATATAACGAAATTAACCTTAAACAGTTTAATAATTGCGTAAATGCACATATGTTTACCGAATTTATTGCGACAGGTTATGGTGATACCAGCGTATGGGGTGAGAAAACTACCGCTGAGAATAAGCAGTCTTTGCTTGACGCTTATAATTCTTTCTCCTATGAAAAGTATTGATTATTTAAAAATTAATAAGTTTTAACTGCAAAAGGGTTCAGCCGTAAAAAGCTGAACCCTTTTATTGCACAACAAAAAACGGTTCAGCCAAATTGACTGAACCGTTAATCTGTACTATGTTAAGCTCGGGAACAAGTAGTTGTAAATTATCACAAACTACCTACACGAACTGCGGGCGAGGTACTCGCAAAAAGGGTAGCTTGAAAATTATAACTATGTTAAGCTCGGGAACAAGTAGTTGTAAATTATCACAAACTACCTACACGAACTACGAGCGAGGTACTCGCAAAAAGGGTAGCTTGAAAATCAAGCTACCCTAAATTCGTACTATGTAATGCTCGGGCGATAGAAGTTTGAATATATCAAACTAACTTCACGAACTAAAAAACATTAGTTGTTGATGAGCTTATCTTCGTCAGACCAGCTGTAGAGCTTTCTAACTTCCTTACCGAATACTTCAGCAGGAGCTTCGGCAGCGAGCTTTCTCATAGCCTTGAAGTGAACCTGTGAACCGGCATCGCTCATGTCAAGGAGGAAGTCCTTAGCAAATGTACCGTCCTGAATGTCAGAAAGAACCTTTCTCATAGCCTTCTTAGTATCCTCTGTGATGATCTTTGAACCTGTGATGTAGTCACCGTACTCAGCTGTGTTAGAGATTGAATATCTCATGCCTGCAAAACCTGACTGATAGATAAGGTCAACGATGAGCTTCATCTCATGGATACACTCAAAGTAAGCATTTCTTGGGTCGTAACCGGCATCGCAAAGTGTTTCAAAACCTGCCTGCATAAGTGCGCAAACACCGCCGCAAAGAACAGCCTGTTCACCGAAGAGGTCTGTTTCTGTTTCTGTTCTGAATGTTGTTTCAAGAACGCCTGCTCTTGCACCGCCGATACCGAGTGCATATGCAAGTGCGAGATCCTTAGCCTGACCTGTAGCGTCCTGCTCAACAGCAACGAGGCAAGGTACACCCTTACCAACCTGATACTCTGAACGAACTGTGTGACCCGGTCCCTTAGGAGCTACCATTGTAACATCAACATCCTTTGGAGGCTTGATGCAACCGAAGTGAATGTTAAAGCCGTGAGCGAACATAAGCATATTGCCTGCTTCGAGGTTTGGCTCGATGTCGTTCTTGTAAAGAGCTGCCTGCTTTTCATCGTTGATAAGAATCATGATGATGTCAGCCTGCTTTGCAGCCTCTGCCGATGTATATACCTTAAAGCCCTGTGCCTCAGCCTTTGCCCAGCTCTTGCTGCCTTTGTAAAGGCCGATGATTACATCGCAACCTGAATCCTTGAGGTTGAGAGCGTGTGCATGACCCTGGCTGCCGTAACCGATAATAGCAATTTTCTTACCCTTGAGAAGGTCAAGGTTACAATCTGACTGATAGTAGATTGGTGCTGTCATGTTTTTTGTGTAGTCTTTCATATTAAAGTCCTCCTTACCGCAAACGCGGCATATAAATTAAAATATATGCTAACTGTAAGATTAAACGGAAACCGAAGCTGTGCCTCTGTCGATGGCAACAGTACCTGTTCTTACAATCTCACGGATACCATAAGGCTTGAGTAAGTCAACAAGCGTGTTGATGCGGCTTGCACATTCGCAGTACTCAACGGTAACTGACGAAGGGGATACATCAACGATTTTCGCCTGCATAATTTCAACCGTTTTGACAATTTCGGCTCTTTTTGAGGCGGCGCAGTGAACCTTGATTAAAACAAGCTCACGGCTGATAAATTCGCCCTCGTTAAGCCTTTTTACCTTAATAACGGGAATGAGCTTGTTGAGCTGTTTTTCAAGCTGTTCAACAATGTACTCGTCACCGTTTGCAACGATTGTGATTCGGGAAACCGACGGTTCCTGAGTAACACCTACTGCAAGTGAGTCGATGTTAAAACCTCGGCGAGAGAAAAGTCCCGAAATCTTTGAAAGAACGCCCGCCTGATTTTCAACAAGTATTGATAATGTATACTGCATTTTATCACCTCATTAAATTGACGGAGTGTCGGGGTGAACATCGCAAACAAGAATGAACGGTTTTTCCGAATCAACAATACCCTTGATGATGTTTTCGGCTTCCTTGTTTGAATGAGCCTCTGCATGGTCAATGCCGTAAGCATCGGCAATCTTCAAGAAGTCGGGATCACCGTTGAGAATTGTTGCGGAGTGTCTGCCGCCGTAGTGTTTGTCCTGAAGTTCACGAACCATTCCGAGTCGTGCGTTTTTCATAATGATGATTTTAATTCCGAGCTGATTGCCTGCAATAGTCGCAAGCTCATTAAGCCCCATCTGAAAACTGCCGTCACCGCAGATTACAATAACATCACGGTCGGGTCTTGCAAACTTTGCACCGATTGCAGCGGGAATTGAGTAACCCATTGTACCCATACCGCCTGTTGTGAGGAATCTGCCCTCACGAATACGGAAGTTGTTTGCACACCAGATTTGATTTTGTCCTACATCGGCAACGAGAATTGCCTTTGAGCGGAACATTGCACTGAGATGTCCGACAAGTGTTCTCGGCTCAACAAAGCCGTCAAACACGGGAGGCTCACGGTAAAGGTCTTTTTTCCAGGTCTTTACGGTTTCGCTCCACATTGTTGTAACCTTGTAATCGCCGATGCTGTCAAGCAGCATATTGATGACATTTTTCATATCGCCTACAATCGGAATTTCTGTTTTAACATTCTTACCGATTTCAGCAGGGTCAATGTCAATGTGAATTACCTTTGTGTTTTCACTCATCTGGTCGGGAGCCGCAACAGCTCTGTCGCCGAGTCTTGCACCGCATACGATTACAAGGTCGGCTTCGTGAAGAGCACGGTTGGCAACAGCCTTTCCGTGAGTGCCGAGCATTCCGAGATAAAGCTCATGCTCGCTGGGCATAACACCGATGCCCATCATAGTTGAAATAACGGGGATACCCGTAGTTTCTGCAAATTTTTGAAGTTTAAGCTTGATACCCGAACTCAGCACGCCGCCGCCTGATACGATAACAGGACGCTTGCTTGCGTTGATGGCCTCAACAGCCTTTTTAACCTGAATTGCGTGTCCCTTAGTGTTCGGCTTGTAACCGATAATGTTTACGCTTTCGGGATATTCAAAACTTTCAATTTCATTTTCCTGAATATCAACGGGAATGTCGATAAGTACAGGACCGGGTCTGCCGGTTGAGGCAATATGGAAAGCCTCTTTGAAAACTCTCGGAAGGTCTTCTGTTTTGCTGACGAGATAACTGTGCTTTACAAACGGTTCACAAGCTCCTGTGATGTCAGCTTCCTGAAAGACATCTCTGCCGAGAAGGTCGGAACGAACCTGACCTGTAATGGCAACAATCGGAATAGAGTCCGTATAGGCGGTTGCAATGCCTGTGATGAGGTTGGTTGCACCGGGACCGGAAGTTGCCACGCAAACACCGGGACGATTACTGCATCTTGCATAGCCGCTTGCCGCATGAGCAGCGTTCTGTTCCTGACGAACAAGAATGTGGGTAATGCTCGAATCGTAAACTTTATCGTAAAATGGGCAGATAGCCGCACCGGGATAACCAAAGACTATGTCAACGCCCTCGGCTTCCAAACATTTTACCATAATTTCAGCACCGCTGATCATTATGTTTTGTCCCTCCTATCCTTTTTATTGTGAGCAAAAGGTGTTTTGTAACATTAAATATACCTTTTTACTTTACCGCTAATTATACAATAAATACCTTAAAAAGTAAAGAGCAGTATTGCCCATAAATTAAATTTTTTGCAGGATTTTGACAGATAATTTGCAAAATGAATTTTAATTGATTTTTACCGCCTGTTTACTGAAAATTTAAGTCGCTTAATTTTGTAAAGTATATTCTTGAATTAAGGTCGCTTTTTTCATCTACATTATCAGGGGACATCATTATCATCAAATCATCTTTTCCTATTCGTGATATACTGCCTATAGTGTACCCTTTTTCTTCAATATTGAATTTTGTTTCTTTCATTGTTTTGTTGGTTGTATCAAAAAGATATATGTAGTTATTTTCTGAACTTGATTCCGCCCTCTTATACAATAAATTTGTATCACTGTCATCTTCAGATGCGGATACTATTGAAAAAGTATCATCTACATCTTCTGATATGTCGGATTTTTTCAGCTTATCGCTGTCTATGTATCCTATACATCTTGTTATGCTGAAATTTTGATAGAATAGATAATTGTTTTTAAAATCAAATTCCTGTACGCCCTGAATTAATTCGTTTGAATCATCTGAAATGTTGGAAATATCATAGCTTTTTTGAAAATTCATATCATAGTCATAAGTTTCTATTTTTAAAGAAGCTTCGTTCTGTGAAATGCAATCCAAAACCAAAAGAGAGATTGTTTTTGTACTTTTGTCAATTGAAACTTTTCTTATAGTTTCCCCGATACTGTTTTTATCATCAAACTCTAAATATTTTAATTGCTTGAATTTTTGAGTTTCGGTATCATACAGTTCCAAAGAAGTACCGTTGTCTAGCACTTTTGTGATTATGACAAGATTGTCTGCTCCTGTAACAGTGTCATATGGAAATCCGCCTTTGTCAGAAAATACAGTCGTCATTTTGTTTTTATTAAGGTCGATATCAATAAATTCAAGAGTTCTGTTTTCTTCGTCTGTAATGTCGCCCGTGCTTGTCGTAAAGCAAAGGTGATTATTTACATAAGCTTTATCGTGAATTTGCATAGACCAGTTTTTTATTGAACCAAGTTTTACACTGTTTTTTTTATCTAAATAATATCTGTAGTATTCCATTTCATTTGGAGAGTCTTTATTGATTTTTGAATATATGAAGCCGTTATCAATTTGTTTAAATAAGCCGTAAAGATTTAAAGTATCCACCTTTTTGCCGTTATTGTAAATTTCAAAATCATGATTTAATTCTGTTGTTTCAATATCTGAATCAAGAGATAAATCATCTGTATCCGTTACGGTTGTTTGTCCAGTGGAATTATTGCTTGATGAAGAAGTGTTACATCCATATAATGAAAGTAAAAATAAAGCGGTTACTAATAATAAAAATATCTTTTTCAAATTAATCTCTCCGAAGTTTATTTATCAGTTACAAGCGCTGACAAAAATATTATAATTTACATAATTATAAAAGTCAATGATTTTAAAATACTATAATATAAGATTATGTTTAGAAAAATTTTGGCAAATGAAAGCACCGTGAAACTTGTGAAAGCTCACGGTGCTTTATAATAATAAATGATATGATTTGCAAAAAAATCAATATTTCTTTTTGAGGAGTCTTGCGGCTATGAGGACGCAGACTACACTGACGCCTGTGTCGGCGATAACGGACATCCAGATTTGTGCAAGACCGAATGCGGCGAGGATAATTACAAGAGCCTTGATTGAGAGGGCAAAGATGATGTTGCCCTTGACTGTGTTGATAACACTTCTTGCAATTTTAATTGCCTTTGGAAGCTGTTTGAGTGTGCCTGATGCGAGAACTGCGTCTGACGCTTCAATAGCGGCTTCACTGCCGAATCCCATTGCGATACCGCAGTCGCTTGCCGAAAGAACAGGGGCATCATTGATGCCGTCACCCACAAAGCAAGCACCCTTGGATTTTGATTTCAAGCCCTTGAAAAGCTCAAGCTTTTGAGCAGGGAGAAGCTCTGCGTGACATTTGGAAAGTCCGAGTTCATTTTTAACATTTTCGGCAGGCTGTTGTCTGTCGCCTGTGAGCATTACCGTGTTCTTGACACCGAGCGCTTTAAGCTGTGAGATAACCTCTTTTGCCTCAGGTCTTACCGTATCGCTGACATTGAGCGAACCGATAAGCTGACCGTCATAAATTACGAAAACAGAATCGTCTTTATTTGCAATCTTCTTCTGTTCGTCCGAAAGAATCTTTGAACCGCCGCACTGAATAGTTTTGCCGTTATAAACTGCGCTTGTTCCGTGACCGGCACTTTCGCTGTAGTCGGAAAGCTCGGGAAGTTCAAGACCGTTTGCCTTTTCTCTGATTGCGGAGGCAATCGGATGAGCAGAATATTTTTCGCTTGCAGCGGCAAGAGCAAGAACTTCGTCGGCACTGTATGAACCGACAGTATTAATCTTGTTTACGCTGAGCTTTCCGCTTGTGAGTGTGCCTGTTTTATCGAATACGAATGTGTCTGCTTTTGCAAGAGCCTCAATATATTTTCCGCCCTTGATGAGTACACCGACTTCGGATGCCGCACCGATACCCGAATAGTAGGAGAGAGGTACGGAAATAACAATAGCACACGGACATGACGCTACAAGACAAACAAGCGCACGGTAGAGCCATTCGCTGAATGCTCCGAGTCCGCAAAGCGGAGGAATTACTGCGATTGCAACTGCAATGAGTACAACAACCGGTGTGTAAACAGAGGCAAATCTTGAAATAAGCTTTTCGCTGTTGCCCTTTTGAGCGGCGGCATCTTCAACAAGCTGAAGAATTCTTGTTGCGGTACTGTCGCCGAAATGTTTTGTGGTTTTGACAGTAATAAGGTTACTGCCGTTGATTGCACCGCTGAGTACCTCACTGCCCTCGCCTGCATCAACAGGAAGGCTTTCGCCTGTGAGAGCCGATGTGTCGAGAGTTGTTTTACCTTTAATAATAATGCCGTCAAGCGGAACTCTTTCGTATGGCTTGACTTCAATGATACTTCCGATTTCAACGCTTTCGGCAGGAACAATCTGTTCCGCACCGTCAACAATAATTGTTGCTGTATCGGGACGAATGTTTGCAAGCTTTTCAATGTCACGGCGGGATGCGTCAACTGCTCGATCCTCAAAAATTTCACCGATAGAAAAGAGAATTGTTACCATTGCCGCCTCAACAAAATCGCCAAGACAGAATGCCGCAATTACCGCAACAGCCATAAGCGTTGTTTCGTCAATTCTCAGCTTTAGAATGTTTTTTGCACCCTTGATGAATACCTTGTAACCCGAAAGAAGGGTTGCAACAAAACACGCTGCGAGTACAACATAATGAACAGCCGTAACACCGTCAAGTGTAAGGTGGAGAATTTCGGACACTACAGCAAGTACAATTGAAATTGCAAGGAAGATTGTGTCATGGTTGATTTTCTTTTTCGTGATTTCGGGTTCTGCCTTTGTTGTGATATCATTTTTCGGAGTTTTGTCAACAACGGTTACACCGTTCTCAATGCTGTCGCAGATTGCCTGAATTTCGGAAACAGGATTCTGCTTTTCGCTTTTGAAGTTGAGAAGTTTTGTCGCAAAATTAAAGCTTACATCCTCAAAGCCGTTTGTTTCTGCAATTTTAGCCTCAATTTTGCCCGCACAATGAGCACAATTGAGATTGTCTAAAGTGTAGGTGTATTTTTTGAGATTGGTTTTCGGAGTTTTGTCAACAACAGTTACACCGTCCTCAATGCTGTCGCAGATTGCCTGAATTTCGGAAACAGGATTCTGCTTTTCGCTTTTAAAGTTGAGAAGTTTTGTCGCAAAATTGAAGCTCACATCCTCAAAGCCGTTTGTTTCTGCAATTTTAGCCTCAATCTTGCCTGCACAATGAGCACAGTTGAGATTGTCAAGCTGATATTTGTACCTCATATGTCTCCCTCCTTATTCAAGAACATGGTCAAGTCCCATTTCTATGATTCGTTTCACATGGTCATCGTCAAGGCTGTAATAAATCTGTTTTCCTTCACGGCGAACACGCACCAGCTTGTTCTGCCTTAACACACGCAGTTGGTGGGAAATTGTGCTTTGCTCCATGCTGAGAGCTTCAGCAATGTTGAGCACCGACATTTCATTTTCCGAAATGGTGTACATAATGCGAAGTCGGGTTGAATCACCGAAAACCTTAAAAAGGTCTGCAAGCTCAAATAGCACATCAATGTCGGGCATTTCGGGAGTGGTTGTTTTTTCTTTGTTTTCCATAGGCGTCCCCTTTAATTTTCTCTCAGGTTAATAGTTATACTTGAACATATGAAGATATGCTCATATGTTAATTATAATATAGCATTCCCTTTTTAAAAAGTCAATAGACACACACGAAAAAATGTAATGTTTTTCAAGTTTTTTTGCCCCAAAGTTTCACTTGTTTATTGTGTCAGTTTGGAAAGTATATATGGTATAGAAAGTTAATTTTAAATTTGAAAAAAGAAGATTGAAGGTGTAAAATTATTATAGGAATAACGGAACGATATTTTTCTGTGTTCAATTTGAATTGGAAAATACTCAGATGCCTGATGATAACACGAAAATAACACTTGTTTCAATTTGTAATAATTTTACAAAAAATTGCTTTGATTAATTACTTCTTTTTAGGAAAAAACGGTTTTAAAAAGCATGGTTGGTTATATTAAAAACAAAAAAAGCAACAAATTAATAATTTGAGTACAACTTGCCCAAAAATAGATTACAGTTTTATTATTCCGTTGACTTTACTACAATTTTGTAGTATCATTTTCTGTAAGAGAATTGTTAAATTACATCTGCGTAACCGAGTGGGTTCGTTTTTAATAAAATGTAACAAATTAGTTCTCATTATGAATTTTAGATTCGTATAATTTTTGATTTTTACTTATACACTATATAGATATACATTTTCAGATATTTAGCTTATTTAGTTAAAAGTATCTTCTACACATTAATTGGGGTGTAACAATTGGAGAAGTTCGTAGTTACCGGCGGAAAGCCATTATCGGGTGAAGTGACAATCAGCGGTGCGAAAAATGCAGCCGTTGCAATTATTCCGGCAGTTATTCTTTGTGATGAACCGTGCCAGATTGAAAATATTCCTAACATCAGCGATGTATCACTTATCAGCAGAATTCTTCAGCAGATGGGTGCTAATGTAAGACGAATCAACCGTTCGTCCTTATATATTGATCCTACAAAAATCCGCACATGCAATGCTGTGACCGACCTTGTAAGAGGTATGAGAGCGTCATATTATCTTCTCGGCGCACTTTTGGGCAAGTACGGCAAGGCTAAGGTGGCTCTTCCGGGCGGCTGTAACTTTGGCGTGCGTCCGATTGACCAGCATCTTAAAGGCTTTGAGGCTCTCGGTGCGACAACTCAGCTTGTTGACGGTGCGATTATAGAGGCAGAATGCGACAGCCTTGTCGGTACACATGTGTACCTTGATGTTGTGTCCGTTGGTGCAACAATGAACATTATGCTTGCCGCATCAAAGGCAAAGGGACAGACCATTATTGAAAATGCCGCAAGAGAACCGCATATTGTTGACCTTGCGAACTTCCTTAATTCAATGGGTGCGGATGTCAGGGGCGCAGGTACGGATGTTATCAAAATCCGTGGCGTTGAGTATCTTCACGGCATTACTTATTCGATTATTCCCGACCAGATTGAGGCAGGAACATATATGTGTGCCGCCGCCGCAACAAGAGGTTGTATTACGGTAAAGAATATTACACCGAAGCATCTTGAATCAATCAGCGCAAAGCTGCGTGAGATGGGTGTTAAGATTACGGAATATGATGAGGCTCTCAAGGTTGATGCGTCATCTGCTCCGCTAAAGCGCTGTAATATCAAGACAATGCCGCATCCCGGCTTTCCGACAGACTGTCAGCCGCAGTTTGCCGCATTGCTTATGAGCGTTCCCGGAACAAGCATCATCAACGAGAATGTTTGGGATAATCGCTATCAGTATGTCAGCGAGCTTATCAGAATGGGTGCGCAGATTTCTGTTGAGGGCAGACTTGCAATCATTGAGGGCGGTGTTCCGCTCACAGCGGCTCCCGTTAAGGCAACCGACCTTCGTGCAGGTGCGGCTATGATTATTGCCGCTCTTGAAATTAACGGTACAACAGAGATTTCTAATATTCAGTTCATTGAGCGTGGATATGAAGATGTTGTTGAAAAGTTCAGAGGACTTGGTGCAGATATCAAAAAGGTGTATTTCACAGGAGACAACGAGCAGGAACTCGGTGCCTGACTAAAATTTAATTAGAAATCAAAGCCGTTTTCTTTGTGAGAACGGCTTTTTTGTGAGATAATTTACAAATTTTAAAATTTGTGTTATCATATTCGTTACACTAAAGATAAGGATTGATTGTTTTGGCAAGAGCAGTACCGCTGTTCAGCGGAAGTAAGGGTAACAGCTACTACATAGGTTCGGCAAGCGAAGGCGTACTGATTGACGCAGGCCGTTCATGTAAGCAGATTGAAAATGCCATGCTTGCAAACGGACTTGATATGGGCAGTATCGGGGCGGTTTTTATAACTCACGAGCACACTGACCATTGCAGTGCGTTGCGTGTGCTTGCAAAGCGTTACGGCTTTAAGGTGTATTCAAGCCTTGGTACGCTCAATGCTTTGAGGGCAGGTAATAAGCTTGATCCAAACACAGATGCAGATGTTATAACTGACGAGGTTGTAATCGGCAATATGCGTGTTCAGCGAATTGACACCCCCCACGATGCGGCGGAAAGCTGTTGTTACCGTGTTACTGCTCCCGACGGAAAATCCGCACTTATAGCAACCGATATGGGCGTTATGTTGCCCGATGTCAGAACTGCCGCAGAGCAGAGCGACTTTGTTGTGCTTGAGTCAAATCACGATATCAATATGCTCAAAAACGGATTTTATCCTTATCCGCTAAAGCAGAGAATCCTTTCAAACAGAGGACATCTTTCAAATGAGGCTTGTGCAAAAGAACTTGTTAACCTTGTTGAAAAGGGAACTTTAAGACTTATGCTCGGCCATCTCAGCGAAGAAAATAATACCGTTCCGCTTGCAATGTCAACATCCGTAGACCTGCTCACATCAAAAGGAATGAAGTACAAAAGCGATTATTCGCTTGATGTTGCTCCGAGTGTAAGCACAACAAAAGCCATCATCTTTTAACCTTAAACAAACAAGAGGAATATGATTAAGATTAACATAATTTGTATCGGCAAAATCAAGGAAAAATATTTTACCGACGCAATTGCAGAGTATGCAAAACGCTTGACCGCATTTTGTAAATTCAATATTATTGAGCTTTCGGAAGAACGCATTAAGAGCAACATACCGAATAGGTCGCAGATTGATGAGGTTATTTTCTCTGAGGGAAAACGAATCATGCAAAAAATTTCGCCTTCGGATTATGTTGTTGCAATGTGTATTGAGGGAAAGTCTATGTCGAGTGAGGAGCTTTCAAAGCTGATTGACAATGCGTCTGTAAGCGGAAAAAGCACCGTTGATTTTATTATCGGCGGCAGCTACGGGCTTGACGAATCGGTTAAAAAACGGGCGGATGTCCGTCTTTCAATGAGCAGAATGACCTTTCCTCACCAAATGGCAAGAATGATTTTAAGCGAACAGATTTACCGTGCGTTTGAGATTTCATCAAACGGTAAATATCACAAATAAGTTACGGAGTTACTATGGCGCTTGACGGAATTTTTTTAAGACATATTAAAAGTGAAATAGAAAAAGAGGCTCTCGGTGCAAGGGTGTCGCAGATTTATCAGCCGAACAGAGAGGAGCTTGTGTTCGGGCTGAGAACATTTTCCGGCAACAAAAAGCTGTTGCTTTCTGCACGAGCAAATTCACCGAGAGTGAACTTCTGTTTGTCAACACCCGAAAATCCTGCACAACCTCCGATGTTCTGTATGCTTTTGCGAAAAAGAATCGGCGGCGGAAAGCTTGTGGGACTTCGCCAGAACGGTTGCGACCGTGTTCTTATGCTCGATTTCGAGTGCGTGAACGAACTCGGCGATACTGTGATGATAACTGTTGTATGCGAAATTATGGGTATGTACAGCAACATAATTATTGTCGATTCAAACGGCGTCATCATTGATTCACTCAAGCGTGTAGATCTTACAATGAGCAGTAAAAGACTTGTACTGCCGAATATAAAATACGAACTTCCCGAATCGCAGAACAAGCTGAATCTCCTTAAATGTTCGGTGCTTGATGTGTGTACAGCCGTAAAAAATCTTGACACGGAAATGCCGCTTAACAAGGCGCTGTTAAGGACAATTGAGGGCGTTTCTCCGATTGTATGCCGTGAGATTGAATACAAGGTTATGGAGGGCGCAACAAACAGAATTGAGGGTGTGCTTTTTGACCGACTCGCAGTTGAAATTGAAAAGCTGAAAAGCGTTTGCAGCGATTGTTCGGGCAAGCCTGTTGTGGTTTATCGTGAGGACGGCAAGCCTATGGACTTCTGCTTTATGAATGTTGAGCAGTACGGCGATTTTGCAAAGGTTGAGAGTAAGGAAAGCTTCTCCGATTTGCTTGACGGATTCTATGAGGCTCGTGACAGTTGTGACAGAATGAGGGTGAAATCACAAAGCCTTACAAAGCTTTTGAACAACACACTTGAAAGGCTTGCACGAAAAATTGCAAAGCAGAAGAGTGAGCTTGAACGCTGTGCAGACCGTGAGCATCTTCGCATATGCGGTGACCTTTTACAGGCAAATATCTATCGCATTGAGCGTGGTGCGGAGTATGTTGATGTTGAAAACTTTTACGATGAGAACAACGCAATTTTACGCATAAAGCTTAATCCGGCAATCTCACCTTCGGCAAATGCTCAGAAGTATTACAAGGATTACCGCAAGGCTAAAAATGCCGAAATTATGCTCAAAGAACAGCTTGAAAAGGGCAGGGAAGAGCTTGATTATATTAACTCGGTTCTCGATACGGTTGACCGTGCGGAGAATGAAAAAGACCTTGCACAAATTCGTGAGGAACTTACCGAGCAGGGCTATCTCAAGGTTCAAAAGGGCAAAAAGCCCCGTCAGACAACTTTGCCGCCGCTCGAATTTGAATCAAGCGACGGCTTTAAAATCCTTGTAGGAAGAAACAACCGCCAGAATGATAAGCTGACTTTGAAAACAGCGTCAAAGAACGATATGTGGCTGCACACAAAGGACATTCACGGTTCTCATGTAATTGTTGTTTCGGACGGCAAAGAGATTTCCGACACGGCAATCTACGAGGCGGCACGGCTTGCGGCATATCACAGTAAGGCGAGAAACAGCAGTCAGGTTCCTGTTGACTGCACACTTGTTCGCTATGTGTCAAAGCCAAACGGCTCAAAACCGGGTATGGTGATTTATGTCAACAACAAAACCCTGTATGTAAAACCGTCACAAACGGTTGAAAAGCAGTAAGATATTTTAATAAAAATTAAACGGAGGGCAAGACGCTCTCCGTTTTTATGTTAATTTAATTGTTTTTAACGGGCGGTAAAATCGAATGTAAAAATTCGTATTTTAGGGGTGCAGAATTTGAACTCATACCCTTCGAAATTTGCACCTGCCCCCTTCAGAATTTGAACCCGTCCCCTTCAGATTTTGAAGGGGACTACTTCAGAATTTGAAGCCTAATAATACCCATAGAAAAAGACTAAGAGAATAATACCAAGTAAACAATACCAATTGAAAAATGAGGAGGAATTCAGATGACCGAACTGACAAAATTATCCTTCAAAATCCCATTCGGGGACATAGCTTTCATCTGCGGAAGAAAGCTCCTGTGTAAAGCCGTCAATTCCCAGTCGCATCATTTCAAGCTTTACCTTGTCATATTCTCTGCGTGTGATTTTACGGTTAATTCGTGAAAACTCCCTGTCGCTGACCTTGCCCATAGGAATGTACTGACACATAAGACTTAACAAAACCTGATCGCCGAATCTGCGTTTTACAATATCAAGCACTTCAAGACTGTTCTTTGTGTGGGCAGGCAAAATCAGATGCCTTACGATAACGCCCTTTTTCATAATGCCGTCATCGTCAAACTGAGGCAGACCAACCTGAAAAGTCATTTCGTGAATTGCTGCAACAGCCGTGTTGACATAATTCGGTGCGGAAGAGTATTTTACCGCAAGAAAATCATCTGCATATTTAAAGTCGGGAAGATAAATATCAACAAGTCCGTCAAGCATACTGAGAGTTTTCGGACTTGTGTATCCGCTGCAGTTATATACAATCGGAATTCTCGGTTTGTAAATTTCAAGACTTTTAACAACAGCGTGTGCAAAATGGTCAGCCGTTACAAGGTTGATGTTATGCACTCCCTTGTCCTCAAGTTCTTTGTAACATTCGGCAAGTCTTTCGGGAGTGATTGTTCTTCCGCCGTCCTCGTTTGAAATTTCGTAGTTCTGGCAGTACACGCATCTCATTGTACAGCCTGAAAAGAAAACAGTTCCGCTGCCCCTTGTACCGCTTATGCACGGTTCTTCGCCATAGTGCGGAGCAACCCTTGCAACAACGGGCAGTTCTCCCATTTTACAAAATCCGTTTCCGCTGTGGGCGGTACGAACAGCACCGCATTTTCTCGGACATAAATTGCAAATCATGATATCACCTTATTGTCTGATATATAATGTCTGATAGAACATTAAACACTATTGTACCACGATTATGACAAAAGTTAAAGTCTTTGCAAATTAAAGTGTGAAATCAGTAAGATAATCTTCGATGATATCGTCAAGCTGGCAGAGTTCAAGCTCAAGCTCGTTGCACATTTCGACAAGCTCCGTCATTTCACGAAAGCTTTCGCTGATTCCCGACACGGATTTTATAAGCTTTTTGCCGCAAAATGCGCTTATCCCAAAGGTGTTAAACCCGTTTTCGGGTGTATGATTCAATTTGTAGGTTATCATTTTTCCCCTCCGGATGACAACCGGTCACAAGATAATAATACTATTATGTTGCGATATTGTCAATATTATTACAAAAATATTGTTAAGTTGTAAACAAATAGTGATGTATCAGTAATAAATTGTACATAATGACAAATGAATGTAAACCGCGGTTAAAGAATTTTATAACAATAAAAACTTTAGTTCGATAAAATCTTAATAATATGTAACAAAGTATTACATATGGTATATAATTTCAGCGCAGTCAGATTTTTCGGCAAACGGCAAATAACATATCGGCGACAGTTAACTGCTGAAATATTGCAATAATAATAGTTAATTATTGCTTTGTGTCAGTCTTTATTTGTGCATAATGTATAAAAAGCGTTCTTAAAGTTTGGCTTTAGGATGCTTTTTTAGTTCTTAATAGGAAAAATACGGCATTTATAAATGTTAAAATATAGTTATCGTGCGGTACTTTGTGCGAAATAATATTTAGGAGTGAAAATATGAGATTACGCAAACCGTTATCGATTCTTCTTTCTCTGTCCATGATTGCAGGTATGTCGGCCTTTGCCTCAAATGCGGCAGTAGCAAGCGATGAATCGGTTTCAGCAGGCAATTATTACAATGCAAATTATCTTGAAAGCTATGCAAGCAAAGCGTATAACGAATCGGGACTCGGTTCAGTCTACAGCAAAACTTCCACAACATGGAAAACCTGGTCACCTGATGCGTCATCCGTAAAGCTCAAGCTCTACACAACAGGTTCTGACAACGAGGCGGGTGCTTCGGCAATCGGCACCTATGATATGAAAAAAGACAGTTCAACAGGTGTTTGGTCACTTAATCTGAGTGGTGATTACAAAAACAAATATTACACATATCTTGTAACAGTAAACGGCACAACCAAGGAAACACAGGATGTTTACTCACAGGCTGTCGGTGTAAACGGCAACCGTACAATGGTTGTTGACCTTGACTCAACCGATCCGAGCGGTTGGTCGGACGATAAGCATGTTCTCTTTAACAGCGCATCCGAGGCGGCTGTATGGGAAGTTCATGTGCGAGATTTTTCAGTTTCCAAAAACTCGGGTGTGAGTGAGGATAACAAGGGTAAGTACCTTGCATTTGCCGAGGGTGGCACAACTCTTAATTCAGATACAAGTTCATCAGCCGTTTCAACAGGCATTGACTACCTTGTTGAGCAGGGCATTAACTGCGTTCAGCTTATGCCTGTTTATGATTACGGTTCGGTAAAGGAAGATGTTGCAAGTTCTTCTTCAAACCGTAACTGGGGTTATGATCCGGTGAACTATAACGCTCCCGAGGGTTCATATTCAACAAACCCATATGACGGCAACACAAGAATCACTGAGTTCAAGCAGATGATTCAGGCTCTTCATGACAGAGGAATTTCAGTTGTAATGGATGTTGTTTACAACCACACATTCTCAACCGATTCCTGTTTTAACAGAACTGTTCCGGGTTACTACTACAGAATGCATTCATCATCAGCATATTCAAACGGTTCAGGCTGCGGTAACGAAACTGCGTCAGATAAGCTGATGTACAGAAAGTATATGATTGAATCCGTAAAGTATTGGGCGGAGGAATACCACATTGACGGTTTCCGTTTTGACCTTATGGGTATTCACGATATCACAACAATGAACGATATCCGTTCTGCTCTTGACGGACTTTATTCAGACGGTTCGGGTAAAAAGATTCTCATGTACGGTGAACCGTGGACAGGCGGTTCAGTTGCAATTTCCGACGGTTGCTCGCAGTCAAAGGCAGGTTCACTCAACCCAAGAGTAGGTATGTTCTGCGACAGCTACCGTGATGCAATTAAGGGAAGCACAGACGGTTCCGATAAGGGATTTGTTCAGGGCAACACCGATAAGGCCGGAACGGTTGCAAACGGTGTAACCGGCAAGGGCTTTTCGGCTCAGGCTCCTTCACAGACAATTGCTTATGCCGATGCTCACGATAACCTTATCCTCTGGGATAAAATTGTAAAGAGTAACGGCTCATCAAGCTGGAATTCAACATCTTCATCACTCAGGGGACAGGTTAAGAAAGTAATGGGACTTCTCCTTACTTCACAGGGTATCCCGTTTATGACGGCAGGCTCGGAATTTTGCCGTACAAAACAGGGTGATACAAATAGTTACAAATCAAGCGACGCAATAAATGAGATTGATTGGTCAAGAGTAAAGACCTACTCGGATGTTGCCGCTTATTACAAGGGACTTCTTGAAATCAGAGAAAACTATTCTCCGATGAAGAGTTCAACATTCAACACTCCTTCATTCCAGTCAACACACGGTGATGTTGTTGCTTACACATATTCAAACAACAAGTCAAATGAGTGGGGCAAGGTTTGTGTTCTTGTAAACGCAAGTTCAACAAATGATTGGCCGATTACACTTGACGGCAGCGGCTGGACAGTAGTTGCAGACGGTACGACGGCAGGTCTTAAAAGTCTTGGTACAGTTTCGGACAACACATATACAGTTCCTGCAAACAGCGCCTGTGTGCTTGTTCAGAGTTCAACATTCAACAACCTCAAGGTTAGTGAAAAAACATTCGGTACGGTAACAATTAAACATATTGATGACAGCGGAAATGTTCTAAAGACATCAACGGCAAAATATGCAGACGGTACAACATACCGTACTTACCCCGACACAACCATCCTTTATGACTATACTCTCAAGGATACTCAGGGTGTAACTTCGGGTACTGTTACAGGCGGAAAGAACTACAATGTAACTTATGTTTACAGCTCCAGCGGTATTCGTTCAGGCTATGTTACGGTAAATTATGTTGACGAAAACGGTGAGTCAATTAAGGATACCGTTTCAACAAAGTATCGTGAAGGCGACAGCTACAGCGTTCCGTTCACATCAATTCAGGGCTATCAGCTTGACACAGACAAGTATCCTGCCAACACGACAGGTACATTTAACGGTACGAACACAACCATTAACTTTGTTTATAAGGCACTTGACAGCACAAGTTCGGTTGTTCACTACTATAACTCAAACAACTGGTCAAATGTTCGTTGCTATGCTTACACAGACGGCGGTGAAGAGCCTAACGGCAAGTGGAACAACGCAACTGTTATGACAAGTGAGGGCAACGGATGGCTCAAATGCACAATTCCTGCACCAAGCTCATATGTAATGTTCCACACAAACTCACAGCAGGAGCCGGGTGCAAACGAGACAGGCTACCTTGTTTCGGGCGAGGCATGGATTCAGAATAAGAAACTCAGCTTTAGCAGCAAGGTTATTACAAGCCACATTGACGCCGCAACAGGTGAAAAGATTGCCGATGATGAAATTTTAATTCAGTCAAAGGTTTCTTCCGACGATACATACAAAACTTCTCCGCTTTCGGGCAGAACAGATGTTATTGCTCCCGTAAATGCGTCAGGTAACCTTTCATCGGGTATTATCAATGTTGTTTATCTTTACACATCATCGGAGCGCCCCTCAACTGCTCCTTCAACGGTAACTCCTACCACAGCCCCCGTTACACAGCCGACGGAAAAAATCCTTATCGGTGATGTTAATCTCAATGGTGCGATTGATATAGTTGACACAACAGCGGTTCAGAAGTACATTGTGAAGCTTATAACACTCTCAGACAAGGCTCTTATCGCAGCCGCAAGATGTGACGCTGACGGCGAGAATGATATCGTAAGCGTTAAAGACGCAACATACATTCAGATGTATGTCGCAAAGCTTGACGGTCACGGAAATGTCGGCACTTATTATGAGTCGGAAGTTGCGCCGACAACCGCCCCTGTTACCGAGCCGGCAACAGAAGAGCCGACAGTTGCTCCGACAACCGTTCCTGCAACAACAGCTCCTGTTACAGAGCCTACAACCACTCCGTCATCAACCTATACAGTTAAGTTTACGGATTCACTCAACTGGGATGGTACACTCTACTGCTACTCATGGGCTGAAGACGGTACATCTACAAAATCATGGCCGGGCGTTGCGATGACATATCTCAACACAAATGACTATGGTCAGAAGGTTTACTCGGTTGAAGTTCCGAACACTGTTGATTACATTATTTTCACAAACGGTTCGAGTCAGACCATTGATATCGGTTTTGACGGCACTTCGCTCAATTATTATACAGAGTCGCAGTATGATTCAAAGGGTCATGCTTATGTCGGCTCATGGTAATCATTTTTTGAAAAAGTGTAAATAAGTAAAAATATAAGTCGGCAAGACAGTACACAAATTAAACTGTCTTGCCGACTTTTTATGTTGGTTTGAAGCAGGGGCGAACCGTGTTTTCCTGCCTGAAATATAATCGCAATGCTATCAATCTAAAAAGAGAGCGTGAAATCACGCTCTCTAAAATCATCATAATTATAAAACTTTATATAATCGTTCCGCCGCCAACTACATATTCACCGTCATAGAGGACTGCTGCCTGACCTTTTGAGATTGCTCTTTGCGGTTCGTCAAAGACAATGTGCAGGGTGTTATCGTCAATCTGTTCAACGATTGCGTCCTTTTCGGGCTGGCTGTAACGAACTCTCGCCTTGACTTTAATCGGCTTGTCGATTTTGTCACAGGTGATGAGGTTTATGTCCGTTGCATAAAGCTCCTTTGAGAAAAGCTCGTTGTTATCGCAGAGAATAACCTCGTTGGTGTCAAGATTCTTTTCCTTAACATACATAGGGTGGGGGAGTGCAAGTCCAAGACCTTTTCGCTGACCTACGGTGTAACGGATAATTCCCTTGTGTTCACCGAGAATATGACCTTTGGTATCAACAAAATTACCGTTAGGATAAGTTCTGCCCGTGTACTGTTCAATGAATTTTGCATAGTCCCCGTCGGGAACAAAGCAAATGTCCTGACTGTCGTGTTTTCGTGCGTTTATCAAACCAAGCTCATTTGCAATTTCACGCACCTTTTCCTTTGTATATGTGCCAAGAGGAAGAAGTGTTTTTGCAAGCTGTCTTTGTGTAAGACAGTACAGCACATAGCTTTGGTCTTTTGTGCTGTCAACCGATTTTTTCAGCAAATAGCGGTCTGCACCCTTGTCATACTCAATTGTTGAGTAATGCCCCGTGACAACGCAGTCAAAGTCAAGCTCTTCTGCACGGCGAATGAGCTTTTCAAATTTGATAAAGCGGTTGCAGTCAATGCAGGGATTCGGTGTTGTACCGTTTTCATAGGCTCTGATAAAGCGGTCGATTACATTTTCCTTAAAGCTGTTCTTGAAGTTATAGACATAGTAGGGAATGCCGAGCTTGAGGCAAACTCTCCTTGCATCATCAATGTCATCAAGAGAACAACAGGTTTTTTCTCGCTTTTCACCGATATCTTCGTTATCAAAGAGCTTGAGGGTAATGCCCGTTGCGTCATATCCCATATCCTTGGTAAGAAATGCGGCAACCGAGCTGTCAACTCCTCCGCTCATTGCAATCAATGCTTTGTTAGTCATTTATTCCTCCCGAACAGATTTGCGTTCATAAGTAATTTATCAGCCGAGTCTGATCATTTCGTCAATGCACTTTCTTGCGTCTGTGATAGTCTGATCGTCAAGCTTGATTTCTTCTCCGCCGTTGCCGTTAAGGCAGTTGTAAACATCAACAAGTGTTGTTGATTTCATATTCGGGCAGATGAGCTTTAATGTAAGACCGTAGAAATTCTTGTCCGGACATTCATACTGCAAATGTTCGGCAATGCTGATTTCTGTACCGATAATGAATTCCTTTGCATCGGATTTCTTTGCATAATTCATTATGCCCGATGTTGAGCCGACATAATCAGCCATAGCAACAACTTCGGGAGTGCATTCGGGATGAACAAGAACGAGTGCGTTCGGATGAAGCTCCTTAGCCTTCTTAACATCCTCAACATTTACGCAGGCATGAATCGGACAACCTCCGTTGAGAAGCTTGATGTTCTTGTCGGGACACTGCTTTGCAACATAGTCGCCGAGGTTGCAGTCGGGGATAAAGAGAATGTTCTTATTATCAAGATTGTTTACTATTTTAACAGCCGATGAGCTTGTTACGCATACATCGCAAATTGTTTTGAGTTCTGCTGTAGTATTGATGTATGCAACAACTGTGTAATCGGGATACATTTTCTTAACCTGAGAAATAAGCTGTTTGTCCATCTGGTCTGCCATACTGCAGCCGGCAACAGGCTGTGCAAGGTAAACAGTTTTTTCAGGTGAAAGAATTTTGCAGGTTTCAGCCATAAATCTTACACCGCACATAAGAATGTTCTTGTTTTCGGCTTTGCTTGCGTCAACACTCAGCTTGTAGCTGTCGCCTGTGTAATCTGCAATTTCAAGAATTTCATGCGCCTGATAGCTGTGGGCAAGAATACAGACATCCTTTTCCTTTTTCAGCTTGAGAATCTGTTCTTGTATTGATGAAATATTCATAATAGCTTTCCTTTCAAGGTAACAAGGTAATTAAAATTACTCCCCTTATTATACATTTTCAGCAGTTTATATGCAATAGCTTTCGGTGTAAAAAAGCTGTATTTTTTGCGTTTTTAACAAGAAACAGCCCATATTTTTGGTTGTATTTAAAAAAATATTTTTGTTCCTTTAGACTTTACACATAAATGAATATGTGCTATAATTAAGTATAAATTTTGAATAGTATCATATCCCAAAGTTAGAATGGGTTAAATTAGGAGGATTATGTGATGAAAAAGACAATTGCTGTGTTATTTGCAGTTATGATGATGTTATTGTCGGTAGTTCCCGCATTTGCTGCCGAAAGTCCTCAGCCGAGTACATTTAAATACAAGGTAGAGATTATTCCGACAGAGGGCGGTGACGGTGATTATAAGTTCACAACAGGTATTGACGAAAAGGGCGAACAGCATGTATTTATTGAGCCGCTTCCTTATGACGGCTATACTTTTGATCACTGGGAAATTTCGGGCGGTCCTTTCAGAACCGACAGCAAGTATACAGATGCTAATATGAATATTATTATTTCAGGTGACATTGTTTGTACTCCTTATTACCGTAAGGCAAGCAGCGGCGGCACAACAGGTCCTGTCGCTACAGCTACGGCAAAGAAAGATGATTCAACAACTTCACCAAAGACAGGCGCAAGCGATGTTGTACCGTATGCAATTTTAGTTCTTTCTCTTGCGGCTTGCGGTGCGGCTGTATTTAAGCTTGTAAAGAGCAAATAATCCAACCTTAACTAAAAATCAAGAGACTTCTCATAAGGAAGTCTCTTTTTTATTCATTAGATGTTTGAATAATCAGGTTTTGTATTGCAGATGCAGTAGTTTGTAAATTGTAATAAAATTTTACTAACAGGTAATGATTAATTGACATACTGACACAAAAATGATACAATATAACCAATTGGGAGTTTTTGATATGAGCAGAAAAAGAAACAAATTTCTTATAGCTTTGATTATTTTGCTTGTGGCTGCAATTATCGGCACACTTGCGTACATAGTCGTTAAAAACTTAAATGAAAATAACGAACGAAAAAGTCTTGATAACATCGCAGGCTCGTATGCGTCAGGCATTGAAAACGGTACAACCTCTGCAACAGAATCTGCAACAGAAGTGACTTCACCGTCAATCAATGTGAAAAAGGTCGAAAATCCGATTGATTTCAAGTCGCTTCAACAGCAGAACAGCGACATTTATTCGTGGATTTACATTCCGAATACAAATGTAAATTATCCTGTTTTGCAAAGTCATCTTGACGATAACTTATATCTTGACCACGATATTTATAAGAATTACAGCTTTTCGGGCAGTATCTATTCGCAGATGTGCAACAAGCGTGATTATTCCGACAGAGTGACTGTGCTTTACGGTCATAATATGGCAAACGGCTCAATGTTTGCAACGCTTCATCGCTTTTATGATGCCGATTTTTTTAACAAGAACAGGTACATCTATGTTTACACTCCCGACAGAAAGCTTACATACGAAATTGTGTCAGCTTTTGAATATGATAACCGACACATTATGAATTCGTTTGATTTTTCCGATGATAATGTATTTTCGGATTATCTCAATATGATTAAAAATCCACATTCTGTTTCTGTGAACAAGAGAAATACGGAGCTTACTACCGATGATAAAATTCTTGTTTTAAGCACATGCTTAAACAGCGGTGACGGAAGATATCTTGTGCAGGGAGTGCTGAAGAAAGATGAACCGACAAAATGAAAGTTCGGCTGAGGCAACAACTGAAAATATAGAAAACAAGCTTGATCCGAATACACCGGAAATTCTTGAATCGAAAAGAGGAAAGAACAGTAAGGAGCATGCAAGTGATCCTTCAAGGTTGGATATAGAAGGTTATATTTTCAAGGACAGCAAGTTAATAAAGAAAAAGAAAAAAGTATATACAGATGTGTACGGAGTTGATTCCGACAGCATTGTCGTGAAGAGTAACACCACAAATCACTACAAAAAGCATAGATCAAAGTCGCATCATCACCATTCAAAGCATCGAAAGATGAAAACCTGGAAAAAGGTGCTTTTGTCAATCGGCTGTACATTACTTGGATTAGTTATACTTGCCGTAGGCACGGTTGCGTATTTGATTTATCAGGGCGGAAACGAGCTGTTTAATACTGATATTCATGTTACCGCCCCACAGGGCATTGAAACCGAGGAAAACGGTAAGTATGTCGTATACAACGGTGAAACATATCAGTTCAACGAAAAGGTGACGAATGTTCTGTGTATCGGTGTTGACAAGCGCAACCTTGACGAAAATAATAACAGCAAAGTCAAGGCGAGCGGCGGTCAGGCGGATGTGCTTATGCTTGTGTCAATCGACACTTCAAACGGTAAAATAACACTCTTCAACATTTCGAGAGATTCGATGGTTGATGTCACAATGTATTCAGCAGGCGGTGCGTATGCCGGCACGGAAAAACAGCAGATTTGTCTTTCGTATTCATACGGTGACGGTAAGGAATCAAGCTGTGAAAATACCGTAAATTCAGTTCAGAGGCTGTTCTATAACATTCCGATTAATACATACTTTTCGCTTGACCTTGACGGCATTTCCGCTCTTAACGACAGCGTTGGTGGTGTTGATGTTGTGTCACCCGAAACAATCGGGGAGTTTGTTGAGGGAGAAAGCTATCACCTTGTCGGACAGCAGGCTGAAAGCTTTGTCAGAACCCGTGATACAAGCAAGACCGATTCAAACAATATGCGTATGCAAAGACAGAAGGTTTACATTCAGTCTTTTATGAATACGGTTCTTCAGCAGACAAAGGAAGATTTAACCACGCCGATTGATTTGTTCAATGCGTCTGCTCCGTATTCATGTACAAATCTTAACCCGTCAAAGGTGTCATATCTTGCTCAGCAGGCTGTGCTTGGCGGTATGAACGGAATTGATATGGTTTCAGTCCCCGGTCAGGTTGCAATGGGTTCAAAGTACGCAGAATTCAATGTCAGCGAGGCAGAATTTTATCAGCTGTTTTTGAGTATTTATTATACGAAAATAGAATAATAATCAAACAAATAAAATGCATCAGATTCCAAGTAAGGTTCTGATGCATTTTTGTTTTATGTGCAATGCGGTTGTTATATTGCAGCGGAATTTTCATAATATCAGAATCTATGTGTTTAAACATATGATATCATCAAGACGGGCGGATAATATCCGCCGCTACGGCTCGGTTTGTACAGAAAATTGCAATGCTACGCTCGGGCATAATATGTTTTAATATCGCAAACTTTCTTCACGAATAGGGAACGGCGGCTCGCCGTAATTTAGAGCGAATAACCGCAATGTTACGCTCGGGTGTAATATGTTTTGTAATTAAACAAA
>ULLY01043910.1_pt1 | contig 26731 bp, 16 predicted proteins | sample 1951521 | NCBI WGS metagenome assembly ULLY01 (sample SAMEA4835537, study PRJEB28245) | human gut metagenome | biome: gut microbiome; material: fecal sample | place: Denmark | collected 2008 | reverse complement strand
TCCCTAGCCGGAAGAGCGCTTATGAGATGGTTTGCAAGACCGGAGATATGTATCTTAGCGGTCGTTTCTTCCTATATTTCTATGGCATACCTCAGTTTCTTGTGGAGTCTGAGATCAATTGCAATTTCCGTATAGCCGGCCCTGAGCCTTACGAGGGGTTCTATCCGGAGGTGGGGGATTATATATCATGGACTCAGGAGCGTAATGTCCCTATATCAAGGAGTAATGTGTTTAAGATGAGTCCTGTGTATAAGAATCGATTTACGTTAGGTGGCAGGTCATTACCAGAGACGTATGATAGCAATTTTTGGGACTGCGCTTACCAAAGACCCAACGGCGTCATATGGAGCACCGCCGACGTGTCGGAGAACGGCATGACCGATCCTTGGCTGTCGTACAAGCCTATGGATTACCATGAGTTCAAGACCTCGTTCGGAAAGCTTATAAGCATGAAGGGAATAGAGTCGGATCAAATACTAGCTCGCTTCGAGAATCAGGTAGGACTATATAACGCTATAGACGTGCTGGCGGAAAGAATATCCCCGGAGAATAGCGAGCTAGGGACAGGTGGGCTTTTCGCCTCTCGTGGCATTGAGTATAATAATACGACGTTAGGATATTCCGGGACCCAGAGTCGGGATATGATCAGTTGCGAGTTTGGGCATTTTTGGGTCGATTTAAGGCGTGGTCAGGTGTTTAAGGTAGATTCTAATGGTAGGAATCTTACGGAGGTCACACCGGGGCTTAGAAACTGGTTTAAGGAGCATCTTCAGATGAAGATCATCCGTAGCCGGATATATAACGCTGATACGGACGCTGAGTTGTCTTATTATGATATTGATAACAAGTTTTTTGGTATAGGGTTGTCCATGGGTTGGGATAATAGGTTTAAGAGGGTTCTGATAACCAAGAAAGATTATATACCGGTAGGGAATCCGAGCGAGTACCAATTCCGTGGCGGCCGGTTCTACAGGAACGGACAGGCGGTGGAGTTGCAGGACACCATCCATTTCACGGACGTCTCGTTCACCGTTGGGTATAACTGCCTGAAGGGTGAGTGGAAATCATATTTATCCTACACCCCTGATTATTATATCGAGCACCAGCATTATTTCCAGTCCGGAAAGAACTACTCAAGTGAAAGTCAGGAGATAGGTTTATGGTCTCATGGTTTGACCAACCAATCGTATCAAGTATTTTATGGTAAGCTATATCCGTTTGTTATAGAGGTTCCGGTACGTGAGCAGTACGTGAATAAGATCCTCACCAACTACCAATATCGGATGGATGCCAGAAGATATCAGGATGAGGTTAATTACCAAATTCTTAGGACTACTGGATTTAATAAGGCATGGCTTTATAATGATACGAACAACAGCGGTGAACTTCGGATGGTTATCGCCGACAAGAACGATATGAGCCAGCGGTTAAGGTATCCTGTAACCAATGACGATAGCCGTGAGATACTGGTGACGGAGGTTGATCAGAAGATAAATATAAATGACTATTTTAACGAGGTCAAAGACGATACGAACAATCTTCCGATATGGGTTAAGGATGTGAATGACATTGACCGTAAGATCGACCCCAGGGCTGTCGATTATCATCGGAGGTGGCGGGATCGTCTTCGTGGCGATTGGTTCTTGGCTAGGTTCGTGAATGACATTGAGAGCCGGTTCAAGATGATAGTACGTTGGTTTAGCAACGATGAGAAAGTTTATTGAGGTGATTATATACCTTTAAATATTTGATGTTATGGCAGCAGGGAAAACTAGCAGTAAAAAGAAGGGCAAATGCCCGAAATCAGGATGTATCAAGAAAGTAGGGAGTGATTGGCGAGTGGTCAGTAACAAGACCGGTAAATTATGGCCGGCTAAGTACAAGTCTAAGGAGAAAGCTAAAGGAGCCTTGGCTGCTTATCACATGCATTAGCGTATAAACGGGTACATGATTTATTATGTGCCCGTTTCGTGTTTTTAGGCTTGTGATATTATGGTTATCTTTGTGAAAAACGTAATATATGTCTAAGAAGAATAAACCGGAGGAAATCCCATCGTGGATAAGGGATTTATATAAGGAGGATCTTGATCGTGTCGTAAGAGGCGAGCGTCCTATGTATTTCAGGGGTATGGATGATAGTCCTTTGAGAAACGTGTCCCCGGAGTTTGATATCCTTAGCGGAGGAGCCGCAGTTAAAGGCATGAATGGGATAAGAGGTGCGTTGTCCCCGTTGAATAATGGCATGGGTAATTATAATTTCAGTATCAGGGGTATAAATAAGAAGATCGGTGAGTTGGTTGATGAGGCGGGGCTATATTTACCTGAGAAATTAAGACCTGTATATCGGACTGTGGTGGATGCTATGTCGAGTTCCAAGGATAAGGGGTTGGGTCATATCACGCAGCCGTTGGCCAACGCCCTGTACCCAGCGGACGAGCGACGGGACCGGCGTCTGGAAGGGGAGCATCCCGTTGGTTATGTGGATGCCATAGACGGCATATGGCCTAGGAAGAAATATGGGCTATGGGGAGAAAAAATTGAGAGGAAGCAAGATGGAGGAGAAACAAGAGAGTCTGTTCTTGATAGACCTAGATTCGGGAGCAGGGTATTGGATAATTACGTAGCTTCTGCTCACCCGGTTTTGTCAATAATATATGATATCGCTAATTCAAGGTATACTGATGGCCCTACTCGCATAAATAAAGCTGCGTATTCATCAATAGATCCTATGGGGAAGAATCCGGAATGGTATGAGTATCCTGTTCATTTTATGAAGATGTTCGGGAAATATATATCTGGTGATTTTAATAACAAGTTATATGGCGATAGTGATAATGATGATTTAGGCACAAGAACTAGTGATGAGGCTTGGGCTAAATACAATAAACTCCCTTACGATGAGTCTGTATTGATAGATAATGGTGATGGTACGTATAGTATACGAAAGGAATTATCTAATAGGATGATACCTGATTCGTCTATCGTAAGGAATAGGATTGATGTGAATAGGAGTCTGTTTGATAAGGAAACTAAGGAATACAATGAAGGACTTATAAAAGCTTTAAGTGATGCCGATCCAGAGGAGTATGAGAGGATTCAGAGGGAATATAAGGATCTGAAAAGGGTAAGAGAGGGTGCCATATCAGCGGACGAGATGAATATAAAAGGGTTGAGGTCTCTTTATGATAAGGGGTATGGTGTCGTGAATGAGTATAATTATAGGGATCGTAGACTTGATAAGAACGAGACGGGTCCTCATAGTGTACTTGGTGATTATACGATATATCGTGACAAGGATATGGGCGGATACAGATATAGGGATGTATATGATTTCAATCCCGCTGTCCAGTTTCTTTTGAATGGGGATGTATTTAAGATAGATGGTAGTATTGATAAAAAGGATAGAGGAGGTTCGGTAAATACAGGGAGGGCTTATGGTCCTGGCAAGTATGTAATTGATCCTCGTAGATCAGAGGATAGTAAGATGGCTGTATATGACGAGATATGGGATTATCTGACCGACAAGAAGGGAATACCACAAACGCAAGCTATCGGTATCCTGTCGAACATCGCCGCCGAGTCCGGAGGGGACACCGAAGCCCTAGGAGCCGCCGGTGATTTTGGCATCCAACAATGGCTTGGACCGAGGAAGAAGGAGCTACAGCGCAGGTATGGGAAGAAACCGACATTGACACAGCAGTTGGATTATCTCGTGGATGAGTATCAAGGCAAGGTCCAGGGGTTAGGTTGGAATTACATCAATCAAGGAAAGTTTTTTGACAAGGACGCTCAGGGGAATGAGTATAACTATTATATGTATTCTAAATCCGATTTCGATAACGCCGTCAACTACAAGGACGCTACCGTGGCATGGAATCAAGGATACGGTAGGCCTCTTGGATCGACCTTAAGAAATGAGAAGAGATTTGAGTTCGCTGATATGTTCGCTAATAGGTATGGTGTCCCGGAGAACGAGCCAATGAGATACGAGTTCGGACAGCGGGATTCGGGCACGGGGGACGGAGGTCATCAGCCCGTACCTGAGACGGTAGCCCCTGCCGATCCTTCTTTGGCTTCCCGCTCTTCCATGGATAGCTGGTGGGAGAAGGAAGGCCAAGACCTGTTATATAAGATGCTAGCTCAATCCGGAGCCAATAAGAAAGCTATAGAGGACATCGCCAATAATATTAAGAATGATCCTCAATCGGAGGCGCAGATAGCGGAGGCCGAGCGTATGCGTAGGGAACAGGCAAAAAGGCAGTTGGTTCTTAATATGATACCGGGGTTAAGCCTTAACATAAAAGGTGTGAGTAGAAATAATAGTTAGTATTTTAATGTTAAATAATTTGTTATGAATAAGTTGTTGTTTTTATTTGATGTGTTATTTAAGGGGACTTGTTTTACCCCCCCCCTAGTAGTTTAGGATGGGGGAATAGATGGGTAGATGCTATGGCTGATGATAGGAGGATGGTTATAGCATTGTTAGTAAAATATCTAAGAGGAGGTATGTTATGAGAAGACGTGTAATGACAGGTCCCAAAAGCTTGGATGTATTGTATACATACACTTATAATAGTAATAATTACCATACATTTGTAGCTCCAAAGTCGGCGTATTATTATGTTGAGTGCTGGGGTGGTCAAGGTAATTATGGTTACAATGATAGCGAAGATAGGTTTACCAGATCCAATGACCCTGGGTATGGTGGATATGTGGCTGGATTTATCAAGTTAGTTGGTGGTGATATCATTTATGTGTATTGTGGAAATGGTGGACTTAAGCGGACGAGTAATGTTGTAAAATATAATTATAATGGAGGAGGTTCAGGGCATTCAATGACTAATGAGAGCGCTGGAAGGTATATCTATGAGGGAGCCGGAGGCGGAGCTACAGATTTGAGGTTGTCCAACAATAGCGATCCTCTAAACGTAGATTCTTTAAAGACCCGTATTATGGTAGCCGGGGGAGGCGGTGGAGGATGTGAGTATTATTTTATTGGGCATGGAGGATCAGCGGGAGGGTTGAAGGCGTATCTGGGGGGGCTATGCCAAGGGAACTCCTGCATCCCAAGTAGCGGGAGGATCTAACTCCGGCAATAATTTAACTAACGGAAATGGAGGTCTATTAGGAGTGGGAGGAGGATGTGGTTTTGATGGCGTTTCGTATTCCTCTGGTGGAGGAGGAGGCTTTTATGGAGGACCAAGCGGCGGGATATCGTCGAACGCTATTCAAGCTGGTGGTGGAGGGTCCTCGTATATATCCGGTCATCCGGGATGCGTGAAATATGATAAATATGTATTTACTAACACTAAGATGATAGATGGGAACGGGTTCGTATGGACAGATATGAAAGGGGAATTAGAAAAAATGCCTAATCCTTTGGGTGGATTATATGATTTAGGAAAGGGACATATAGGCTTTGGATATTGTCGTATATCTATATTCCAATAAATATTTATATATCTAATCAGTTTAGTGTTATATTTGCGAAGTAATTAAACGTTTTAGATATGAAAAGATTGTTATTTTTATTTGCTATGTTATTGACGCCGTTCGCTTTGATGGCGCAAGAGGTAATCCCATCAGAAGGGGCTATCACTATTGATTTAACTACCTTCACCGGCATCATGGCTTTCGTCACGATGTCAGCTACGCAGTTAGCCAAGGTTGTGCCGTATATTGACACCCATAAGTGGGCTAAAGTCCTATCCGCCGTAGTCATAGGTATGCTGGTTTGTATATTAGCGTGGCTACTAAAGGTGTCTCCATTGCTTATAGGGAGTGAATGGTGGGAGGCTCTATTATATGGAGTGGCTGTAGGTCTCAGTTCTGCCGGTTTCTATGATTTGGTTAAGGCTATAGGATCATTATTCATAAAAAAAAGTTAATTCTGTACCATAATAATAGCGTTTGCTGAGAGACTCGTCGTTGTAAAATGATGAGTCTCTGTTTTTTTAAATTATCTTTGTGTCAGAACGAAATTAATTTGATATGGGCAAATATGTAATCAAGAGGAAGATACCTAAATATCAAGAGGCTGGGGAAGTCACCCCTATCATGCCCGGTAATGTTGTTGGTCTTCAGGGTATTGGAGTGGAGCCTTTGGTTTCGTCTACCCAGATAGGATTTGATATTCAGCAGCCTGATATTAATACCATTGATACAAGTGATTTGAGCGCTTTGGTTGACAGTAATAAGAAGGTTGATAAGTCTGGTAGTACGGATGTTTTTGATTTTACCTCCATCCCTTACTATGGTGCTGATGATATAGGGTCTAGATTCACTCAGATGGGTCGTGGTATAGGGCGTATGAGAAGTGAGGGATATGGAGATTTATCCACCGGGGCTAAAACAGCTAATACGATAACCACCATAGCCTCAGGAATTAGTGGTATCATGGGGTTGGCTCGTAACGTGGTTTCTGGGATAGCGTCTGAGAAAGGTACTCGTACCAATATCAGGTTGGCTCAGGAGCGTGAGGCCAGACAAAGAAGGCAATCCCAGATGCAGTACAAGGATGGTGGGGGTGTTTATCTAGGGCCTAATAATAGGTTCGATAGCGGAAGCCTTACCGGTGAGTGCCTGTATCCGTTACCTAAGTCGATGGAAGATCAAGCCAACGTAGAGGTCGAGAAGGGTGAGTACGTGACGCAGCCCGGAGAGGCGCCGATGGAGGCTATGGGGCAGAAGCACGCCGATGGTGGAACCCCCGTTTCCTTGGAGCAGGGAACGAAGGTTATTACCGACGACACAACCATAGAGCCGGATTTCGCTAAATACATCAGAGATACGTATGGGATCAAAGCCACGCCTAAGGATACGTATGCTACGTTAATGGACAGGTATAAGGCTAAGATCGGTCTTAAATCGGCTTACGATGATCAGAAAAAGGCGCTGGAGAAGCTGAAGAAAAACGATAAGATAGATGACGAGAATACAAGGCGTTTAAACGCCTCCGTATTATCTAAGGCTATAAATGATAGCAACGATACCGTTAATGGATTAGAGGGAAGATTTACGGACTTCGCTAATGTCATATACAAGGAGCAGGAAGACCGGAAGATGAAGAAGGATGAGGATACGTATTTCGCTAAGGGTGGTGAGATAGATAACATCATATCCAGATCTATGAAAGAATACGGTCTTACGGAGGAGGATATAGCTGAGGCTAAGAAAGAGCTGCTTAAGAAAGTGGCTGGTATTCGTCAGAAGATGGAGAAAGGTGGTAGTTCTTTATTCGATTACCTACTTACTTTCCGTCCCGTAGAGAACAAGTACAATAATAAGGATAACACGTTTGGGTATCAGCGTCAGGGTCAGGATGGCTCTTATGGCGGTATTAATACCGATGAGAGACTGGAGTATTATAAGACGTTCATGCCTTTGGCTTACGATGCTTATATGAGCGCTCCGAAGGCTACTGCTGCCAAGGCTCTTCAGGATGCTATATACAACACTACTGGTGGGTGGATGGGCTTGGCCACGGCGGAGAACCCGATCATCGCCAACGCCGAGGCGCTTCGGGATTACACGACGCTCGTTTCCTTTGGCGGTGAGGATAGTCAAGGCAATTACCCGGAAGATAAGAAAGCTGCATATCATGATAGGATGAGAGACAACAAGTTTGGTCAATACTCCTCATCTCGCCCTATGATCGGTCTAGACGTTGTTACAGAGGAACAGCATAAGGCTCTTAACGATGCCGGTATCACCCATTTTAGCCAACTGTTCTCTGATAAGAACAAGGATGTCGTTAATAAGATACTTGGGGAGGATATGCTTAAGATGCAGGCATTGAGATCCATGAAAGGAATGGAAGGTCTTGATTTTATACTTGACCCTCATAAGGTGGCTCCCGGCCCTATGGATATAGGTGATGTGGATAATCCTGATGTTAAGCTGGATATGCCTGATCTGATTGATCCCAATACACTTCCTAAGACCAACACAAATGCCGGTAAGTCGAACGGCGGCAATGGAGGCAGGAATATAGTAGGTGGTGGTCTTGACTTTCCTGAGGTGTTCAGGATGACCCCGGGAGCCGTGACAACGGAAGGTCTGGAAAGGCATTACGCTCCTACCGTGGATCCGGTGTTGAGATCGGCTGATCAGTATATGGTTGAGGCCAATCGCGCTTTCCAATCACAATTGGATCAGATGGGTAATGTCCCGGATTCCCAGAGAGGGGCTTTATCATCCAACCTACAGGCGATATTAAGTTCCAATATAGGTAAGTATATAAATGAGGTAGAACAAGGGAACGTGGCTCAAAGGACTTGGGCTGATAATGTCAATGCTCAGTCATGGGCTAATACGTACGATAAGAATATAGCCCAACGTCAAGCTTACCAGCAACGTATATTGCAGGGATTGGCTATAAATGACGAGAACTGGGCCAGGTATTTCGATAGCGTAAATGACGAGATCCAGCAGAAGTGGAATACGGCTACGACCATGAATACATTAAGGTCTATATTCGGGGATGTCAAGATCGGTCCTAATGGGCAGTTGATCGCTGATCCTCAGGGAGATATATTGAGTTATAGGAGATTATATCCTGCTCAGGAAGTAACTAAAGGCAAGAAAGGATAAAGGATGGCTTCACAATATAGTATATTAAGGAATTACGGCAAGTACGTATCACCCTACAACATGGATGTCATGATGCAGGGGATGGGGTACATGCAGCAGAAGATAGATACCAATCGGCAGGCTATAAACGAGTATGCTGATTATATTATCAATTCTGACATTATAAAACCTCAGGACAGGGAATATCTTCAGAACAGGTTAAATGGATTGATACAGGACGTGAATAACGTGTATCGTAAATCTAATTTGGCTTCCGACGGTATAGCCAGAAGCATACAGGCTCGTCTTGGAGAAGCTCTGGATACCCGTGTGTTGAATGCTATTGCCGGTACTAGGGAGATCCGGGCTTTTAGCGAGAAGATGGAGGATATGAAGCTGAACAATCCCAAGATGTATAGTCCTATAAACGAGGCTGAGGCTTTTGCGGATGCCGTGGCCTGGATGAATGACGGTCAGGTAGGGACACGTCTTAATCCTATACATTATACCCCTTATACGGATTACCACGCTGAGATTGATGAGAAGATGAAGAATTTCATCTCCCTTAACAAGGGGAAGAAAGTCAATGTACCGGTGATTGATGCCAATGGTAATAGGACGGGCGAGATGCGTGAGATGTATATAGATGAGATGAGTTACGCTCAGGTCAGGGATATAGCCATGGCTTCTATATCTGAGAACGGTAAGGCTCAGATGCAATTAGAGGGAAGATATATGGCTAGAACGAATCCTGACTTATTTAATGTTCAAAGCACCTCAGATTTCCTTAAAGGGTATATTGATGATTTCAGTGTCAAGGAAGAATCCATACGAGCCAAGCTAAAGGGCGTTGGCAATGACAAGGCCAAGAGGGCTAAGTTGGAGTCGGAGCTGGCGGATATTATCAAGCAGAGAAATGATTTCGTGGAGGAGGCCGAGGGCGTTATCGGTAGCAACTACAGCCCGGAGCGAGCCGGCATGTTCATGGTACGACAGCAGTTCCTTCGTGGCGTCGGACTGAGATGGTCTTATAATAACTCATACGAGACGTTGGGTGTTGATGATTATTATTTCAAGGCTAATCAGCAGATGATGGAGAGAGCTAAGTTTAATGAGACAAAAAGGCATAATCTAGCCATGGAGAAAGCAGCGTTGATGAGAGCCAGCAAATTGGGTAAGTCGGAGAATGGGGGTGACGGAGGTGATGACACGACCGGGCCTACCGTGGTTACCAAGAGCGCAAACCTTGACGATGTGAGCATAAGCGATGAGTTCATGAACGGGTTCATAGCCAACGAGAAGGCGGTGACTACCGGCATGGGTAATTTCGTTAAGTCATTATCAGATGACGCTAGAAGGAAGATCGACGCATGGGCGTCTGATCCTGAGAATAGTAACGTGGTCAAGGATATGGATAACGATCAGGTTGTCATGGCTTATTTCAAGGTCAATGGAGGGTCAAGGAACGAGTTGCTTGATTACAATGGTCAGGATAGTTATTTGAAGCGTCTTGGATTAAATACCCAAAGAGGGAAGTATAATAAGATCAATGATGGATTCAATAAGGCGAGCAATGCTGTTTTGGATGGTATTGATACTATAATTCAGAGAGAAGCTAGATCGGACAGTGGGTCAGGTATAGATATTAGTTATGGATTCGGCACATTCAATCTTGGAGATATTAATAACAATGGCGATAAGGTTTTTGATATAAATGGTATAAACGATATAACATTAAATGATTGGAGTAAGTTGTCCGCTTACAGCTCTTTGTTAAATGATAATATAAATACTATTAATTACGGTGTTGAAGGAGAAATGCCTCATGTATCAATGGATTCGGGTCAATCAGGTGTCTTATTGGATCGTGTGAATGATTTAATGGGAACGTCTTTTTCGCTTGATGATATTGAATCTATAATGTCTCTTGCCGTATCTGGGGCTAGTAAGAATAAGCACATTGAGGAAATAAGAGATAGGTTTGCCGGGGATAACAGGGCGATCGCTGTCGCTACCGCTATATATGATGAGGCTCATAAAGAGAGGAATGATTTATTAAGACATAAATGGAGTCGTGGGGATTTAGGTAGGATCGCTGATGACGCTAAACGTGCTGGCGAGGATTACCTGAGACGATATCGTCATGAGTATGCCGAGCGTGAGTATATCTTCTCCGGTGATTATCCGTCTAAAAGTCAAGAAGAGAAAGATTATATAAAGGTTAGTGACCTATTTACCCGTGGTGGCGGTTTTATTCCTAAGGATAAGGATAATGCCAATACGAAGATAACGTTTACCATATCCCCTATAGGTGATGGTAATTATCAGATCATTGGCAATAATGGAGGTGATGGTCGATCTGTTGTTGAGGTAAGCGAGGCTGATCTGGCTGCGAATGGATTTACTTTCTACAAAGAGGATGTAAGCATCCCGTCCGAGACCTATGATTCCGGTGTCGTACCCATATCTTTCGCCAGCTCAAGCAACAACGCTTATGGGAAGATGGCTAAGTCATTGTTGGTAGCTCCATTCGCTTACGCTAGCGGGGCCAAGGACACGGTAATGCCTTATATAGATATGTTTACGAATATAAATGACGGTAATATCAGGAAGAATCAGATGATGATCGCTACTGACGTGTTGTTCGATAACGCTTCTATGTACGAGTTAAGGGCTTCCGGATATAAGTATAATAATGGTTCCTCTGGGATAAATGTTGATATATATAGCAAAGGAGAGGCGAGAGAAGGTAATACCCCGTTATACTCAATTGATCTGGATGGTGTTAATTATGCTGATGAGGTGGCTAGAAAGATTGACTTCTGTCCTCAGTATTATTTGGTCATGGCATGGCAACAGATACTTAGCAAGGAGAATGAGGTGTATTGGAGGAGCGAGGGAAGATCTACTACTGATGATTTCGAGAGCTTCATCTCGCCCATAGCTGATATGATTGATCAGGAGATAAGAAATAGGAATAACGGAAATAGTGGAAATAATGGAAACAATGGAAATCTATAATAATACCTCTAATGGAAAGGATCTTGCCGAGAAGTACAGATATCCTACCATAAACGTAGATAATATAAAGGCTATTGGTACGGATCCCTATGATATACCGGATCGTGACCTGCCTCCGGTATTGGATCCGTATTCCGCTTCCGAGAGATCAAAGTCCCAGATACCGTCATTGTCGGAGAGGATCAAGAATACTGTTAAGACAAATTATTATGATGATATGAAACATATGTCCCCATTAGGATATATGGCTTCTGATCAAAGCTATAAGGGCAGGTTTAATCTTACTGGTCCGGAGATATCGTTGGAGGATTCAAGGTATCGACTTAGTAGCGGTACTTGGATACCTAAATACGAGTCTTATATCCCCGGTGTAGATAACGACACACGTTTATCTAGGAGTCAAGGTAGGACTGAGAAATGGATGAGAGGTTTGGGGAAATTTGTAGGTAAGACTGCCCTATACGGATTAGGCGGCGTTATCCAGCCTTTTTATGGTATTTACGCCGGTGTATCCAGAGGTAATTTTAACGCTGTTTTTGATAACGATTTCACTAGGTGGTTGGATGATCAGGATAAGAAGATGGATTACGGCTTAGCTCATTATTACAATCGTGAGGAGCGGGATATGAATTTCCTTCAAAGCATGACCACGACTAATTTCTGGTCTAACGATTTCTTATCCGGTCTTGCTTTTACTGCTGGAGCCATGTTATCGTCAGCCGTATATTCCGGCGCTGGATTGATGAACTTAGCTCGTACGGGAGCTAGGGCAGGCGTGGCATTGGCTAGGATAGGCAAGGCGGCTTCGGATACCAAGAAAGCGTTCGGCGCTTACCTCAGGGCCGCCCGTATAGGACAGAGGGTAGGCAAGGGACTGGACACCGCCGCCTTCCTTGGCACGTCCACCGCATGGGAGGCATCTGTCGAGGCCAGAAGTATGCTGATGGAGGCTGAGGAGAATTTCAGGCAGTCTTACCGTAACGCTTATGGAAGGGAAGTCCCATATGAGGAGCTTATGAAGTTCAGGGCTGACAATGCCAATGCCGCTAACGCCGTATTTGCCGCCAACGTCGGCATATTGTCATTATCCAATATAGCTATGTTCGGCGATATGTTCGGCATGGATCTTGGCGTGGATAAGTTCATAAAACGCAATATATTTGGTGTAGGGGCTGAGAGGATGGATAACGGTATGTTAAGAGCCATAACACCAAAGAAATGGCAGAAGGTAGCCGGAAATACGTTCAATATCATCAAGCGCCCAGTGTCAGAGGGTCTTTATGAGGAAGGCCTTCAGGGAGTGGCTAGCAAGTCCGCCGAGGATTGGGTAGAATCAAGATACAATCCTATGGCCATCCGTCAGAACATAGGCTATATGGAGGCTATAAAGAACGGGTTCAAGGAAACATACGGGTCTAGCCAAGGCTGGAAGGAGATTGGTATAGGTATGATCATCGGATCGGTTATGGGTGGAAAGACCATTGGAGGTATAAAGGAATGGAGCCAAGACATGTCCCGTAACAAGGGAATGGTGGAGGCCTACAACGCCAATGCCGGTGCCTTGACTACCGCCGCTGTCCGTGCTATTCGTGGAAGTATGGCTCTTAACGCTCAATTATCCGGCGTAGATACATCGTACGAGAGTGATGGTAGGATTATAAACAAGGATTTTAGTGACGCCGTATTCAATCGTCTCCGCTATGATTCGGAGATGGGGATGTTGGATGATACCAAGGAGAATTTTAGGGCGGTAGTCGAATCTATACCTAATAGCGATATCGCTTCCGATATGAATATGACGGATGAGCAGGTCAATGAGTATAAAGCCGATCTTGTCAACGAGTTTAATAAGAAGGTGGATAATTTTACCATGGCCAACAGATTCGCCGACTCACTTACTGAGGGTATCCCGAATAGGTCTTTTAACGCCTATATCTCCAATATGGTATATAACGGTATTGAGGCTAAGGATAATTTGAATGATATCACCAATCAGCTAAACAGGATATATAAGACGGGTATAGGTGATGCCCTTGATATATACTCTCATCTTAATCCTGATTCAAGCAAGGCTCTCGAAAAACTCCGGGAGCTGACGAATGATATACGGAAGATGGAGAGGAATATTTTAAATACTCAACAAAAGGTTACATCGAAGGAAGCAATTGAGTCTGATAAGACTAAGTTGGCTGAGGAGAATGATAGGCTTCTTAAATTGACAGAGGAAAGAATTGCCTTGGAGAGAAAGTTAAGCACGTTGATTAATTCAGATGTGGATATATCTAAGTTATCTTTAAATGATAATGATTCTAAGATTAGCGCCTCAGATCTTATGGCGGCTTATGAGACTATAGTTGATTTTGAGAATGCCGTGTCTACTCGTGGGGTCGATAATCATAAAGAGGCCATGGCGTTGCTTAACGAGTATCGTCATAATCTTGTGGCTTATAAGAATATAAACGAGTCTCTTCGTCGTATGCGTGACAGAAGATTCATCCGGGCGCAGGAGCGCGGGTTCATGAAGATATTGTCGAACGCATGGGGTAAGACTTATGAGGAGGATGATAGCAAGTATGATTTCAGGAATACTGATAATCCTGAAGCAAACGCCCTTTACGCTAATGATCAAGCCATAGACAAGGCTTACCAAGATGGTCTTATAGGAGAGGATGAGGCATTTATGTTCAAGACATATAATCATATGATAGCCAGATCTATGGAGAATGAGATTAAGGCTGATGAAAGTAATATAGTTGAGAGGGTTCCTGATGATGAGGATATTATAAATCCTTCAGATGATAGAGCCAATGATATAGCCATAAAGATCTGGAACGGTAATGAGGATATTTTATCTCCTAGGGAAAAGCAGATATATGATAACAATAAGGATCGTATTAATAATCTTGTAAAAGGATTTGGCGATAATCCTATAGCTAGGATAAATAGGGCTAAGTCAATGATAGATAGATTAAAGATCAATGATAATGTATCAGATAATATTAAGGATAATATTGATGATATCATAGATGTGAATATTAATGGTCTTGATCAGGATCGGGTTAAGGAGGCTATAAAGACCTATAACGATCTTATGAATGAGGCTAACAATGGCAATGAGGTTGATCAGGATAAGCTTAATGAGGCTATTGATATTATCAATAATTATTCCGATGGTCCTCTTCTTCAATTCGTGGAATGGATGAGGTTGTATGATAACGGAAGTATAGCTGTCAAGGATTACGATAAATCCATACCTATGGGTGATGTCCTCACCGAGAGCGAACCCGGAACATCCACCGGCAGGACGGAGGTCAACGCCGCCCAGAATCCGGTGGTGTTGATGGCTCAGAAGAGGGAGATCGGTGGGGTCATGTACTATGAGGTTGGTGGAATGAGGCTTGACAGGTTTATGGCGGGGTCCGGGCTTAAAAGGTCTGATGCCACTGATACTGATAATGGAAGGGTGATGGATTTCACCAACGGAACCGACATATTTACTGTTATAGAGTCAGATAACCACTCAAGATGGATGATTAGCGAGGATGACGCTCAGGCTTTCGAGAACGCTACCGGTGTCATACTGGGGCGGCAGACCGCCTTATCTACCTCCAACTGGTTCATGGTGTATCGCAAGGGGCAGGATGGGTCTATTGTCCCTTATTATACGGGTGATACGTTTGGATCTAACAACGAGTCGGTGAATCAGGAAGCAGCGGCTAGCCTCCGCAAGGGTGATATGGTAAGGGTTAAGATGGATATGTCAGATCCATATACCAAGGAATTGTATGATAAATACAATAGCCTTAACGCCGTTGACCCTAATTCTGATGAGACTAAGTCGGCTTACCGAGAGCTGGTTGATAATATGGTTATTAAGATCGTGGATAGCGACGGAAATTTCGTCTCGGTGCTAAAAGCCAATGATCCAGACTCAAAAGGAAGTAACGCTGATTTAAGGAGTAGGGCTTTTGAGTTATATAGGGATAATATAGGATCTGTTACTGATGAGATTGATATACCGTTTGTAGGTAAAGTCACTAGTGTTTTGCCGGGAAGACCTAATTTTAGCGTAAGTGATGATAATGGCACGTTGATGGTATCCGAGAATGACTTTACCAACGAGACGGTTGGTAAGGTCGAGAGCGTAGGGTATATAGAGAACGGGGAGGTTACGATGAGGGATAATATTAAGTATAATATATTCCCGTTCTGTACGGCTATCGTCAGGGACAAGTATGGTGACTATAAAGATTCACGTATCCCGGTCGTAGCTATAAAGACAGGAAATGGAAGAAATTACCTGTACCCCGTAAGATTGAAAAATCAGGATATATCGTCATTCTCATCCATGATCGGATCGATGGCTGATAGGATTACGGAGGGTCTAGGCGGAGGCGTAAGTATTGATGATATAATGGATCTTAATAACGCTATAGCCAGATCCGGGCTGGATAATAAGACATATATGATTCCGTTGGCGGGAGATGTGGATGTTATCAAGAACCGGCTTGAAGCTGTCAAGGAAGCGGCTAGCAGGATGCCTATGACCGCTGACGTAAGAGGATGGATAGGTGATTCCAGAACTAAGGAGGATATTTTGATGAATGACGTTACGATCAACATCGATCTTAACAACGATCCTTTCATAGCTCCTAAGTTTAGGATGAGTATCAAGGAGAACAAGGTATCCAAGGAGGAGACGGAAGTCTCGTTCCCTAACCTGCCGGATCTGCCATCGGAGTTCGCCTCGCCTACGAAGGCGGCCGAGGACAAGTCTTTGGTTTCCGACGGTAACGTAGTATCCGGAGAAAATGAGGCGGAAAATCCTTGCTAAATAAAATATCTTGACTTATCTTTGCGGCGTCAGTCCATCACCTGACGAGTAAGATATTTAAAAGTTGGTCCCTGTCGGGTGTGTGATGGCCCCGGTGGGGACTCTTTATATTATGCAATTAGATGCCTTTTTACATCGGAAGATCATGCAAGACCTACGCATCCAGCGAGTAAAGGTCTTGATGATGCTATACACCAGTAACTATTTTGTCAAGGTCAGACAAAAGCAGTTGCTTGATCATACATACGCCTTAAGCAGGGATCAGGCTTTTGATTATATGACTGAGTTCAATAAAAGACTTAGTGATAAGGTTGGTATAAAATGTACGATGGATATCCTTCTACCTACCGATGATGATAACGCTAACATCATAATCGAGCACAATGGTATTATCAAGAAGTTGATGAAGGAGGCCGATAAACTGGAACTTGATACTGATGCTATCAAAGTCATGATGCGTGATCTTCTTGATGAGTTGAAGGATGATATTGATCTTAATATCCTGATATTTGATGTAAGCCAGTTACTTATAAAATACAATCTATTTAGGTTGGAGGCTATAACCGAGCAGGAGTTCAAGAACTCTTTTGTCAGAATGGATAGTAGGAATATGGAGATAAAGAAACTAACTTTATCTGATATCAAGGAGGTGGTGGAGATGATAGAGGATAGGTATAGCTACGCTTTATATATGACAGAGGAATGTGACTGATTACATTTTGGGCTTTAGTAAACAGTGATCAGTTTATGCAAGGTATTGATTATGAGATTTTAGCCACAAATGGTGAAAATACGACAGTTTTATGGAGCTAACACCGTCTATGTGACCCATAAAGGATTTCAGTGGATTGTGTCGTAGATCGGATAAAGATATTTTTCGCTAAACGATAAATTCCATTTTTTTGTAATTTAGGATTGAGTTTTTGCCTGTCCGTGAGGATTGGCAAAATGATTTGTACTTTTCAGTAGAAACATAAGGTTTGTTATTATGTTGTTATTTAGTATCCCGTCCGCTCGTGAGAGTAGGCGGGATTTTATATCTTTGTGACAAAACGATTTAGCAATGGGCAGATCTTGTTATGTTATAAAAAATAAGGAGGGTAGGGTAGATAATGTCCTTGCCCCGAACGACCAACCATCCGGATTATACCAAAGGGCGATGGAGGTGCTGGGCGACCAGAAGCAGGCCTTATCGGTCTGGGGTACGGCCTACTCCCCCGACTTCGTGTCCTTCTTTGGCGACTGGATGTCCATGCCATCAGAATATGATCTGGATAGTAATGGGGAACCTAGGTATGATGATGTCATGTCCTTTATCAAGCGGAAGAACTATTTCGCCGGCAATTTTATGGCCGATGAGGTTAAGGATATCAATAACACCCTTACTTCCTTGGGGGTTGATAATATCAATGATCTTAATGATATGATTGTATCTAATTTCCTCTCAGGCGGTGATATATTCATCAACAGATATAATCTTGAACGATCTGGGATGTATGACGCTGATGAGATTGATAATATCATGACTAACCGATCGGAGTATGAGCGGGTAAGGGATATGATGAGGAGGATTGTCGATTTTATGTCTGAGGGGAATCTTAATGAGAAGGATATGTATTTCCTGTCCTCCGAGTCAGGCCTTGGTGATGATTATATGATATATGAGGATACATATGACTCGTTAGGAAAGAGAAGGGGCTTGAATCCAATAGAGGTAAGGGATACGATCATGAGGGCGGTAGGCGGTATCAGCGACCGCCGGGAGTTCGATCAGGCTTTCGCCTCCATCCCATACCCTTCCTTGGCACTCCGGTATCAGGAGGATCAGGATTACGCAGATCGGATGTATGACACGTATCGTAATATGACCCGTATGGAGGTTCGGAGTCAGGACGGAAATACGATTACCGACTCGTACTTCAATAGTACCACACCGTATATCAGTATGCCTAAGGATATGAAGGGTCTAAGGGATAAGGTTGGGGAGATAATCGATATGGATGATTTTAAGGACATCAAGGACGTTGCCGGACGTCTGCATGACATAGCCATGGATCTTGCCGACATGGGCGTGGATATAAGCGAGGCGATCAGCGATGAGATGATTATATCCAGACCGGAGGATATCCGTGATCTTATGGCGTCGCTGGATGTCATGTTGTCTTCCATACAGGCCGGCAATTCGGTATACGATAGCTTTATCTCCGATCTTGATAGGATAACAGGAAAAGGGAACCCGATATACGAGGTTCAGGATACTTATTCTACTGGGGATAGGATGGTGTATGTAAGGTCCGGGAATACATCCCCTTCCGATATGTATGATAGGAGCATGTTGTATATGGGTAGGAATACGTACCATAACACGGCTCCGATAACCGACACCGATCAGGCCTATGAGATGTTGGCCGATATCGGGATAGAGCGGCCCTCGTACTTGCCGGCTGGCGTGGTTCCCGCCGGGGCTTCCCGTTCCGATATTGGCGTGGTCAAGGATAACATAAAGAAGCTAGTTATGTCCAACATCTCATCCTCGAATACAGAGAACATGATCCTTACCAGATTAATATACCAGCATCCCGTAACCCCTAAGATGGATGATGTCGATATTGATCGGGAGTTCAGGAGATACGAGGCTAGGCAGGGAAAGGATCGGGATTTTATCAAATCCTGTACATCGTTGAGGAAGATCCAGATCAAGGAAAGGTTAAAAAAATCAGATTTATATAATAATGTCTTACGTTTCCTTGATTTTAATGGATTTTATAATGTATCTTTGAACCACCATGACAGAGGTACGTTAAAAAGCATGGAGATGTCGTTGCCGGAAGGTCAGGTAAGGGATCTTCTGTTTGACGTGGCTATCGAGTCCGGTGACAGTAGCATGAGAAACCTTTTCTATCTGGATAGTCAGGATAGGATGATGGATGCCGGGTTTTACAGGTATCTGTACCAAAGGAATCCGGGCCTGCTCCGGGAGGTCAACGGCGGCGTCGAGGCGAGACCGGACGGTTCGTTCTTGGCTCGTGGGAGGTATGATGATTTCGTGTCATTCCAATCCGGCTTATATGAGAAGGTAGGTGAGACGGTTGATGGTGCGATATACAGGTTCGTTGATAATCTTATATACTCCGATCCATCATCATATCAAGAAAATATGGTACGAAGGATGGGTGACGTTACGGTAAGGAGTGACGATAATCGCCTGTCAAGGATAGAGGATAATCCCTCATCCAGTAAGATAATTAATGAATACACTGCTAATACAAATAAATTAATGCGAGATTTTTCGTGTAGTTAATCTCTCTTTGGCGTCGTGAGACGTTTTCTTTCGAGCATTGAAACATTGAATTTATGGATTTGCATGAATCCGGGTCGTAGTGATACGTTCCGGATTTTTTGTCTTGTATCGGTTCTTATTAATCCCATTTACAAGACATTAAGTACTTTGATGATGACACATATCACGATCTTAGGGCTGTTAATTTTTGGACTTTGTAACGCCCGCCATCAGGTGGGGTTATTATTAATTCAAAAATAAATAGACATGGGTACAAGTGGAGACAAAATCGTTTTGTTAGACGGTATGGGTTCCGGTAGTGGAAGCGCCACTAACGGTTTATTATCTATGATTCCGGGTATGTTCGCCAATTTGATAGGCGGAAATAAGATGGATCCGAACTTGGTAGCGGCTTTGATGAACGGTCGTAACAACCAAGACGGTTTCGGCGGGGCTAACGGTTGGTGGTTGTGGATCATCGTCCTGTTCTGGTTATGGGGTGGCCGTGGCTTTGGCAATGGTTTTGGCAATGGTAATGAGTGTTGCGCTAATGGTCTTCCAGCTCAATTGAATAACGACTATGGTCGTGAGTTACTGATGCAGGCTATCCAAGGTAACAGAAGCGCTATCGATCAGATCGCTAACGCCTTGAACTGTACTACCACTCAATTGCAAAGCGCTATCTGTAACGTACAAGGCGCTATCGATAAGGTAGCTGGTCAGGTAGGTATGACCTCTCAGGCTGTTATTAACGCCGTACAGCAACAAGGTTGTGAGATCGGTAATCAAATTAGCTCTTGCTGCTGCAATTTGAGTTCTTTGATCAACCAAAGCACTTGCCAGACTCAGCAGATGATCAACAATCAAGGTTATGAGAATCGTCTTGAGACATTGAATCAGACTAACACGTTACAAAACACTATTAATCAAGGATTGACGAACAATCGTGAGCAAGCCACGAGTCGGTTCAATATCTTGAGCGCTAAGATTGATGCTCAAACAACCTTGATTAATGATAAATTCTGTCAATTGGAAATGCGTGAGATGCAGAATACGATCAATCAGTTGCGTGATGAAAGGTCGGCTTACCAAGCCTCCGCGTTGACTCAGCAACAGACTCAGAATTTGATCAACCAGTTGAGACCTACCCCTGTGCCGGCTTATCCTTCATGCTCTCCTTACCAGACTTATGGATGGGGTCAAGCATTTTATGGAGGTAATTACGGATGTGGGTGCAACAATGGATGCTGCAACAACGGAAACGCCGCTATTTAACTCTATAAAGGAAGGAGGCTATTATGGCTTGTGTTTCTAAAATAGGGTCTCTTTATGAGTTGGTCACGAAGAACGTGGTAGTGACTACTACCAACACCATCTTCGGCATCAACCCAAGGATATGGCTGTCCTTGCCATGCGAGGGCCTTCTGCTGCTGAAAATCCGGCAGGTGGTTCCGACAACAGGCGAGACATTGCCAGTACAGATAGCTATTCCAGCGAACAGCACCGTATCCACGGTAGGTAATGACACATGCTGCCCGGTAACCGGCGTGGCTGTGGTGAATCCGATCAACGTGGCTGTGACTGGAGCGGCTATGGTTAACAACACCGAACGCCTTGTTTATTTCAACAAGGTAAGGGGTGTATTGAGGCTCATGGATTGCTGTGTGCCTACAACTTCCGCCTCGGCGTCGGAGACGACTGTTGATGAGGAATAGGTTAGATTGGATGTCTAATGGGAGGGTATTCCCTCCCGCTTAAAAATCGAGATATGTTTAGAGACTTAAAGAAAGGATTTCAAGTATATACGCTGGATACATCCGATGTTCCGGTGTTCAGGATGGGGAATGTGGTTAACGTGTCCGAGCCTAGGTTCCAGCAACCCCAGATGGGTCAGATGGGGCAATATCAGCAACTACAGGATAGGGTGATAGACCTTACCGTGGAGATAAACGGGTCTTCCATGACCTATGTCGTACCGGAGAGCAGGGATGTCGCTATGTCCAATAACATAACTTTGGCCTGCTCGGTCGATCCGATCATGAACCAGCTTAACGCCGCTAAGAGAACCAGCTCCGATATTCTCGATAGTATCGATAAGCATAGGAGGACGCTAGAGGCTTGTGATTCGATCCTTGAGGAAATCAATCCGGCTTTTAAGCAGACTAAGGATCAAGACCGGAAGATCAAGAATCTTGAGGAGAAAGTCGATAGGATGGGATCCTCTTTCGATGAGCTAAAAGAGTTGTTAATTAAAAAATTAGGTTAAGATGAGAGTTATAGATTTAGGCGGCGGCCACGATGAGGACTACGATGATGAGATCTACGATCGTAGAGGCGGCCGTGGACGTAGCAGACGTTCGGATGGGACTTACATGGGTTATGGTGGTGGAATATATGACCATTATGGCAAGGAGCATGACGGTAGGATGGATGAGCTAGAACGCCGTGAGCGTGATCTTGAAAGACGTGAGAGGGAGCTGGAACGTGACGAGCGTGAGCTTGAGAAACGCGAGAGACTCCATGAACGTGAGGACGAGATGTATCGCAGGGGATGGTTCGGTGAGCGTGGCATCCGTGACGAGTTCGATGGTACCGAGCCGTATATGCGCAGGGGACGCAGGAGTCGTTACTACTGAGGAGCAGACGCCGATGACCCGGATTATAAGCGGTATATAGACACCCATGGATATCACTTTTCCAAGGAGCTGGCTAGGGAAGCCGCTGACAAGATGCTTAACGCCGACGGGTCCAAGAGAAGATGGACGATGGAGGACGCTAAGCAGATGTTCGATAAATGCGGGGCCAAGAAACCTGATAACGCCACTTGGGGAGATATCCAATACCTGTTCGCTATGTTCTATAGCGACTACTTTCCTAAGGTATTGGATTGCGACCAGAAAATAGTCAAGGCTGTCTTGGCTTATCTGGAAGACCCTGACGCCCCGGAAGGGACGGCGTTCGTAAGGTATCTGGCGGTGCGGTGCTTCGTCGGTGACACAATCAAATGGAGTGATATGATTTAGTTTGATACAACGTTGGAGAACCCTGTCGGCAATAGAATACCGATAGGGTTTCTTTTTGATCGTAGCCTTATTATGATTACATTTGTTCGAGGTAGATCTTTTTGTCATGGTAGGGTGGGCGGGAATGAAAAAAAGGCATCCTCACGGACACCCTTTCCCTTTGGTTGAAAATCACTTAAAACATTATGAGTTACTACACCGCAAATATAGATAATTAAATACAAACTGCAATGGGTAAGGGGTATTATTGGATAGAGCCAGTGGATCAGACGTTAAATGATTTCCAATTTTATAAGGCACGTATCGTAGGCGATCCTGAATATGACGAGAAACATCATCGTGTTATATTGAGGACTGATAAGTATTTCCCTGTCGGAAGTATCTTCCATGTCTTAAAAGACCCAGAGATGTTTGTTATAGAGAGGAAGTTTAAGACATGGGGGAATAAGTATGTCGTTAAGCCTTGTGAGGGTGAATGGGAATGGGATTCTGTCCAGAAACTTAAAGACAAGGCTATTATATTCCGTAGCGGATTCCTGCACGGGGACGGCAGTTTCTGACACTTACCCGTATCTCCCCTCGATTTCTTGGTATTTATGTATATAACTATATTTGAGCAAAAAATAAGTGTAATATGGCAGATTTTCAAGGTAAATACAATGGCAAGCAGATAGAGCAGCTTTTGGATAAGGCTAATGATATTGATCTTACCAAATATGCTCTTAAGACGGATAATGCCCCTACCGCCACGAAATTACAGGCGGCTAGGGCCATAGCGCTGTCCGGGGCTGTTACCGGTAGTGTTTCATCGGACTTCGGAAGCAACGTAACTATCTCCACGACATTGGCTAATTTTGATGCCTCTAAGATCGCGTCCGGAACCATCAGTATAGATAGGTTGCCTAAGGCGGCTTTGGAGAGATTGATCGTGGTAGCTGACGATACGGCCAGATTTGCCCTTACCACCGCTGCGGCTCAAAGTGGTGATACGGTAAAGGTAACGTCTACAGGTAAGATGTATCTGATAAAAGACGAGTCTAAATTAAGCAGTGAGGATGGATATGAGCCTTACACGGCCAGTCAGGCTTCCTCCGTGCCTTGGTCCGGGGTTACGGGCAAACCAAGTACCTTCACCCCTCCCACGTCCTCCGCTACCGTTCTTGGCGGTATTAAGGTAGGATATACGACTTCCGGGAAGAACTATAAGGTGCAACTGGATTCGTCCGGCAACGCTTACGTTAACGTTCCGTGGACTGACAGTAACACGACTTATACCCAAGCTACAAGCGATAATCTGGGTCTTGTTAAGATCGGGTATTCAGCTAACGGAAAGAATTACCCGGTAGCTCTTGACGGAAATGGTAAGATGTATGTGAATGTTCCGTGGACGGATACCAACACGACATACACCAATATGGGAGCCGCTTCTGCCTCAGCGGCGGGAAAGGCAGGTTTGGTCCCCGCACCTGCCGCCGGAGCGCAAGCCAAGTATCTTCGTGGTGATGGGACATGGCAAACTCCTCCTAACACCACATATAGTAACATGGGAGGAGCAACGTCCTCAGCCGCAGGATCAGCGGGATTGGTACCCGCTCCGGCCGCCGGCAAGCAAGCCTCTTTCCTTCGTGGCGATGGTACGTGGGTGATTCCGACAAATACCACATACGCCAAGGCCAATACCACAACCTTAGGATTGGTGATGATCGGATATGCTGAGAATGGCAAGAATTATCCGGTGGAGTTGGATAGTAGTGGTAAGATGTATGTCAACGTGCCTTGGACGGATACTAATACAACGTATGGTGTTGTAGGAGCTAACGGGTCCACGGGGTTGGTCAAGAACGGCAGTACCGTGACAAGCGCCTCTGGATATACGGCTTGTCCTATCGTGGGTGGTATCCCCTATTATAAGGATACGAATACTACCTACGCCAATATGAAGGCGGCTACGGATTCTGCCGCCGGTGCTGCGGGATTAGTTCCGGCTCCCGCCGCTGGTAAGCAGACGTCCTTTCTTCGTGGTGACGGGACATGGGTTGTACCTACTAATACCACATACGGATTGGCCTCTACTACAGCTAACGGCTTGTTGAGACAGCTTAATGGCAGTACATCCAGTTTCATGCGTGGAGATGGCACTTGGGCTACACCTCCTAACACGACATATGCCGTGGCCAATGAGTCTACTAACGGTTTGATGGCGGCCGCCGATAAGAAGACCATGAACAGGCTTATAGGGGTTAATACGGTCACGACATTAGCTAACCTGCCTATTAGCAAGAGAAGTATCACGGCTACGTTATCAGCCGCTACCACCCTATCCGTGCAGTCAGGGATGCAGATAGGGGAGGAGCTGATGATCAGGTGCGTCCCGTCGGCGGCCTTCACGCAGGCTATACCCAACTCCGGGGATTATGCAAGCATGAGTGGTACTTCTATAACCACTACGGCTAACAAGCCTTTCGAGATAAATATCTGGTGTTACGCTTCAGGTAAGTATAGTATCGCCGTTAAAGAACAAGATTAATGATATAAGATATGAGCTACGTATATATAAACAGGGAAATATATCCCAATCAATTAGTTCAGGACGATCCGCTTGATGATAATTACGCCAAGGGCTATAGTTATGATGATTACATTAACGGGAATCCCGCCCCATGGATAGAGTTTGGGGAGGAGCAATTGGCGTTCAAGGAGGCTAATCCTAAAGCTACGGTTAAGGAGATTATCGAGGCTAAATTGGATGACTCAAGGCTTCTTAATGAGGAGAAATCGGCTAAGTATGAGGAGATCAGGACTTATGAGAATGAGAATCTTCATGAGTTTTTCTTGGATGACCAAAATATCTATATCCCTGAATATGATAGGCGTAACGCTTTGGCTGATGGGGCTATAGCTGGTAAGATAACGATCATAGGTCTGGAGTTCGATATGACGGAAGGCAAGATCTTGATCGGGATGATGGATAAGTATGATAATGATCTGATGTCGGCGTTAGGAGCCAAACAGAGGGAAGTAAGCTTAGCCACTACCGTAGAGCAGGTGAGGGCTATTGACGCTCAGTCCGGCTATCCAGATAAGGTAAATATCACCATGACTTATGTCCGGCAACAGGCAAAGGAGAAAGATGCCTCCGATCCTCAGAAAGTGGCTGTCAGATTCTCCAGAATGGTGGTTAATAACAAGACTATATCTTTATCCCCTAATGAGAAACTGGATGTTAAGGTTCTATTCCCTATATGGGGACAAGAAGGGGCGGAGTTCGGGTTGTCGGTGGATGCCGGATTCTGTCTCAGGGTGGTGAAGGACGATACGGATATCCTTTATGAGGTTATTCAACAACATACATTATCAAAGGAATGGGAACCCGGATTAAATACGGCTTCCTTATACAAGGTCATTGATAAGGAGCATGCCGGGACCATAGGGGATCCTATCCCGTATTTCCCTCCAATGGAGATATTCAAGGATAAATATTACATCCAGAACGCTGATGTATATAAGTGCACTAGGGATAGCGGAACTCCTCTTAGTCATAATCTAAAGGACTTAGTAGGGTTGTATGTTGAGGTTGTACAGGGCTAGTCGTATCTACCCCCCCCTATATTTGGCTTGTGATATGATACAAGTTATTTTTGGCATAATAAAATGACATTTGTAAATATATTTAAGTATGGCATCACAAAAATTCGGTTTCGTAACCGTCGACCCGGTATCAGGATCAGGAGATCAGGCGGTTAATTTCTCCGGTGAGAAATACACCGGTCGTCTTCAACGCACTATCAACCTTACGGTCACCACGAACGGCGGGGCTAAGAAGGCGTTGGTAGTTAATCAGGCAGCGGCTGCTGAGGTGGTAAGATCAGACAGCCCTAACGCTTCCGTACAAAAGACAGGCGGTAATGTTACCATCACCGGTAAGTCTAACAGTACTAAGCTTACGTTCGCGGTCGCGCCGGCTGAGGAGAACGGGCTTACGTTACTGCTCCCGGCTAACTA
>ULLY01018480.1_pt1 | contig 27175 bp, 44 predicted proteins | sample 1951521 | NCBI WGS metagenome assembly ULLY01 (sample SAMEA4835537, study PRJEB28245) | human gut metagenome | biome: gut microbiome; material: fecal sample | place: Denmark | collected 2008 | reverse complement strand
GAACTCCAGATTTCTACATGGTAGAATATAGTTTATTGGTTGCTTTTCCGTAAGTTAAAGCAGATTTAATATGTTGTCTAAAACGTTCTTTTATATCAACTGACTATCCTATATAGGATTTCCCAGTGGTCAAATCAGTTATCCTATAAATCCCACAATATTTAATTGCTTTTGGGAATAACCGAGCTGTTAATATATCATAAGCTGGTTTATAATACACTTCCCATATTAACTTATCTATGCTTTCTTTTTTGACAAATCTAGGTTGCAACTCACGCAATAATGTAATATCATTTATATCAATTTCATCAAGAGCTAAACGATAGTAATCTTGATTAGAGTCAATCTCTTCCTATCTTAGTTGAGCCTAAATATAAGCAAGTTGTTTAGCTTGTAAATCCGCTAATTTACTGGATTCGATAGAAATTTTATTTGATAAATCTTGACTTTTAGCATCAAAAGTCATAGTAAGCTCATTTTCTTTTTCTTCATAGGATTTTAAAAGTGCGGAAATGCGAATCTAGTATGCCTCATCAGCTTGCTTTTGTGCATTTTCCCGCATTTCTTCCTAAGATTTTACTAGAGAAGAAAGAATTTCATTTTCAGAGTATATATTTTCTTTTATATTAGATAATACTTCTCTATTATGTTTTATTTCCTATTCTATCTCGGAGTTTTTCCTCTAATTATCTATATTAACTTCAATTATTTGATGCTCTTGTTTCTTGAGATAATAGATATAAATTATTAACCCGATTATAGTAATTAATAATAACCCTATAATCATATTTAAAAAATTCGGGGAGAGTTAACCTCTCCCCGAACAAAATTACTCTTGAGCGTCTGGGTCGAGATCTAGCCCGCTTTGAGTTAAATGGAGATACTTTACCTTCTGATGAGAACCATCTTCAAGAGTTACCTCATCAGGAACGCGCTCTCCAAGTCCCTTGCGTTGGAAAGCAGAAGTAAAAATACCATCAACTTGACGCTTCTCAAGTCCAAGAGCTTCAGCAACATCTGCCGCTGTTAAATTTTCACCATTATGCTCCTTTAAATAATCTAAAACCTTACGAGTATTTTCTTTCATAGCTGCCATAGTAGACATTCTCCTTTAATAATAAATTTATTTTAATTTAATTTGTTGCTAAATCTTGAACCATAGTGTCAATTTCTAGCATAATATTTATCCCGTCGCTTAATGACATAATTTGATTGGTAATCTGCATAATTCGATTATCGGCTCGGGATTTTTCTTCCTTTGAGGAAGTTTCATTTTGGTGAATTTGCTCACATTTATAAAGTTCTTGAGCGAGCTTTTTCATCTATTTTCGGGTCATATAATTTCTATCCTTTATCCCTGAATTACATATATATTATATCTAAAATATTTTTTTAAGTCAAGAATTTTAGGTAAATATCTCAGCAAAGTTAGATTTTATGAGAAAATTTCATCTATAATACAATCTTTTGTATCTTTATCTTCTCTCCACAACTTTAATACTGGGTGTCTTAATGTATGTTCTTTTTTATCAATAGACATGCAATCAAGAGAAACAACTTTATTAAGATAGTTCTGCGGATTTTTAGTCATATCGCGCTTCATGTCATCAGTTAGACCAGAACTAACAGTACCTAATTCTATTAGTTTGCCTTGATTATCATAAGCGCCAACTTTAATTGCTGTATTCCATCCATAGAAATAGTATCTACTAATAGGGATTGTTCTATAATCGGGAGATCTAATTGCTTTATAGGAATTTATTTTTTCTTGTTCTACCCATACTCCATTCTCGCCTTGTTTTTCAATAGCCCAATACTCCCATGTATCTATCTCTTTTCCTGTATATTCTTTTGTTGGAGGACAAAAACCTATGCAGATTAAATCAATAGAATCCATCTGTTTAATTTTAATTGTAGACCAAGCGGGACGTTTTCCAGGAGTATAAGGATAATCCCTTTTCTTTAAAACCGCGCCTTCGCCTCCACTTTTCAAGATTCGAGAGATTTCTTCTTCAAGATTAGTGTCTACTTTTACTGCTAGCCGCAAGAAACTATATTGTGATAAATTATGTTTTTCCCATACTGCCGCAAGGATTTTATATCTATCTTCTGCACCGACATTTACTAAATTAATATTATCATATTCAATTATATCATGTATATAATAATGAATAGGATTATCTTTTTGCCTTTTGATAGCTAAATCTGGTAGGCATCCCATTATGCTTGTTACTGTTTTAGATGTCCCTCCAGGATAATAAATCTCGCCAATTAAAATTGTATTTGATGGCATACAATTTAAGGCTTCAATAATATGAGGCACATTTGCACCTTTTTCAGAGAGTAATCCAGTTGTTGTACTTGTATTACGAGAAAATAGATAACTGTAGTTATCTGTCTTTTCAAACTCATACCAATATCCATCAATTTTTTCTTCGAGAAAATAATCTCCAGATTGGCACATTTCAGAAAGCATAGATTCTTTACCAGCAGGTAATTTCCACACCTTCATAGCATCTATCATTTTAGCTTCAGGATACATTATTTATCAAACTCCTTATATTCTTTATATCCAAAGTAAATTCCTATAGGAATGGCATATAAAAATAAAAACCAAGGACTAACAGTAAAACATAAGATGATTGGTAAAAATATTGTCATAGCTAAAACGAAGACAAGAAGAATGTCAACTAGTATGAATTTAATAAGAGTAGAATTTTTTAATTTATCAATCATATAAAACCTCATTTTTTCTCTTTATATAAATATATTATAATAATAAAAAAGAAAAATCAACTAAAGATAAGAGTGGTTTTACCACTCTTATCTTTAAATCTTGGCTACTGAAATAATCTTATCATTATTTTTTATCATTATATTTCCCATAGAAATTCTTGATAGCTTGGGAAAATCTTTTACACTAACGACAATAGAACTCTTATTACCAGAAATTAAAATATCATTATCATCAGACACCAATTCTGCTCCGACAACTGTTCCTTTGTAACATGATACTCCTTTGCCACCGCGGTTTTGTTTATTAAACTCTTTTAGCTCAATTTTCTTTCCAAGACCATCTTCTGAAATAATAGCAAGGTAATCTGCATTATTGCTTATTGGTAATGCAGCGATAATACTATCATCATCGGATATATTCATTCCTTTTACTCCTTGCGCGGTTCTAGAAGAAATCGGCATTTCCGCAGTATTAAATCTTATAGTCATTCCATTTTTAGTAACAAGTATCATTTCCTCTTGATTTATAAAAGTTACTGCGGCGAGTTCATCACCATCTTTTAACTTAATTGATACAATTCCAGTTCTCTTCATTGCGTCATATTCTTCCAGAGGAACTTTTTTGACTATTCCTTTTTTAGTAGCAAAGAATATAAACTTCTTATTTGTATCTCTTGTTAAAGTAGTATATGCCATAGGAGTTTCATTATCTTCAAAAGTAATCAAAGTAGATAAGGGTACGCCAATAGAATTGTTATTTCCTTCTGGAATATTATCCACGAGCAGTCTATACATCTTTCCTTTTGATGAAAATATTATCAAAGTATCTTGTGTATTTGTAGCAGAAGAAAATGCTATAATGTCATTAATTTTCATTCCAGTGGTATTTCTTTTTTGAGGTTTAAAGGCTTTTTTCGCAATTCTTTTTACTGTGCCTTTACTAGAAATAATAACAACGCAATCTTCTGGCTCTATAACTACTTGTTCTTTCTCTTGTTTAGGGATTTCTGTATTAATAAGTTTTGTGCGGCGAGCATCTCCATATGTATCTTTAAGTTCGGTAATAAGTTTAATTAACTTATTATTCCTTACTTCTTTATTATTTAACAACTCATTACACTTAGCTATAAATTCTATTTTTTCGTTTAGCTCGTCAACTAACTCTTGTTTATCAATGCGAGTTAATTTGCCAAGTTTCATATCTAAAATAGCTTTAGCTTGAATATCATCTACATCTAAGAAAGCAATTAGTTCTTTCTTTGCTTCATTAGTGTTATTTGCACTTTTAATAATTTTGATAACTTCATCAATCTTATCAACAGCAGCGATCAATCCCTCAAGAATATGTTTGCGGGCCTCAGCTTTTTCCTTATCAAACTGAGTTGCTTTAATTAATACATCTTCCTGATGGCTGACATAAATCTGTAATAAATCTATCATTGAGCAAAGTCTAGGAGTTCCATTTACAATATAATTCATATTATAAGAAATAGAAGATTGTAAGTCAGTTAATACAAATAATTGATTTAATGCTTTAGATACAGAAACACCATCTTTTACATAAAATACAAGCCTATTATTACCGATATTTGATTCATCATCAAAATCTTCAATAATCTCACTTAATGTTTCAATATTCTTCTCTATTTGCTCTTTTATTTTATTTCGATAGGTTCTATAAGGAATACTTGTAAAGATAATTTTTTGCCCATCAATCTCATAGTCGCCTTGAATTTTCAAAGAGATTGTGGATTTTCCCGTTTTAAACGCGCTCTTTACATCCTTGATATTTAGAACAGTTCCGCCAAGAGGGAAATCTGGGCCAGGAATATAGGTTAGTAATTCATCAATAGTGAGCGAGCCTTTTTGAATTAGAGCAATTGCTGCATTACATACTTCTGTTAAATTATGTGGAGCGCTATTATGGGCCATGGAAATACCAATGGCTTGTCTTCCATTGCAAATAGCATTTGGAAAAAGGGCTGGTAAAATCACTGGCTCCATAAATTCTCCATTATATGTTTCTTTAATTGGAACTACATTTTTCTTGTAATCATTCATCATTATATCAGCAAATAGTGAAGGTTTTGCCTCTGTATAACGAGAAGAAGAAAACATATCATTATTTTCTTGAGTTCCTAATTGTCCTTGTCCTGTAATAAGAGGATAACGCATTAAAAATGGTTGCGCCATCTTTCGAAGAACACCATAGCAAGCAATATCGCCATGAAAGTAAGAGGTGGCTAGAGTAGAACCAACAATAGCATTACACTTTTTGGTCTTACTCTTATTATTCATCTTTAAATAATCTTCCATAGTCCAAATGATTTTTCTTTGCGCGCTTAACAGCCCATCCTCCGCCGCAGGAATGGCTCTATCAGTTAAAACCTCTTCTGCATATGTTAAGAATGTGTTTTTTGCTTCATCAAGAATATCTACTTCTGTAATTAAACTACTCATTTATACACTTCCTCATTCAAAATTAAATCCTAATTCTTCTGCATTATCATAGATATATTGCTTGCGGGGTTCAACTGCGCTTCCCATCAAAATTTCGAGCAATTCTGTGGTAGCTTTGGCATCACTAATAGTAATGCGTTTATATCTTTCATTCATAAAACATACTTTTTGCAGATCCTCTGGATTTAATTCTCCCAATCCCTTAGCTCTAAGTAAATCATAACTGCCGCTATGATTCTTTTTCCACTCTTCAAGTTCATTGTCACTATAACAGTAATACTCTTTTCCTTTTTGTCGAATAATATATAATGGAGTTACAGCTCTATATAACTTACCAGCTTCAATAAGAGGACGCATATATGTATAGAAGAAAGTAATAAGCATTAATTCAATATCTGCACCATCACTATCTGCATCGGCCGTGATTACAACTTTATCAACGGTCAATTTACTAATATCAAAATCTTTACCAAAACCTCCACCAAGGATCCTAATAATATCAGACATTTCTTGGTTAGAAAGCAGCTTATCAATAGCAGTCTTTAATGGGCTGATAATCTTTCCTCGCAACATATAAATGCAATCAGTTTTAGGATTTCGTGCTTCTACTGCGGAAGCTCCTGCTGATAGTCCCTCAACAAGCAAGAGATTACGATCTTTAGGACTACGATTTCCGCAATCAATAAACTTATTACTAAGTTTCATTTTTGCCTTTAATCCGGTTTCTTTCTTTGTCTTTATTCCTCTTGCTGCCTCTCTTGCTTTACGAGCTGTCTCTCTTGCTTTTCTAGCATTTAATGCTTTATCCGCGATACTTTTAATTTCTTTTTCATTTGTTGTGAACCAATATTGCAGCTCTTCTGCTATTGCTTGTGTAAAAGGTTTCATATCTAGTTTTGTGACACGAGATTTTACTTGAGCATCATATCCAATATTTGGTGCTGTAATATTAAAAACAAGATACATTCCTTCTTGGCAATCATCTCCAGAGAGATTTTCATCCTTATCTTTTAGCCACCCTTTTTCTCGGAAGAATTTATTAAATTCTCTTGTTAAAAGGGTTTTAATTTGCGTAATATGCGGACCTGCTTCTGTTAAACCAGTATTTACATATGGAACAATCGTAGAAGAGTAGTTATTTGTGTAAGTTAGAGCTAAATCCAACTTATTTTTACCTTCGGAAAAATTAATTGAGAAACGATTTTTCAGAATCTCTTTTCCCTTAACGCCTTCATCTAACAAATCCATAAGACCATTCTTAGAGAAGAACTCTGTCTTTTTTCCATTATCATCTAGTTTGATAGTTAGCCCCGGACAGAGACATACAATAGTTTTAAATAAGGAGTTTAATGCTTTTGCGTCTGGCTTTGGATCAGTAAAAAACTCTTCACTTGCAATCCAGAAAACAGAAGTTCCATGAACATTTTTATCAACCTTACAAGAATCTCTAGATTCAAAAATGCCCTCTTTGAATCTTACTTGTTCTCCTTCTCCATCTCTATATGTCCACACAGTTAATTCATGACTAAGATAAGTTGCAAGTTTGCTACCAATACCAAAACTACCAAGAGAAGTTCCCTCATAAGTTCCATCTTCTCTATATTTACCACTGGTATTTAATACACTAAATGCGGCTTCCAAAATTGTTTTCCCATCTTCTCTAAAAGAATTAGGAATAAATCCTTGACCATGATCGCTGACAGACACTCTGGCACCATTAATTTGTACGTCTATTTCATTACCGTGACCCAATCTAAATTCATCTACCGAGTTTGATACAATCTCTACTACTAATTGAGTAGAAGTTGATGTATCTCCACAATATACCCCAGGTCTTAAACGAGTAAATTCTAGAGGACTTAATGACTCAATACTTTTTTCATTATATAACTTATCTGACATTTATTCACCATACTCTCTTAAAATTTCTTCTGAGGTCATTCTTCCAGTAGCTAATGCATCAGCTAGTTCATTATAAAGCTCTCCGTCATGACCTTTGATTTTTCTTAAATCAATTCTATAGTCTTTGCTTAACATATCATAGGTCTTAATTAAATCAAGATTTTCTAGCTTTTTACCTCCAGCTCTTGTCCAACCATTAGCTTTCCATCCTTTAATCCATGAAGTAAAACTATTTACACAATAAGCGGAATCGCTATAAACAATAGGGGCAAAGAAATCTCCATCTTTAGCTCCATAGTTTTCAAGAGCATAAATTATAGCAGACATTTCCATTCTATTATTAGTAGTTTTAGGTTCACGCTCTGTATAAGCAGCTATAACAATACCATTATCATCAACTACTATAACCCCAAAACCTCCTGGACCGGGATTTCCTAAGCAAGAACCATCAGTATATATAGTCATAAATACAAATGCTCCTTTATTTTTATTCTTTTTATTTTCTTAATATATAATATCATATATTTTAAGAAAAATCAAACTACAAACAAATAAAGGCTTAATGAGTATTTAACTCATTAAGCCTTTATATTAAATAGGACCATCGAGATCAATGGGAATATCATTAGAGGCTGAAAAATCTTCTGCGGGGATGTTATATGCAGAATTGAATTCAGTTTCTTTTAAAGCTAGGTCATAAGTAATGCCGCCTTTTTTGTGATCTGATTTAGCCATTGCTAAATAAAAAGAACAAACTACTCCGTGGGCGCTCCATGGTAGACCAACAAGAGCACTAATCCATGGAAGGGTTCCTAAATATCCCATATAAACACACATAAATGCCAAAAGGATACCTGACACAGTCACGACCCATAATAACATACGAATATCATTTATAAGTTTTTTGGAAAATTCTAATTTTTTCATTTTAAACCCAGCTTTTCAGCCAATCTTCTTAACATAGTTACAGTTTCTAATCTAGTGCAGAATTTATTTGGCATCATTCTTCCAGCACTGTCTCCAGCCATAATCCCATTCGCTTTAGCCCATTCAAGATTATCGGTGCCCCAAGTTTCTTTTTCATTAGCTTTATTAGTAAGCCAAGTATTCATAAGTTCAGCGAATTTCTCGTCAGTCATATCTTCATCATCCTCCTAGATATTTGACATTAAATTATAAACATCTGTTCTTGCGGTTTCCATGCTTTTTCCAAATTTTGGAAACCAATGGTTTACATCTGCATGATTAGATCCTAATCCTAGCTTGTGACTATCAGCATGACATAAAATAGTCGGAACGGTGATACCATTTAAAGTAGTGGTTCCCAATGGATTTATGTTATACATTTTACATAAATAAGCAGTAATTTGACAAGCCTCTTCATAAATTTTGTTAAAATAATTTGCATCATTTAATCCATCTTCGCAAATTTCAAACTGAATCCATCCATTATTACAAGAACCTTTAGACCCAGAACCGCATCCCCAAGGACGATAATTCCATGGCATTGTCTATACTGTTGTTACTGTTCCATCAGCCAATTTACCAATCCAACAGTTTAATCCAGCTTGAACAGATATATGATTCCAGTCATTCTTGCTAGTATTTTTTCCTAATTTATTTATTAAACTGGTGTAGTTAGGATCATTATCGCTTGGCTATACATATCTTTTTAAATTAGGATTATTTGCACCAGTACTATGCCATAAGATTCCTTTAACTTGCATGGTGCGTGTTTGTTTATAGCAAGTGCTATTTGTCATCATACATTGAAGTGGTTTATTGCTATCGCTATATTTCATTTTATTACCTCCTTCAATTACATTTGAAATGTTAGTAAATTTATTATAATACTATTGACCATAATTAGCCCTCTTTTGTTGCATAGAAAAACTCTAGTCTGAAGGTCTTTCAAACTAGAGTAATACCGCGGTAGAGGCTTCTGTGACAGAAGTGGCAGAAATCAAAATTTTAACTAAACTAGAAAAACTTGTAATTAACTCCTAATATAAAAAATCTAATTGAGTATTTAAATCTCCAATGGATTTGCCTCGACTTTGACAGAACTAAAGCAAATTTTGTTTTCTACTCCAAAATGTCCATTGAGCCAATCCATATCCCGCTCCATCTTTTACAAAGTTTTTATACCTTCCATCATCAACTGCGGAGGTATATCCTGCGTCGGTCATTTTTAATTTTTTTTTCATAGGTGTTCTATAAGTTAATAGAATTAAGTCCACTTTCGGCATAAAGATTACCCATTAAACCGGCAATTCCGCAATCACTAAAACCTTTGCCTTTAAAGTATTTCCAAATAATTTGAGCATTAGTCATTTTTATTTTTTTGTAATGAAAGAGCTATATCCAGCAGATTTTAATTTATCTTTTAGTCTTTCTGCATTTAATTTCACAGAGAAAGCACCTAATTGAACTTTATAAAAAATTCCTACTTTCTTGACATACCCGCTAAATCCTTTCTCTTCCAATTCCTTTAACATATTCTCTGCATTGGTTTTAGATAGAAATGCTCCTACTTGAACTCTGTAAAGAACTACCTCTTGTTCTTTCTTAAAATATACACACATTACATTATCAACTGGTCTTGCATAAATTTGAGAAGTTTTTCTTTTCCCATCTATTAGTAATCTAGTAGATCCGCCTCCATCTAAATTAATAGCATATTCTACTTTCAATTCAAGAAAAATTTGCTATAGGGCAGCATAAACAAGACCTGGAGAATCTACGGTTACAATATAATAATTATTTTTATTCCATCCAATACAAGTCCTGCGGGCTTTATAATCTAATTCTTTTCCATCTGTTATAACTACTTTTTTGCTATCTACAATTAATGCAGGATAAGCTGCAATAAAATCTCTGGCGGTTTCATAATCTTTTAAAGTCGTATATATAAGTGTTTTATTGCCGCTAATTGCAACTCCATGACGAAAATCAGACTAAATAACAGTTCCTTCGTCTTTATAACTAAAGCAGGTATTGCCATTGTTCATAGCAAAGAACCCTCCATTAGTAATAATATCTGGTTTAGTAGTCTGTCTTTTATAATAAGCATCTGGAGTTTCCGTCGGTTGATTGCATAAGGCAAAGTCAATTTTTTCAATGTCTGCGAATGGAATTGTTACAATTTGAACATAAGAATAGAGACTATGTTTTTTAATGTTATATCCCATACTTTATCTCCTTTCAATAATAAAACCCAATCTCTAAAGAGATTGGGTTTAAATCAAATATATTCAGCTATTTGCGCGATTCTAGATCTATAAATATTACGGAGTTCTACTTCACCGTATATATCTTGTCCTCTATAAACTTTAGAAACTCGTTTCATTCCATTGTTTATGCCAGCAAAATGAATATCATCAACTTGAGTTTTTTCATCGCCGTCAATGATACAAATGCAATCCTCTCCAATTCTTTGAAGAGCCAACTTAATAAGTGTACGATCTAAATTCTGAGCTTCAGAAATGTATATACCTGCTCTTGAACCATTGGTATCATATCCTCTAATATCCGACATTGGTAGTAAAATTAATTTTTCTTCGCTCATAAGATGTTCTACTCCCGTTCTACCGCCGAATTTAGATATTAGGAGATTGCCGATTTGAGAGTCTAATAGTTTTTCATCTCTTGTTCCAGGTAGAAATCCTAATCTTGCACTATTGGCTGTTGCAACGGTATTGCAAAATACAATAATATGATCGAGTTCGCCTTTTTCTAGCTTAGACATTAAATAGGCTAAACTAATAAATGTCTTACCAGATCCCGCGGGCCCTTTAATTAAAGTAATTTTATTATTAGATAAACTATCAAAAAGTAACTTTTGGTAAATATCATTTTGATATGGCTTTACTTTTCCAAACCAGTTTGAATTAAAGTCACTATAATTTAAATATCTATGGTCGTTTCCGGTCCACACTCTCAAATCTACTACTTTATCATCTATATCTCTTATAATGAGATATTCTCCAACATGAAGATTAAAATGATTCAGCTCTGGTTTTTGATAAAACTCTGTAAGATTCTCATCACTAGCAGAAATTTCTTTATATCCACTATAATTATCAGTTTCTTCTGGAATACTTTCTATCATGTCAGACCCGAAGAATAGATTTGCAATATGCTTTAGGCTTAAATCATTTGTTACAAAGATGACTTCATCTACTCTTTTATTATTATTATACCAAATTGCATCAGACAGTATCCTTGTATCATCCGTTACGTCAAGACACATTTCTCTAATATAGTCCTCAAAATCTGTTTGATGGATTACTACCTCATACATATCAGGGTGTGTTTCAAATAAATGTAGCAATAATCTAGCTGAATATTTTATATCTGAATCTTTATTGTTAGCGGTTTTAATTCTTTCCAATTCCTGAAAAGTAATTGATGATACAATAAATTTTTCATCATTATTGAATAAGCCTTCTCCGCATATCAATAGTGAACAAGTATCATAGAACCGAATATCTTTATTCATAATTTTCCTCTTCCTCTTCTGATGTAGTAGTAGTAAATCCTATAGCTTTTACACTCTTATTTATAGAGTTATTTAATTTATCTATTTTAGCATTACACTCTACTATTTTTATACTTAATCTCGCTTTTAAGAGTTCTACAAAGACAGAAATAAGCTCTTTCAAGTCCAAAATGATTGGAATACCCAACGATCCAATAAGAATACCTATAAGTAAATATAACAAAATGTACCACCTTCTTCTTTATATATAACAAAAAAAGAAGGAGATTTAATTATTATTGCCCTGACGAAATTTTCTAACTATCGAGAGCGCCTTAGTTTGATTTTTAATGTAAGTTTTTAAGTTAGTTTCTTCTGTTTTTAATGCTTTTTCAAGTGCGGAAATTCGAGCTGAGCAGCGTCCAATTGCATAATAAAAGTTTCCAGTAGGGTCAACTTCCGCAGGACTTAATCGCTCATATTTTGTTGCCTCTTGATAATAGTCATATCTATATTGTAATTCTTTGCGAGTTTTTTTCATTTCATATTGCATAGCATTTATTCTTGCTTTTGATAAAGCGATAGTTTTACCTACCTTTTCAGAAAAAAAATCTTTATCACTTTCCGCTAACTTGGCTCGTCCGCTAAAGATTTTTCCATTATAATTAATTCCAACAATACATATGCCAGATTTTTCATTAACTAGCTATGTAATTGTTGGAGCTTTATATATAGCATTAATAACACTCATTATTGTTTTCTCCTAATCTTTTAAATCTTTATATTAAAATTATATCATTTATTTATAGAAAAATCCAATTTTAAGGATTTTGAAAGAAAAATTTGGTGAGCCTGCACGAACGGAAACTCGGAGCAGAACGAGGCTAGTGGCAAAAGAAAACCCTCCAGGTTAAAAACCTGGAGGGTTAAAATTAAGGGGTAATCAGAATAGAAGAATCTGTTCCTGCCATAGTAGAAGGCATCTGGCCATTCCACTGTTCATACTTAATCTTTTCAATCAACTCGGGAGTAAGAGAAGCAGCGATTTTGGAGTTAGCTTCTGCTTCCGCCTGGGCAGCAATTTCAAGAGCATCAGCCTCGGCCTGCGCCTTAATCAAAGCCTGCTCAGCCTGAATTTCAGCAACTTCCTTATCTTTCTCTGCCTGTACCTTTGCAGTCTGAGCCTCAATGTTTGCAAGCTCAAGCTCCTGCTGAGCATTTACCTTCTTCTGAATAGCCTCTGCGGTTTCATTGTCGACAGAGATGTCGGTAAAGTTCACGGTATCAATAATAATACCATACTGGTCAAACTTCTCACGAAGGTAGACATCCAACTCAGCATTGATCGCAGTGCGCTGGTCGCCAAAAATATCGGTTACGGGATAATTAGCAGTTACCTCCTGAGTCCAAGCCACAATCTTAGGCTTAATGAAGGTATCCTTAATAGTCTCTCCATCTTTACCCTTGAACAAAGTAAATGTCTCTGCTACGCGCTCTTCATCAAAGCGATAAGAGAACTCAAGATTTACCTTTACGGTCTTACCATCGCTAGTGGGAACATTAAAGCTCTCATCATTGGGAGAATCTCCACGGTCATCGGAGGTTAGATAAGACTGCTCAAGGCCGATAGAATAAGTTGTCACCTTCTTAGTGGGAGAGACAAGATGCCAACCCTGCGTCAGAACCTCTCCATCAACACCGCCGCTCATGTTATAAACAACTCCAACATAGCCTGTCGGCACCTTCTCCAAACAAGTAATTGCGGCAATCAAACCAAAAATCAAAACCAAGGCAACAATAACGCCACCAATAATTCCGCTTTCTTCATTATTTACTTTCCTTTCTTTCCTCAAGACCCAAACGCTTTCGGGTTCTATAATAGATTTTAATAAAGAATTTTCCAATCTTCCTAAATGTGAAATTTAGCAAGAACCATATTGCAACAAGAGCAAGTACAACTAAAATCCAGAAAATAGGATTCATAGCATCTCGATACACTCCTTTACCTTCAAGTTCATATCTTCAATGACCTTATCCAAAGATACTGGATAACAGTCATGAGAATCAACTCCTACATGATACATATAAGGTCTATCTTCAAAGAAATTAGTCTGCTGATGCGTATGACCATATAGATTAATGATCATCTGCTTGAGACTTTCTTTCTCAAGATTTCCAGTCAAAGTGGGGAAATGAGACATATAGAAGTGATATTTCCTGTACTTAAGAGCAATAGCCCAAGCAGTTTCTACCACATTAGGAAGCTCGGCGTACATTTTCTTACGGCTATCCGTACAGTGGTTTCCAAAAGCAATGTGGAGTTTTCCATTCATAGAGGAAATAAACTCCTTGTTTCTCTCAAGACTATCTGCTCCACCGAGACAGAGATCTCCAAGAACATATACATCATCTTCTGGAGTGACAATAGAGTTATGCCTCTCAACAAGAGCAATATTCATCTCTTCAACGGAGTTGAATCCACGAGGCTTATAGACAAACTCACGGTCATGTGAGAAGTGCCAATCCGAGGTTACGAAAATCATTTATCTCCCTCCTCCATGTTATGATGATTGATTTTTACATCCTTAAAGCCATACTTGTAGAGTTCAAATTCTGCGGGAGTGGGAGGTCTAAAACCTCTAGCCATCTTTCTAATCGCGGAATCCGGTACTTTGGAAAATCCCTTTCTCAAGTTATTGCGGGCTATACAAGTATCAATCCCGCAATCACAAACTTCAAAACTAAGTCCAGTCTTCCCGTCCGGCCGCAACCTTCCTAATAACTTGGCTCTTGATCCTTGAGAAATATGAGTAGCATCAACAAAGATGTAGTCAATCCCAATTTCAAGGCACTCGTTAATTTGTCGAACGAACTCTTCAAATACTTCATTTTCTCGCGAGAAATAATCCTTATCTCCAATGAAACTTTCTCTTATCACATCGCGAGAAATAATAGCAGTATGAAAGCCATCCATTTCAAGAAGTTCGGCTTCTTTATTAGCCCAAGTTGACTTCCCACTACCAGGGATACCAACCATGACTTTTACTTCAATAGTCATACTGCTTTCCTCCATTTCTTAACTTTCTATATATATTATATTATATTTTTATAATAATTTCAAAAGATTCTATGCGTCTCAAAATTCGACTGGTTGAATGAGGTCTTCGATATAAAGTCTACCTTCTTCCTTAAAAATAGGAATATTGAGATCGACGGACCAATAATGTTTAAAATGGATTGAACCATCCTCTCTTTCGGTCTCTTCGCAGTCTTTTATGCAACAAGAACCTCTTTGTAAATAGACGGGCAATTCATTCCAATCTATTCCTTTTTGAGAAATAAGCATTTCTAAAATTTCGCTACTACATTTACCTTGAAGTTCACTATGAGAAAAATTCGCTTGTCCAACCATTTGAATAGAATTTCTAATAGCATCTAATTGGCGCCAATAAATTAGATTTGTTACTTCTTCTTTCGGAATATTGAAAACACGAGCATCAAACATAGCCCCTCTTGCGTTTGCTATCCGTAAAGTTCTCATATATTCTTGATGTTCAAGTTGAATTTCTACGCTCTGAGGAGTTAAAGAATTTTTCCAACCAATATCGTATCTTTCAATAGCTGAACGAAACACCTTATTAAAAATCATTGTTGCCATGGACGCTGCTACAGAACACATTTTTTGAACTTCATAATCAAACCATGCGTCGCTATTTAATTTTTTATAGTCAACAAGAATTAGAGTTATTTCATCGCTTTGAGTATATCCAAGAACACATCCTTGGATATTTTTACATAAATATTTCATTGTTTCTTGCATAGCCGAAGTCAATACCGCATCAAATGGTTTTCTAAAACCTTTAGTAAAGGTATGAAATGCTTTTCCATCAATTCTAATTGCTACAGGTGTTCTACGCATAAGTCGAGTTTTTGGAATTTGCTCATAGAACTCTTTCATGCGAGCGCCTAGCTGGTCATTCATATTATTCATCCTCCTTATCAACAGTAAAGATGTGTTCGTCGAAAGTATCCAAGTTTAGAAGAACAGTTTTTCCAGACATATAACTGCAACAGTCAATATCAACTTTATGATTATCACAATACCATAAAGCTCCACCATTATATAAGTAAGAGAACTGTCTATCTGGCGGTAGAAAATTATTCGCATTATCTAATCTTAGAATTAAGTATTCTGAAATTGGAGTATGGCCATGAACGCAAATTCCTTCACCTTCGGTAGTATCATAGATATGCTCTCTATCCCATAGCAAATCCTCGTTTGCTGGGAATGGTTCTTTTGCAGGAGTAAAACCCGCATGACAAAGCATAATGGTTATTCCATTTTTATTCTTATATTCAAGATATAGGGGCAATTTTCTTAGATAGTGATACCATCCAGACTTAGCTCCATCATTAATCCATCCATTAAAAGTAGAAGCTCCTCCATTCCAACAGAGAAGATCAAAATGACCTCCTCCATATGTTTCATATTTAATATAATCTTTCATAGCTTTAACAAGCATATCTTCGTGATTACCTTTAATATAGATAAAACGCGGATCCGACGCGACCGCTTTAATAGTTTCCCAAGACCGCGGACCGCGGACCTCGATCGCCGCAATCTCCTAGACAATAAACTTTATCTTCTGGCTTTAGAAAGTCACTAATTTTTTGATATAGCTCATACATACCATGAAGATCGCTAACTGCGTATACGCTCATAAATAAAACTCCCTTTCTTATATTATATAAATATTATATCATAAATATTATAAAAAATAAAGAGAGCTGTAAAGCTCTCTTTAAGAAAAGAATGGACAAGTTGGCATAGGGGAAATCTTATGTAAATTTCTCTTATGTCTTTGTTCAATGTTTTTATATATCTCATATGGAGGAGTAATACCATTAAGTAGGAAATTATCTAGGACATCATAAGAAAATCCTAAATTTTCCTCATCTGTTAAACCGCTTAATCCATCCTCTGGAGGCTTTTCAATGAAGTTCTTTGGCAATCCAAGCTCAATACCAATTTCTTTAACTTCCGTGGCAGTATAATTAGAGAGAATAGAAAAATCTCCTGCTGCATCTCCAAATTTAGTAGAATAGCCTACATAGTCTTCACTTCTATTGCAAGTATTCACAACTCTTCCATGACGGCTCGCGGCGATTGCATAAAGGATATTCATTCTTACTCTTGCTGGAACATTACTTGTAACTTGCGGCTGAATTCTAATATCATTGGGCAAAGACAAGAAAATCTCCTGACAAGATGAACCAATATTGATGTTGTAATGCTCTGTAATTTCGAGGTAATCAATTACCTCATTAGAAACATCAATATCATATTGGAATCCCTGTGGCATTTGTACGGCAATTACTCGATTCGGGCCAAGAGCCTTACAAAGAAGAGCCGCAGCCACTGTAGAATCTTTGCCGCCAGAAATCCCGATAACAGCTTTACACTCCGGCCCGTTTTTTATGAAATACTCTTTAATCCAATCTATAATTTTAGTAACCGTATTAGTCATAGAACTTCTCCCATCAATCTCTCTTTAATAGTTTCGATAGTCTCTACGCTCTCCGTACAGAAACTTCCATTCTTGACTTTAAATTTCATTACATTGTTCTTATATCCAATGGATTCTTCAAGAGTAAGATTTTCTACTAAAGAATAATCGCCATTCTCCTCTTTAAAAATTGCAACACATCCACGAGGAGACTTTTTCCCAGGGTCGGTTTTAGGCATTTTATAAATCTGAATTTCATCATTGCCGAGGATACAATCTGTAGCTTTAATAGCATAGCCTCTAGTATCACGAGTTACATACTGATAAGTATAAGCTCCAATTCCAAAACATAGATTGGATACTGAGATATTATTTCTAACGCACCAAGAGCAAACTTTTTCAGTAATCTCTGGAGTAATGGCATCTCCATAAATCATACGAATATAAGAAGGAAGAATAAAATATCCTTTAGTATTCAATTCACCGCCAAAGATTTCTTTTAGAAGATTTAAAGTTCCTATAAACTCAGGAGAACCGGGTACAGCATCTGGGTCGCCGCAGATAATCTTTACAGGATCTCCGCTATCAGGTCGAACGGAGAAACATCCATCTCTTGCTGCAATAACATCGTGCAACATAGGAAGAACCTTAGATACAATACCCCAATAATCATATGTATCAGATACATAGGTCATAGTTCCTGTAGGTTGCACTTCTGTGCAAAGATAATTAATAAAAAGCATTTCTGCAATAAGGTTAATATCCCAATTATCAAAAGCGGCCTTAGAGAAAAGATAACGCTCAGTTTCAGTTAAATCTCCATTAGTAATCTTCTGCTTCATCCAAGCTACACCTTGTTCAACAACAGAGTGCTCAAGAGAAGGAGTTCCCATCATGGGAGGATTATTCTCAAGATCTGCTCCATAGTATTTTTCAAGGAGAAGGTTAGAACCAATGGTTGCAGTTCTATCAAAAGAAAGAGCATGGGCAGCACCTGAGATATAGCCTGCCTCAAGACTTGTATGTCCGCGCAGAGAAAAGTCGCCACACATATGTGGAAGAGCAGACATATCGTCGCAGCTAGTCTTGACATAAGGCTCAATTAACTTGCGGCGATAGAAAGCGGTAGTGGCAGAAGTCGAGGGGAGCCAGTTATTAGCGCTCCACTGATCTTCGATAAATTGCGGAAGCCACGCAAAATTTTGATGATTAGAAAAAATTACATGATCTGGAATCCCGACGGGAAGAAGCGTACCCTCTGGAACTCCCATGATAGAAATAGGTAAATAACCAAGTTTATGTAATTCTTTAAACTTGGTAAAATCCGCATAATCAGGATGGAAAGTATTTTTAATTACATGATTCCACTCCTGTTCAAGAAGCTCAACTGACTGATCAAAGAACTCTGTCTGCCAAAATTCAAGTAGTTTCTGGATGGTATATTGATGACCAAAGACCACTGTCTTAGGGCAATTTGGATGATGCTTATAACTGCGAGCTGTCCAAGTAGAATAAACCATAGAAGCAGACTTCGGCTGCATCTTAATAGCATGACCAACTTTGTAGTAGTCAGCGGCAAACATTGGAGCTACATCAAAGAAACTCATAAAATCTTCCTTTCCTTATTTCTTAAATATATTATATCATATATTTTTATAAAAATAAAAAGCCCTCTTTATGAGGGCTTTTATCAACTTTGAAGCAATCTAAGTAGTGCTTCAATTCCAACATACTCTGGAGCGATGATACAAGTAATAATTGGAATAAAAATTGTTATAATAATTGCAAGTATTGCTATCGTTATAAACATAGCTGAGTGCCATTTTTTATAATCTGCATCAAGCATTATATAAAATATAAAAAATAATCCACCAACAAGAGCAATACCAATAAATCCTCCAATAAAGATAGTTAATCCTAAATCTTTAATAGTTACATACCAACCATATTTGGCCAGCCACATGGGAGCATTTTCCATAATAGTTTGAGTTGTTACTCCAAAAAAATCTGCGAGCGACTGAAGAATAGATGCAAGAGTCTGCTCTAAAGATAGATTCACTTTAACAACCCTCCAACAACAGCACTTACAATCTTCATATCTGCTTTACCTTTAAGCTCCATAGAAATAGATTTCATAAGCGCACCACGATTTGTTTTGAGGAGATCAATACCTGCGGTTCCAGCAATCTCTCTTACTTTTGTTTCAATTTCTGCCTTATCAGTAATAAGCTGAGGGGCACACATCTTTACTACCTTCATATCCTCTTGATATTGATGCAGTTTTTCAGGATAACTAGCAGGACAGGTATCAATCATTTCTTGTACTGTCTTTTGATATTTGATAAGGGTTTCGTCAACTAGTTGTTCAGTCAATTCAACTCTTCCTTTTGGAGTAATGGCTGCTTTCTAACACGCATCAATCATGTCAGAAAGTACCCTCTTTGTATTTGTATTTCCATTTTTAAGAGCCATAATCTTTAACTCTTGAAGTTTCTCAATAGTCATCTTACAATCTCTACCTTTCCTCTAATATCCCACTCTGTCTTGAAGATGCTATCAGAAGTGAAGATTTTCTTTACAATATCTTGATTATACATATCGCCCTCAATCATGGTATGCTCTGCATGAGTTACATACAGATAAATATTCTTTGCACCAGCTTCTTTGAGGGCATTTGCAGCATGATAGAAAGTTCCACCTCGGGAACAAATATCATCTACAATAAGGACATTATTATCCTTAACAACTTCACTATTCATTAACTGCAAACCAAGAATTTTTCCAGTAGACCAATCCCTTTTCTTAATTCCAAAAGCATAAGGAAGATTAATAGGTGGAACAGAATATCTCTTCATCGCTCCTTCATCCGGGAAAAATAGGATAGGAATTTCTCCTTCATATTTCTCAGTTCTCTTAATAGCCTCTTTGATTTCTCCAATTGGACTAAGATCAATAACTCTATCAAGTAGAGCTAACGATACATTAGAATGAGCATCACGCACAATAACTTTATCAAAATGAAGGCTATTAATTACTTGACAGAAGTATTTTAGGGTAAATACATCTTCAAGTTCTTGAACTCGATCCATTCTTGCATGAGGAATATATGGCATATCTAGGTTTACAGGAAAATCTTCGAAATGCCCCTTAACACAAATGAGAGTAAATAATTCTGCATCATTCTCGTACTCCCAAACAATCGTATCATAATCGAAGTAGTTAGGAGGCATATTAATATGCAGCGTACCATCTGGAAAATGATTTTGTTCAATTATGTCTGTCCAATGACTGCGTGTATTAAGCAAAGTAATCATACCCAATCCTCCACATCAATTTGTTGAGAAGAAAAAATTTCAAGGGCGGCCTCATGTGCCTTTTTGGTAACTCCAGCACAGGCTCTACTATGAACTACGATTCTAGTATTTGGCATCGCCGCGCGAAGCATAACCGTATTAGCCATAACACAAACGTCGGTACAGAATCCGCAAATATGAATTTCTACTTCCTCTTGATTCTTCATCTTTAAAGAATTATAAACTTCATTTACCATATCTGTACTGCCAAAAGTATCTTTCTCGTAAAAATTATACTTGTTACCAAGAGCAACAAGAACTCGAGAATCCATGCACCAGCCGGGACTAGTCTGTTCACAATGTTTTACTGGCAGTTTCTTACCCTCAAGGGTTTCAAAATAATCGTCTCCATGTGTATCCATAGTACAAACGATATTATCCCACTCATGGTTTTGAATTAAACTTACGATATTGGGAACTGCGGCATCCGCTGTCTTAGACCCCAGAGAGCCAGTAACAAAATCATTCTGCGCATCTACAATCACAAGAAGTCTATACATATCATAACTCCTTTCTTTTATATAAATATTATATAATATTTTATTATAAAATTAAAGGAGAGATATTACTCTCCTTTAATTTAAAATTTAATTGGTTACAGAATTGCGTTTATTAGTACACAAAGAAATGTAGCTCCAATACCAGTATAATACCCAAGATAAAACTCTTCGTCAACTGGGCCAAAAATGGTTTGAACCGTATAATAAACAAAGAGCATACCTACCGCTCCCAAAATAATTCCTAACATTAGATCTCTTCCTCCTGAGCCTCCTCCATGTCAGGCACACTCTCACTTTCTTTAATAATTCCCTCGATGACTTTAAACTCATAAGTTTTAGACTTAAAAGCTGTGAAAGCACGACGATTTACAATTCGGATAACAACGCCCTCTTTTACATGAGTGCGGCCGATCGGATCAGTGAGATCTTCAAAGTATTTGTTAATGCGCTCCTGCAAATCCTCTACGGTAGTAAATTCAAAATCCTCGATCACAGGAACTCGATTAAAGCCATGAGCATTACACCATTCAGTAATCTCGTCAGGAGTCCACTCTCTTTCTCCATTTTCAGAGGTAATACGATAAATATACATCTTGCTCTGACCAGGCTCACATCCATAAGAGAAAATAGAACGCTTACCAAACTGCTTTACAAAAGCCTTATCATTGACTTTGGTATTATCTCCGATAGGCATAATGGTGTTCTCTTCATTGGGGCCGTAATAACCCACTACTTCGTAGAAAACTTCCATTCCTGGCTCAAGGTAAGGTTTCAACGCTTCATGATGTGGCATACGAAACTGGTCATTTCCATAAAATCCCTGAGAGTTCTCTGTGACTACACAGCGACGAGTTCCAAGAACATAAGCCTGCTTAGTACGCTTTTTCATATGGAAGAGGCGACGGAAGAAACCATTAGGAAGCTCAGCATAAGTATTCATAGAGCGCTGAGAAGTTCCGTGCATTTTAAGGGTCATATTGAGAATATCACCGGGGCGGAATTTGTCAAGATTATATCCCAACTGTTCAGTATCAGTGTGCATAGAGAACTCAGGATATGTAATTCCCTCAGCTTTACGACCTTTATAAGAAGTCTTAACCTGACCTGTAGGAGTTTTGCGCTTAGGAATGTACTTACGACAAAACTCTTTGTCGTTGATAGTGTTTACCTTATCTCCATCTTTCCAGTTCTGATTTCCGAATTTCTCATAAACTTTATCAAGAGCAATTACAACACCAGAACTCTGATTGCCGCGAAGTTTAATAGCTCTGATGTGTCCATTATTCTCGATATATCCGCCCTGAGGGGTTCCATCCTCATTCTGGCGAAAAAGGCAGAATTCATTCCCGAACCATCTCTCAATCTCACCGTCAGTAGGTAGATACAATACCTCCTGACCAGTCTGCATATCAGAGCCAATAATTACACCTTCATTGAAACAATCGGCAAGATAAAGGCGGTCACTATTCTCGTCCTTCCGCACATTCTGCAATTTAGTTACAAGACCAAAATACGCCATACTATATCACTTTCCTTTCTTACCATTCATAATATCTATCATGGTCGGGATCTTCCTCAACAGTAGTTACCAAATAGGAAAGCCAACCTTCAATTTCCTCTTGATACATACCAGAGATTTCATCTTCATCTTCTTGGGTCAGTTCATCTTCGGTCAGTTCATTTTCTTCGCAATATTGCTCTCGAATGTCTCCCTCAGACAAAATTCCGTGCATACCCTCATAAGATTGGTACTCTTCAATCGCTAGCTCTCGAGCGGCTTCCTCGGCGTCTTCTCTAGAGTCATAATCTTCTGTGCAATGATATTGATACCCGCCAAATCCTCCGCCCAGGCCTGCGTATAAATTATATTTAGCCATTTACTCTCCTCCAACCCATTCCGTAGTAGTGGTTACCACTCTTGATAGCTTTCTCGATGTTTTTTATCGTATTTTCAAGATTGAAATGCTCATAGGTGTCAGACTCGCATTTATTTTCTTTAAGCCACAGTGCAGCAGCTTCAACACTAGTAAAAGTATTTGTAGCCCGCTTCTTAGAATTAACAATGCAAATAGTTCCAGCAGGATAACCAGCTTTATTCCATTTAGGAATAAAAACACTTTCTTTATTAGTTGCTTTCCTCTTCCAATCAGCGAACATTTCATCAAGTGTTTCTCTTGATGTGTTACTTATAAAATCATATACTTCCTTTAGTAGAACTGCATCATCTAAGGAGTTGTGATTTTGTTCAGCAGAAGGATTAAATCTTCTGAGAGTATTCAAAAGACTGTGATTACATTCCCATTTCAGCTCTTTTTTGCACATCTTGGCATAATCTCGATAATTGCCACAAATATATCCCAACGCCATTTTTGCTTTAAGTGCGGTCGCATGACGAGAAGTATGTCGAATAAAATCTCCATCAGAATTTCCCCATACAAGAAATTCTGGTGCGTCATCTAGATTTTCAAACAACCAATCATAGAACTTAGAGAATACGGCATCGGCAGACATAGCACTATCAATCATCTCTGCTGTGATACCAGTAAGATTAGTAATGAAAGGAGTAATTTTACCTTTCTTTGGTGCTACGAGTGCATAAAAAGTCTGACCATCCTCTCTGATACATCCGACAGAAATAATTTCCTGCGAAAATTGCGTAGCCTCAAAGTCGATAAAATATTTCATTGCTAATAATCTCCCCTCTTAATAATTTTGAAACTCCATTGTTACAGGAAGAACTTTGTGTTTCTGTTCAAATTGATCTCAAATTACCTCTTCTCTTGACACTATTACCTTCATAGGTTGTGATTGAGAAGCAATTTGTTGAACAGTTTGAATAAATTTAATCTCTATGAATGGTCTCGGCGCCTGCATTCTCCATTGTCGAATAATTTGATTATCTAGATAGATACTAAAAGTAACATCAAAAATATCTTCATTCATGACATTAATAAACATCATATCCCTGCCTTCTCATTACAGCCAATGATTTATATACCATTTTACCCATGCTCTTACTTTTTGCTTTTGTTACATTTCCCATTTCAATTAAATGAGAAAGAATACGAGCCATCTTCTGAGGGCTTAACCCTGTTAATGTAATTGATCTTTGCTGAATTTGCTCAATAGTAAGAGCCTCTTCGCTATCAGCAAGAATTACCATTACTTCTCCTTGAAACAAGGCGTTCTGATCTTTTGTATATTTTGAAGTTCTGCGACCTGGCATATTACTGTACCTCCTTATAGGAAATAACCCTAATATTTTCAAGTTTTTCAGTATAGGAAGTCCTGCCATTATAGATAACTGCAATCTTATTCTCGCGGTCAACGCCAACAATCTTACCATCACGACCGCTAAGAGTCTTCACGATTGTTCCTTCACATACATAAGGCATCATATAAATTACTTCCTTTCTTAACTTTCTATATATATTATATCATATAAAAATAAAAAAATAAAGAAGATGATAATTGTTAGTTATCATCTTCTTTAGTCCAACGATTGTAGATATCTTCTAAGTTTTCTATGTTATAGTATAGCATTTGTACGCCGGGTTGAACTACTCTATCATCATGAAAGTGGCCAAAAAGATATGTATTAAAAGAAATCATATCTTTAAATTTATCAAGCCAAAGCTCCATAGTATTGTCTACGGTATTTTGATCCAACCCTTGAAGAAATAGGTCAAATGGCTACCAAGAATATGGACAAGTATGAGCAAAAATAAAATCAAAATGTTTGCCCTTAAACCTTTCTGTAATATCAGCCATTTCCTCTAGAGTTAGCTGTTCATCCTTAAACCATCCAGTCCACTTGGCATCTTGCGGAAAATGAGATAAACGATACCACTTATCTACACTATACGCACCACCAATTACAAGAGTAGGGTGCATATTAATGAGATAAGCATGACCATCCATTAAGTATCTAATGTTAGGGTATTCAGACTCGTAGTAAACTGTACCTTCTACGTTTTCATCATATATCTGATGCATAGTAGGAATATTCTCTGGTCGCTCTTCATGATTTCCTCTTACGCAATAGATAAAATAGCCAGTCTTATTAATTACCTGCTTATTCTTTGCGTCCGTCTTATTGAGATAAAAATTTATGCCTACATCGCCGAGAATAATAATTGCTGTCTCCTCTGGAACATAACAATTTTCTATATGAAATAATCGTTCCATTACTCTACCGTGGGTATCACCAGTAACCAACCAATTCTTAATCATCTTCGCTCAACTCCCTCTCCACGGCAGTTTTCATAATTTCATACTGCACGTCATCAAGAAGTGCATTTACTTCTGGATCTTCCTTATTAGGGTAGATAGAATAGGCATATTCCGCCATTTCTTCCACATGAGCCTTAGCTTTATCCGCCATAGTTCTGGCTTCCGCAAGTGAATATTTTCCCATCTTGATTTCGATTAGCTCTTGTTTCATAGGGCCGGGGTCTAAACAACTTTCATAGCTTTCTCCTGCGATATATCTACTAAGATAATCTTCTACTCGGACAAGATGGTGAAGCTGTTTAGGATCGTAGCCATACTTCTTTAAAATTTCTACTTTACTAGGATACTCATGTTCCATTGCATGATATTTTTCAAGAGCAATTCCTTTCATACTTTGAACAGAACGATAAGGATTAAAATGAGTAATTGCCTCTCTTGATTCTAACAAGCGATTCCACTGTTTTTCATAGATGGGATTAATAACAGCAAACTCTGTATAAAGAATTTCAAGGAAGTTTAAGTTTTGCTTACGGAATGTTTGAATGTAGAGGCGAATGTCTTTCCCAGTCAGTATGTTCTTCATTAGCTCTTACATGAGTTGTACTAACTGGCTTGCGGTTCATAGCAATATCTTTAAAGCTAGGAACTACAATAAGTTTCGTATCTACATCTGATAGTGGAGTATCAAGTCCGTAGTTTTGACTACCCTGTAGAAAGATACCTACAATTTGATCTTTATGAAAGTGAGTAAGAGCTTCGTCAAGATGTCCTTGCACTCTTTGCATAGTAGATAACACCTTTACTCCTCCTTAATTCCAATTATTGAAAATTTTCTTTTGTTCTTTTAAAGCACGTTTGACTTCTCTATCGGCTTGCTCTTTTAAATATTTAATATCTGCTTGACAATCTTCTAATATCCAAATTAAAGTATCTCGTTTTCCTTTTCTTTCCTCGCTAATTTTAGAAAAGATTCTGTTTAATTGGAAATAGCAGAAAGTAATAAAAGTTAATTTAATTCTGTGACTGCCATAGTATAAATGTTTTATATAATCATCCCAGTGTCTTTCAATATAGTTCCATCTTGAAGGATTGATGTTGTATATCTGACGAAACAACTTTAGCTTTAATTTTGTTTCTCCTTGATAATTAAAGCATAACCACCGGATAAAAAGAAAGCTAAACCCACCGATAATTCCAAATAAGAACAATATTTTTAACAATATCATAGAGGTTTTCTCCATCAGAGCTAACAATGATGTGTTTTTTACAGGCTGGACATCTAACCGTTGAATAATTGTGATATTCTCCAAAATATTCTCTGCCGTTAGCCATTTCATCTACTGAGGTAAAACCAACAATACTACCACAATTAGGACATCTTACTTTATATTTTTTCCTATTATCTTCAATTATCCAAGCCATTATCAATAGCCTCCATTTCTTCAGTATACCTATCAGGAATAGGATGTGCAGTTACAAGGGTTTTAGTTTTTCCTCTCCATATATAAATACACCCTCTGTAAATTCTAATTGAACAGTCATTTGTTTGATTTTTCTTATTTTGAAGATAAGAAAAGAATTTAGGATACTTCTGAAAATTATTGAGAGTCTTTCCAGAAATGCGGGCTTGCTTAGCTAAACGTTTCGCCTCAGCGAAAGTGCTAACTCCATTAGTTCTCTCAACAATTCTCTGCTTACTATGCTTCGTAATTACCATCTGCCAACTTCCCTTCCTTTATTTTATATATATATTATATCATATAAAAATAAAAAAATAAAGGAGAACGATTAACTCGTTCTCCTTTATTAAGATTAGTCATTTTTCTTTGCGAAGTCCTCAAAAACACTTTCAAGAGTGGTTCCGCGTAGTAGTTCAGAAACCGCGCGACTAACAGGCTTACCTTCAGCAATAGCATAAGGGGCAATAGCTCCTGCAATAGATTCAACAACAGCCTGATTACCAGAGGTTTTAAGCGCTGCCGCGAGATCAGGGCCCAATGCCGT
>ULLY01021003.1_pt1 | contig 34777 bp, 31 predicted proteins | sample 1951521 | NCBI WGS metagenome assembly ULLY01 (sample SAMEA4835537, study PRJEB28245) | human gut metagenome | biome: gut microbiome; material: fecal sample | place: Denmark | collected 2008 | reverse complement strand
AACGCAATTTATACTTTTGACACTTACATCATAATACGTGAAATATAAAAAGGCAATGGTGAGATGAGTACTATCTTGACTTGACGAACAACTTATCTACGCAGTAAAATAAAATCGTTGTTGAGATATCATCAGAAAGCGAGGAAGCATTGGATGAAAAAAGTAGTTGTATTTTTAGCAGACGGTTTTGAAGAAGTAGAAGGTTTAACTGTAGTGGATCTGTTAAGAAGAGCAGGAGCGGTTGTAGAGACAGTTTCTGTTATGGGAAAACTGCAGATTGACGGAGCACATGGAATACAGGTGGAAGCGGATGAATTGTTTGAGAAAGCATTTTTTGATGACGCAGAACTTCTTGTACTTCCGGGAGGTATGCCGGGAACATTGCATCTGAAAGCGCATAAAGGATTGGCAGATCTGCTTTGTGAATTCAACGAAAATGGAAGGGAAATTGCAGCAATCTGTGCTGCTCCGACAGTACTTGGAGCACTGGGACTGTTGAAGGAGAAAGCAGCATGCTGTTATCCGGGGATGGAAGAACAGCTGAATTGTAAAGAAGCAAAGTTCTGTTCCTTTGTTACAGATGGAAATATCACAACAAGCCGTGGTGTGGGAACAGCGATACCATTCGCGTTGGAACTGATCCGTCAGCTTTTTGGCAATGAGAAAGCTTCTGAAATAGCAGAATCTATTGTATATAAGGAATAAAATTAGAAAAAGTAGTCAGAAAAATGTAAAAAAACATGTAAAAGATATAGGAAAGTGGAAAAAACACTGGAAATATGAGACTTTATATGCTATACTGTCTCAATGACTGCGAATGTATACTTTTAAGAAATTAATTCGTTCGATAAGTAAAGAATTTGCTTATAAACAAGGAGGAAGAAAATGAGTTTACAGGTAGAAAAATTAGAGCATAATATGGCAAAGCTGACAATCGAAGTTTCAGCTGAAGAAGTAGAGAAGGCACTGCAGGCAGCTTACTTAAAAGAGCGCAGCAAAATCAGCCTTCCAGGATTCCGTAAAGGAAAAGTTCCGCGTCAGATGATCGAGAAGATGTACGGACCGGAAGTATTTTATGATGAGGCAGCAAACCGCATGATCTCTGAAGCATATGCAAAAGCATATGATGAGAGTGAACTTGAGATTGCTTCCCAGCCGACAATTGATATCGTTCAGCTTGAGAAGGGAAAACCATTCATCTTCACAGCAGAAGTTGCAGTTAAACCGGAAGTTAAACTTGGAGAGTACAAAGGACTTAAAGTTGACAAATACTCTACAAGAGTAACACAGAAGGAAGTTGACGAGGAAATTGAGAAAGTTCGTGAACAGCACGCAAGAATCGTTGAGGTTACAGACAGAGCTGTAGCAGATAAAGATGATGTCACACTTGATTTTGAAGGATTCGTTGATGGTGTTGCATTCGAAGGCGGAAAAGGTGAGAACTATCCGCTGACAATCGGATCCGGATCTTTTATTCCGGGATTTGAGGAGCAGCTGATCGGAGCTGAACTTGAGAAAGAAGTAGAAGTTAAGGTTACATTCCCAGAAGATTATCACTCAGAAGATCTGAAGGGTAAAGAAGCTGTATTCAAATGTACAGTACATGCAATCAGAGCCAAAGAGCTTCCGGAAGTAGATGATGAGTTCGCATCTGACGTTTCCGAGAAGGCTGAGACACTTGATGCTTACAGAGCAGAAGTAAAGGCTCAGATCAAAGAGCGTAAAGAGAACGAAGGAAAGGCTAAGAAAGAAGATCAGGCTGTAGAGCAGGCAGTTGTTAATGCAGAGATCGATCTTCCAGAACCAATGGTTGACCTTCAGGCTAAGCAGATGGCTGATGATTTTGCACGCCGCATTATGCAGCAGGGACTCAGCGTAGAGCAGTACTTCCAGTTCACAGGTCTCTCAGAAGAGAAGATGATGGAAGAGCTTAAGCCACAGGCTGAGAAGAGAATCAGAACAAGACTTGTTCTTGAAGCAATCGTAGCAGCAGAGAATATTGAAGTATCTGATGAGCGTCTTGATGAAGAGTTAGCTAAGATGGCTGAGTCTTACAAGATGGAAGTTGAGAAGCTGAAAGAGTTCATGGGTGAGAACGAGAAGAAGCAGATGAAAGAGGATATTGCAGTACAGGATGCAGTTACTCTGATCGTTGATGCATCTGTAGAAGGCTAATCATTTATTGGATTTCTTGAGAGGGTGCGCCTGTATATCAGGTGTGCCTTTTCTCTTTAGCGACAATCATATAGAAAAGGAAGGATAGCATATGAGTTTAGTACCTTATGTCATTGAGCAGACAAGCCGCGGAGAGCGTTCCTATGATATTTATTCAAGACTTTTAAAGGAGCGTATCATTTTCCTCGGAGAAGAAGTAAATGATGTGTCAGCAAGCGTGATCGTTGCACAGCTTCTGTTCTTGGAGGCAGACGATCCGGATAAGGATATCCAGCTGTATATTAACAGCCCGGGAGGATCTGTAACAGCAGGTCTGGCAATCTACGATACAATGCAGTACATCAAGTGTGATGTTTCAACAGTATGTATCGGTATGGCAGCCAGCATGGGCGCATTCCTGCTTTCCGGTGGAAAGAAAGGAAAGAGATTTGCCCTTCCAAATGCTGAAATCATGATTCATCAGCCATCCGGTGGTGCACAGGGACAGGCAACAGAGATTCAGATTGCAGCAGAACATATTCTTCGTACAAAGAAGAAATTAAATGAGATCCTGGCAGCAAATACAGGAAAGCCGCTGGAAGTGATCCAGCAGGATACAGAGCGTGACAATTTCATGTCTGCAGAAGAGGCGAAAGAGTACGGTCTGATCGACGAAGTAATAGTAAACCATTAATGGGTTATTGAGGTGACAGAATATGGCAGGAAAAAAGACTGAGGATATCGTAAGATGCTCGTTTTGTAATAAGACACAGTCCCAGGTCCGTAAGATGATCGCAGGACCAAGCGGAACCTATATCTGTGATGACTGTGTTGCTATTTGTACCGAGATTATTGAGGAAGAATTAGATTTTAATGACAGAGCTGCACTTGACGATATTAATCTCCTGACACCGGAAGAGATGAAAGCTTTTCTGGACGAATATGTGATTGGACAGGATGAGGCGAAGAAAGTTCTTTCTGTTGCAGTTTACAATCATTATAAGAGAATTCTGGCAGAACAGGATCTTGGAGTAGAACTTCAGAAGAGTAACATCCTGATGCTTGGACCAACAGGATGTGGTAAGACACTTCTGGCACAGACACTTGCGAAAGTGCTGAATGTTCCATTTGCAATCGCAGATGCCACAGCACTGACAGAGGCCGGATATGTAGGAGAGGACGTTGAAAATATTCTCCTTAAGGTGATTCAGGCAGCAGACGGAGACATCGAGCGTGCAGAACACGGAATCATTTACATTGATGAGATTGATAAGATCACAAGAAAATCAGAAAATCCATCCATCACACGAGATGTTTCCGGAGAAGGTGTTCAGCAGGCACTTCTGAAAATCATCGAAGGAACAGTTGCGTCTGTTCCACCGCAGGGCGGAAGAAAGCATCCACATCAGGAGTTGATCCAGATTGATACAACGAACATCTTGTTTATCTGTGGTGGTGCTTTTGAAGGAATCGATAAGATCATTGAGACGAGAATCGATAGAAAATCAATCGGATTCAATGCAGAGATCGCATCAAAACATGAGTACGATATGGATGTACTTCTTCAGGAAGCACTTCCACAGGATCTTGTAAAGTTTGGTTTGATTCCTGAGCTGGTCGGAAGACTTCCGGTGACAGTATCATTGGATCTTCTGGATAAGGATGCATTGATACGCATTCTTACAGAGCCAAAAAGTGCGATCGTAAAACAGTATCAGAAGCTTCTGGAGCTGGATGGCGTGAAGCTTGAATTTGATAAAGATGCTCTGTTAGAAATAGCAGAGACAACATTGAAGCGTAAGACAGGTGCGAGAGGTCTCCGTGCGATCATGGAGAATATCATGATGGATACGATGTTTACAGTACCGTCAGATAAGACAATCAAGGAATGCCGCATTACGAAGGAAGCGGTTCTTGGATTGGAAGAACCGAAGTATGCTCGTGATGGTGAGGATAGAAAATCATTCCTGACATCTGAGAGCAAATAGTAACTGGATACAGGAATCCTGCAAACAGTTGCGGAGTATAAAACGAGGCGGGAGTGATGGGATATCCATCCTACCCGCCTTTTCTAACGAGGAGGAATTGAATTGGACAACGAGACAAGAAGTCTCCCTATGGTTGCCTTAAGAGGATTAACAATCATGCCGGAGATGATCGTTCATTTTGATGTGAGCAGAGAACGCTCCATCGCTGCAATTCAACAGGCAATGGTTGAAGAGCAGGAGATATTTCTGGTTGCCCAGAAATCAATAGAGACAGAGAACCCCGGACAGGACGATGTCTATGAGATTGGAACAGTTGCATCTGTGAAGCAGCTGATCAAGCTGTCAAAGAAAGTCGTAAGGGTTCTCGTGGAAGGAAAGAACCGTGCGGTTCTTAAGAAAATTGAAGAGACAGATCCTTATCTTCGTGCAGAAGTAGAAGTTCTGGAAGAACAGGAGATCACGATTCCGGATGATCTGAATGCGGAAGCAATGATGCGCGGATTGAAGGAAATTATTACAGAATATGCAGCAAAGAATGGAAAGATTTCCAAAGAATCTGTTGCGGAAATTCTCGATATTACTGATTTAAAACGTCTGGTAAATGAAGTGGCTGCGAATATTCCATTGAAGTACAAGGATCAGCAGGAACTTCTGGAAGAGCTGGATTTCTGGAGTAGATATGAGAAATTATCATTGAAGCTTGTGAATGAAATGCAGATTATGGAGATCAAAGAAGAACTTCAAAGGAAAGTAAAAAATAAAGTAGATAAGCATCAAAAAGAATATCTTTTAAGAGAACAGCTGAAGGTGATTCGCGAGGAATTAGGTGAGGATACTACATTTTCAGATGCAGATGAGTTCGAAGAAGCATGTAGCAAATTAGATGCACCGGAAGAAGTAAAAGAAAAGCTTCATAAAGAAATTGGACGGTTTAAGAACACGATCGGTTCTCAGGCAGAAAATGGAGTAATCCGTACTTATATTGAGACAATCCTGGAGATGCCGTGGAATAAACGTGCAGAAGATAATACAGATATCAACTATGCAAAAGAGGTTTTAGAGGCAGATCATTATGGATTGGAACAGGTGAAAGAAAGAATCCTGGAATTCCTGGCTGTCAGAACACTGACACAGAAGGGGGAAAGTCCAATCCTTTGTCTGGTGGGACCTCCGGGAACAGGTAAAACTTCTATTGCGAAGTCTTTGGCTCGTTCTCTTAAGAAACCGTTTGTGCGCATTTCTTTAGGAGGAGTACGTGACGAAGCTGAGATTCGCGGTCACCGCAAGACTTATGTAGGGGCAATGCCTGGAAGAATTGCAAATGGAATCCGTACAGCAGGTGTGAAGAATCCGGTACTCCTTCTGGATGAGATTGACAAAGTAAGTACAGACTATAAAGGGGATACGTTCTCCGCACTTCTTGAAGTACTGGATAGTGAGCAGAACAGCAAGTTCCGTGACCATTATCTGGAAGTGCCGCTCGATCTGTCAGAGGTTACATTTATTACAACAGCGAATACCTTACAGACGATTCCAAGACCACTCCTGGACAGAATGGAGATCATCGAGATTACAAGTTATACAGAAAACGAGAAACTTCATATTGCAATAGAACATCTGATTCCAAAGCAGCTGGAAAAGCATGGGATTGCAGACGAACAGCTCAGCTTTAGCAAGAAAGCAATTTGGAAAATCGCACATAACTATACGAAAGAAGCAGGTGTTCGTCAGTTAGAACGTGAAATCGGAAATATTTGCCGTAAGGCGGCGAAAGAGCTTCTTACAACCGAGAAAGAGAAGATTACTGTGACAGATAGGAATCTTCACAAATTCCTTGGAAAAGAGAAATACTCTTATCAGATGGCAAATGCAGCACCGGAGGTCGGTATCGTGCGTGGACTTGCATGGACAAGTGTCGGAGGAGATACGCTTCAGATTGAGGTAAATGTAATGCCGGGCAAGGGAGAAATCATGCTGACAGGACAGCTTGGAGATGTAATGAAAGAGTCCGCCCGTGCCGGAATCAGTTATATTCGATCTGTAAGCAAAAAATATGCAATCGCAGAAGATTTCTTCGAGAAGCATGATATTCATGTGCACATTCCGGAAGGTGCAGTTCCGAAAGACGGACCATCAGCCGGAATCACAATGGCAACAGCAATACTTTCTGCTGTGACAGGCAAGAAAGTTCGCGCAGATCTCGCAATGACAGGAGAAATCACCTTGAGAGGTCGTGTGCTTCCAATCGGAGGATTGAAAGAAAAACTTCTTGCTGCTAAGAATGCAGGAATACAGACCGTGCTTATTCCAAAAGAGAACACAGCAGATGTGGAAGAACTTTCTTCTGAAATTACAAAAGGATTGGAAATCATTCCGGTTGAGACAATGGAAGAAGTCTTAAAGAAAGCACTGACTAGATAAAAAGATTGCTTCTGACAGCAGATTGCAATAAAATAGAATGAAAGGAGGAGTAAACGACATGGTCATTAAAAATATAAATTTGGAAACAGTTTGTGGAATCACAAGCGTTCTTCCGGAAAACGATAAGCCTGAGATCGCATTTGCGGGAAAATCAAATGTAGGAAAATCATCACTGATTAATGCACTGATGAACCGCAAGTCTTATGCAAGAATTTCAGCAACACCGGGAAAGACACAGACAATCAATTTCTATACGATTAATGAGGAAATGTATCTGGTCGATCTCCCAGGGTATGGATACGCAAAGGTTTCTGAGCAGGAAAAGATTCAGTGGGGAAAACTGATCGAGCGTTATCTGCATACGTCAAAACAGCTTAAGGCAGTATTCCTTTTGATCGATATCCGTCATGATCCATCTGCGAATGATAAAATGATGTATCAGTGGATCCTGGATCAGGGATATCAGCCAATCATCATCGCAACAAAGCTTGATAAGATTAAACGCAGTCAGGTACAGAAGCATATTAAAATGCTGAAGACAGGTCTGCAGCTTGTTCCTGGAACAAAAGTAATTCCATTCTCATCCCAGACAAAACAGGGAAGAGATGAGATTTGGGAATTGATTGAGACAGAATATCTCGGATATGGAAATGACGAGGGGGCAGAGGATGACAAATAAGCGCCCATACTGGCAAGTTGCCGTAAGCTTGCTTTTCAGCATAGTAGCAACAGTCGGATTTGTACTGATCGGATGGAAATTACTTGGATTTCTCATGCCGTTTGTGGTTGGATGGATCATTGCATCTATCGCCACACCGGTTGTTAACTGGTTAGAAAAACGTTTGAAGATCAGAAAAAAATTAGGCTCCGCATTGATTATTATCGGAGTCCTGGCGTTGATGGGGACGCTGGGCTACTTTGCTGTCAGTTGGCTGGTTTCAGAAGTAAGCAGTCTGATCAAAGACTTTCCGGAAATGTATGTGCAGCTCGAAAAAGGACTCCATCAAATTGGAATTTCTATGTCTGGAATTTTTAGCAAACTGCCGGATGGAATCCAGAATGGATGGACGACAACTGTTGCGAATCTGGATGACACGATGGGAAGTCTGATGTCAAAAATCAGTGAGCCAACAGTAAGTGCCGCAGGAAATATCGCAAAGCGTGTGCCGAGTTATCTGGTATCAACAATCGTTGCGGTTATGTCTTCCTATTTCTTTATCTCAGAGCGAGAAGAAGTTGTGACCTGGGTCAAACAGATTGCGCCAAAGTCAGTAACTGAACGAATGATTATGGTGATAGATAACCTGAAATATGCGGTTGGTGGATATTTCAAAGCACAGTTTAAGATCATGGGAATTGTATTTCTGATTTTGGCTGTAGGACTTGGATTTTTGAAAGTCCATTACTTTGTATTGTCTGCATTTTTGATCGCATTTCTAGATTTCCTACCATTTTTTGGAACAGGAACTGCGATGATTCCGTGGGCGATATATGCGGTCTTTATGGGAGATTATAAGCGTGCTGTGGTACTTGTTGTGATTTACGCAATCACACAGATCGTCAGACAGTTGATTCAGCCGAAACTTGTCGGAGACAGTGTTGGTCTGAATCCACTGGTTACATTACTTTTAATTTATATTGGATATCGAATTGGTGGTGTGATCTGGATGATACTTGCCGTTCCTGTTGGAATGGTCCTCATAAACATGTGTCAGGCAGGTGCATTTGATTATATTTTTGATGATATAAAGATTCTTATTATCGGAATTCTGAAATTAAGAGATGAAGAGTAATGTAACTAAAAGATGGAAAGAAAGTAATTGAAAGGAGAAAAATATATGAGCAATTATGATGTAATTATTATCGGTGCAGGACCTGGGGGAATCTTTGCAGCTTATGAGCTGGCAGAGAAAGCACCGGAATTGAAGGTGGCGGTATTTGAAGCCGGCAATCCACTGGAGAAGAGAAAATGCCCGATCGATGGAAAGAAGATTAAGAGCTGCGTGAACTGCAAGACATGCGCGATTATGAGTGGATTCGGTGGAGCAGGAGCATTTTCAGATGGAAAATACAATATCACAAATAATTTTGGTGGAACATTGTATGAGTATATCGGTAAAGAGACAGCAATCGATTTAATGAATTACGTAGATGAGATCAATGTGAAATTCGGTGGTGAGGGTACAAAAATGTATTCCACATCAGGAACACATATTAAGAAACTCTGTATGCAGAATAAGCTGAATCTTTTGGATGCATCTGTTCGTCATCTTGGAACAGATATCAACTATGTTGTTCTTGAGAATCTCTATGCAAAGCTGAAAGATACTGTAGAGTTCCGTTTTAACTGTCATGTAGATGATGTGGAAGCGGTTGACGGCGGATATCGCGTGATTACAAAAGATGGCGTAGATGAATGTAAGAAATGTATCGTTTCTGTAGGAAGAAGCGGAAGTAAATGGATGGAGAAAGTGTGTGAGAATCTTGACATCACAACAAAATCCAACCGTGTAGATATCGGAGTCCGTGTGGAACTTCCGGCAGTTATTTTCTCACATCTTACAGATGAACTGTATGAAAGTAAGATTGTCTACAGAACAGAGAAGTTTGAAGATAAAGTCAGAACATTCTGTATGAATCCGAATGGAATCGTTGTAAATGAGAATACAAACGGAATCGTTACAGTAAACGGACATAGCTATGAAGATCCGGCAAAGCAGACAGAGAATACAAACTTTGCGCTTCTTGTTGAGAAACATTTCTCAGAGCCGTTCAAAGACAGTAACGGATATGGTGAAAGTATTGCGCGCCTGTCTAATATGCTTGGCGGTGGTGTTCTTGTACAGCGTTTTGGTGATCTGATTCGAGGAAGAAGAAGTACACCGGCACGTATTGCAGAGAGTTTTCTGACACCGACACTTTCCGCAGAACCGGGAGACTTAAGTCTTGTATTGCCGAAACGTATTCTTGATGGAATCATTGAGATGATCTACGCTTTGGATAAGATCGCACCTGGAACAGCAAATGATGATACACTGCTCTACGGTGTAGAAGTTAAGTTCTACAATATGGAAGTGAAACTGGATGAACATCTTGAAACAAAACACAAGGGCCTGTATGTGATCGGAGACGGAAGTGGAGTGACACATTCGTTGTCCCACGCATCAGCAAGTGGTGTATTTGTAGCGAGAGAGATTGCGGAAGAAGTATGAATTGCTAGAAGTTAATAGTTAAAATAAAGGGAAGTTTTTCATTTGCAGAAATTACACAAAGTGAGCTGGTGTATTGCAGGTGAAAAACTTTTCTTTTTACTTATGTATGAAAATAAAAAGCTTGCGTTTCTGTTGTTTTCGCAAATGAAACAGTTGGATTTTGTTGATTCTTGATTGAAGTGTGTTGAGATTTATTGGAATCTCCTTGACAGAAAGGCATATAGATAGTATTATTTATAGTAAGAGAGTTTATGGCTGAGACTGGGTTGCTGGTCACATCGTGTGAACAGTAACGAGACTGGCTGTGAACAGAGAATGTTAGTGGATTAACATACAGGATTGTATGAATGAGAATTACAGAATCTATGTGAAAGAGAGGAACTGACAGATGGCGAATGATCACGGAGAACAGATTAGAATTGTACAGGAAACAGTTGCAGGTAAGGAGATTACATTTGCACATGTAATGGGAGGTCCGGCTCCGATTATTTATCAGAAACTTGGATTGAATCCACATCTGGATTATCGTTCTTCTGCAATTGGAATTATGAATATGACTCCACCAGAGTCAGCAGTTATCGCATCTGATATTGCAGTGAAAAGTGGTAATGTTTATCTTGGATTCGCAGACCGCTTTACAGGAACACTGATCATTACAGGAGAGATCTCTGATGTAACTTCTGCACTGACAGAAGTTGTAGATTATTTCAGAGATTCTCTTGGTTATGTAGTCTGTGATATTACAAAACGATAGGAAGTGCATTTATGAAACGGGAACGTATAACGAGAGAAGAGCTTATGGAGCGTCTGTTTCATGATGACTATGAGAATCTGAAAGGAAAGAAGCTTCGTATGACTCGTGTGCGCGTGCCGGGGAAGGAAGTCTGCATGGCGCATATTATTAGCAGATCAGATGAGGTTATTTATCAGAATCTAGGATTACATATCGGAACTCATGAAGGTGAGAATCACACAGGAGAGTCTATTGGACTTCTGCGTTTTACACCGTGGGAAGCAGTTGTAGTTGCTGCAGATGTAGCATTCAAGAGTGCAGATGTCGAGATTGGTTTTATGGATAGATTCTGCGGAACACTGATTCTGACTGGCGGATTGACACAGGTGCAGACAGCTGTGGAGGATGTAGTTCGATTTTTTGATGAAAGACTTGGCTTTGCAGTGTGCGAGGTTCATAGAAGTTAAGAAAACAGAGGCGTAACAGAATGAAAAAGATATTTTTAATGGGGAGAAGTGAAGCGGGGAAGACTTCACTGACGCAGGCTCTTAAGGGAGAAGAACTGCATTATGTGAAGACACAGTATACGAATACAGAAGATGACACGATCGACTCTCCGGGAGAGTATGCAGAGTCTAAGCATTTTAGTGTTGGACTTGCCTGTTTTTCATTTGAAGCAGACGTGATCGCTATGGTGCAGGCTGCGGACGAACCGTTCAATCTGTTCGGACCTGGGAGCAGATGCTTTATTCAACGCCCGTTGATCGGAGTTATTACGAAAGTAGATTCACCTTATGCGAATGTTGATATGGTGAGACTTTGGATGAAGAATGCCGGATGTGAACGCATTTTCGAAGTAAATAATAAGACGCGGGAAGGTATCAAAGAGCTCATGGATTATCTGAATGAGCCTGTGGAAATACTGACATTGGATCGTGCCAGATATAAACAGTCATTGGGATTGAATGACTGGGATCCACTACCGGAAGGAGTAGAGTATCCGGAAGGTATGTAGATATCGAAAGATTAAGAAAAATATCCCTCTTGAGGTATTTCTGGAAGATGGAATATGCTATAATGATTATGTAGCAATTAGTTCAATCAACAGAATGACATCAGGAGGGATTTTTTATGTTGTGGACGAGAAGTGAATTAAAAGGAAGAGCGAAATTCCTGTTGAAACAGAATTATTGGTATTCTGTTCTTGCGGCATTGATTTATACGTTTCTTTTGGGAAATGGATTTACGTATTCTTATAATGCAATAAAGAATAAGAATAGTGAGGTGGAAACTTCGATACAAGGTTTTCATCCGATTCTAATGTTGGGGATTGTAGCAACTGTAGCAGTTATGGTTGTAATTTCATTTATTGTATATCTGGCTATTGCCTATTTCCTATGGAATCCAATGACTGTCGGCTGTTGTAAATTTTTCAAAAATGGAAGAGACGGAAGACAGGATGTGAAAGATATTTTCCGCATGGTAAGAGATTGCAATAAGACAATTCGTATGACGATGTTTTTGAAAACAATTTATCTTGCATTGTGGTCACTATTATTTATTGTTCCAGGTGTGATCAAAGGATATGAATATGCGATGGTACCGTATCTTCTGCTCGATCATCCAGAGATGAGCAGACAGGAGATTTTTGCGGAGAGCAAACGATTAATGATGGGGAATAAATGGGATGCATTCGTGTTGGATCTTTCCTTTATCGGATGGCATTTGCTGGGAGCATGTACGTTTGGAATCTTAACTTTTCTTTATGTAAATCCTTATCAGTATTATACAGAGGCAGAGTTGTATCATGTGCTGAGAGATAGAATGTGAACATAGATTTATATTATGAAACTTAGAGTAAAAAAGCTCACAGCTGGTTGTAGACGATCAGCTGTGAGCTTTTCTTTTGCAAAATAAAAATAGAAGACAACTCAATATTTTCTATTGACATTAAAAACCAATGTGATAAACTTGTTTACGCAGGAACTGTTCATTGATGAACAGTTCATTAACAAACAGTTCCTGCATGTGAAGATGGAAAGGAGGATTACAATTTTGTGTGAAGAACATTTTCATATCGCTCCACAGGTACATAAAATGGATCGTTCCATTTCAAAATTACTTGAGGCGAGAGTAAAAGCGGAAGGGTTGGATGAAGGAACCCTTATGCATGGATGGATTTTGCGTTATCTCTATGAACATCAGGATGCAGAGATTTATCAGAAAGACATAGAGAAGTATTTCGGAATCTGCCGTTCGGGAGTAACGAATATCATTCAGGCTTTAGAGAAGAAAGGACTTGTCTATCGTGCTTCGGTCGCGAGTGATGCAAGGCTGAAAAAGGTTATGCTGACAGAGGCAGGACGCGAAAGCCACGAAAAGCTTGGAGAGATTTTCAAGCGAATGGACGCAGAACTGGAAGAAGGAATTACCGAAGAAGAATTACAGGCATTTTTGAGAGTGACTCATAAGGTCCATCTCAATCTAAGAAAAATGAGAGGAGAGAATTCATGATTCGTACTTTATTAAAAGAAGTAAAAGAGTATAAGGCAGCATCGATCGCGACACCGATTTTCATGATTCTTGAAGTTCTATTTGAGACATTGATCCCATTTTTAATGGCATCGATTATTGATAAAGGAGTTAATACGGGTGATATCTATCACATTTACAAAGTGGGTGGAATCATGATCGTAGCAGCATTTTTGGGTCTTCTTGCCGGAATGGCAGGAGGACGTTATGGAGCAAAGGCTTCTACAGGCTTCGCAAAGAATTTGAGAAATGCAATGTTTGATCGGATTCAGACATATTCGTTTGCAAATATTGATCATTTCAGTACAGCAGGACTGGTAACGCGTCTGACAACAGATGTAACAAATGTGCAGAATGCGTATCAGATGATGTTACGCATGATGATGAGAGCACCGGCAAGTATGGTCTGTGCGATGGTGATGGCATTTGCGATCAATGCAAGGCTGGCAAGTATTTATCTTGTGGCAGTCTTGATTCTTGGAATTATTTTGTTTTTTATTATCCGCCATGCAACTGCATATTTTCAGCAGGCGTTTCCAAAATATGACGCATTGAATGAGTCTGTTCAGGAAAATGTATCTGCAATCCGTGTTGTCAAAGCGTATGTACGAGAGGACGAGGAGACAAGCAAATTCAAACGTGCAAGTAAGAATATTTATGATATTTTTGTAAAAGCAGAGAAGAATGTTATCTGGAATGCGCCAATCATGATGTTTACAGTTTACACCTGTATCATTTTGATCAGCTGGTTCGGTGCGAAGATGATTGTTGTGGATTCTCTTACAACCGGGGAACTGATGAGTCTTCTTGCTTATTGTATGAATATTCTTATGAGTCTGATGATGCTTTCGATGGTTTTCGTTATGATTTCCATGAGTATGGCAAGTATGCGTCGTATCGCGGAAGTGCTGGAAGAGAGAACAGATATTCACAATCCGGAGAATCCGGTATACGAAGTCGCAGATGGAAGCATCACATTTAAAAATGTAGACTTTTCTTATAAGAAAGACAGTGCAGAGAAGGTACTCAAAGACATCAATCTGGAAATTCATTCCGGAGAAACGATTGGAATTATCGGAGGAACCGGAAGTGCAAAGACAAGTCTGGTCAATCTGATCAGTCGTCTGTATGATGTGACGGACGGAGAGATTCTGGTTGGTGGAAAAAATGTAAAAGAATATGATCTTGAGGTGCTTCGTAATCAGGTGTCTGTAGTGCTTCAGAAAAATGTCTTATTTACAGGAAGTATTTTAGACAATCTCCGTTGGGGAGATAAAGAAGCGACAGATGAAGAGTGTATCCAGGCATGTAAACTGGCCTGTGCAGATGAATTTATCGAGCGCTTCCCGGATAAATATAATACGCATATTGAACAGGGCGGAAACAATGTGTCCGGTGGTCAGAAGCAGAGACTCTGTATTGCAAGAGCATTGCTAAAGAAGCCGAAGATCCTGATTCTTGATGACAGTACAAGTGCTGTTGATACTGCAACAGATGCGAAGATCCGACGTGCATTCCGTGAAGAAATTCCAGATACAACAAAGCTGATTATTGCACAGCGTGTATCCAGTGTTCAGGATGCAGACCGTATTATTGTGATGGATGAAGGAAAGATTCATGGATTCGGAACACATGATGAACTGCTTGCGTCAGATGAGATTTATCGCGAGGTATATGAGTCTCAGACACAGGGAGGCGGAGATTTTGATGAAAATGGAGGTGAAGCATAATGCGCGGACCAATGGGAAAACCAAAGAATAGAGTGGAAAATCCTGGAAAATTACTGAAACGTCTGATGGATTATATTTTCCGAGATTATAAATTTCATTGCATTATAGTATTCATCCTTATTTTTGTAGGAGTTATTGCAAATGTTCAGGGAACGATGTTCACAAGAGATTTGATTGATAAATATATTACACCGTTCTTGTTGTCCGGTGATACACTGAACTTTACACCACTTGCACATGCAATCGGAAAAGTTGCCTGCTTTTATGGAGTCGGAATCGTGGCAACGTATGCTTACAACCGAATTATGATCAATGTGACACAGGGAATGATGATGAACATGAGAAATGATCTGTTCAGTCACATGGAGAAACTTCCAATCAAATATTTCGACACACATGCACATGGCGATATTATGTCAATCTACACGAATGACATTGATACACTCAGACAGATGGTGAGCCAGAGTATTCCGCAGATTATCAACAGTGGATTCACAATTGTCAGTGTATTTATCAGTATGCTGATCTTGAATATTCCACTGACAGCAGTGACGATGGTTATGGTTGCGATCATGATCTGGGGGACAAAGAAAGCTGCCGGACAGAGTGGAAAATATTTCCTTGAGCAGCAGAAGAATCTTGGTAAGGTCAACGGATATATTGAAGAAATGATGAACGGCCAGAAGGTTGTGAAGGTATTCTGTCATGAAGAAGAAAGTAAGACAGAATTCAAAAAGTTGAATGAGGACCTGTTTGTGAGCGCAGACCGTGCAAATACTTATGCGAACTTCCTCGGCCCTATGAATGCGCAGATTGGAAATATCAGTTATGTAATGTGTGCGATCGTTGGAGGTGCACTTGCTCTTAACCATGTCGGTGGATTTACATTGGGCGGTCTGGCAAGTTTCCTTACATTTAATAAAAGCTTCAGTATGCCGATTAACCAGGTGAGCCAGCAGCTGAATGCGATTGTTATGGCACTCGCAGGTGCGGAACGTATCTTTACACTTCTGGATGAAAAAGTGGAAGTGGATGAAGGTTATGTTACATTAGTTAATGCGAAAGAAGAGAATGGAAAACTGATAGAAAGTGAGAAACGTACTGGCCGCTGGGCATGGAAACATACACATCAGGCAGATGGTTCTGTTGATTATGTTGAGTTAAAAGGAAATGTTGTATTTGACGGAGTGGATTTCGGATACAATGATGACAAAATCGTCCTTCATGATGTAAAGCTATATGCAGAACCGGGGCAGAAGATTGCTTTCGTAGGTTCAACAGGAGCCGGTAAGACGACAATTACAAATCTGATCAATCGTTTCTACGATATTCAGGATGGTAAGATCCGCTATGACGGAATTAATATTAACAAGATCAAGAAAGCAGATCTTCGACATTCTCTTGGAATCGTATTGCAGGATACACATTTGTTTACTGGTACAGTGAAAGATAATATTCGTTTTGGAAAGCTGGATGCAACAGATGAAGAAATTGTTGCGGCAGCAAAACTGGCGAATGCAGATGGATTTATCCGCAGACTTCCGGAAGGATATGACACGGTGATCACCGGAGATGGAGCAAACTTAAGTCAGGGACAGCGACAGCTTCTTGCGATTGCCCGTGCGGCAGTAGCAGATCCACCGGTATTGATTCTGGATGAGGCAACAAGTTCAATCGATACCCGCACAGAGCGTATTATCCAGGAAAGTATGGACCGGCTGATGCATGGCCGTACGACATTCGTGATTGCCCACCGATTGTCAACGGTACGTAATTCCGATTGTATCATGGTTTTGGAACAGGGAAGAATCATCGAGAGAGGTACACACGACCAGTTGATTGAAGAGAAAGGTAAGTATTATCAGCTGTATACAGGAAATGCAATATCAGCATAGAAGAAAGTAGAGATAAAAAAGAACTGAACCCAGATGATTAATGTCAATGGGTTCAGTTCTTTTTGAAATAGAAATCAATGTTCAGTAAAATCTAAAGCTTCATGTGCGAGTTTACGGTCAGCTTCACCAGCAGAACGGTATTTCAAAAGAAAATTCACTTCATTTTTTGTAAGAAGAATGTCGTTTTCACTATTTTCAATTTTAATACAGAAATAGTTTTTTACTTCAACTGATGATGGATTCTTTGCATTGCAGTACTGAGTGATAAGCGAGTCGACAGAGGTGTGATAGATCCAGGATAGTTCAGCAAGAAGTTGAAGGTTTGGTTCACGTACGCCGGTTTCATAATTTGAATAAGCCTGATGAGTGATATGCAGTTTTTTGCCGATCTGAGCCTGCGTGTAGTTATATTGCTTTCTCAAACGCCGTAGATTATCCGCAAGTTGAATATTTGCCATAGTTTCACCTCCGTTTCTATCATCCGTTAAGGTTCAAGGATGTCTTTTCCCTCAATGAGATATTCATAAGAAACGTCGAAGATCTCAGTTAGAGCTTTCAATTCTATGTCTGTAACGTAACGTTTGTTGGTTTCTATTCGTGTAATTACATTTTTGTCCATATCATATCCGCGCAATTGGAGTTTGTAAGCTAAAAGTCTCTGTGACATATGGCGTTGCCGACGAAGTTCAATGAGCCTTTTGCCGATCAGATTCTTCTCTCCGGTAATAGGTGTTCGTTTTGGCATAGTTCTAATCCCTCCTGCAAATAGTGTGAACAGGTTTGTCTCGTTTTTTGCACTTTTAATGATTTTACATGGAATTGGGTAACCAGATGGTTGGAATAATGAGACAAACGGAAAATAATTGTATGATTTGTAATGATTGATCTCTGAAGATAGTGTATAATGAATTCCAAATAATATAGAAAATCAATGTAAAATAAGATGAAGATTTGTTAAAAAAGTTCATGGACTTCATCACGTTAAATTGATACAATTTATCCACAGGACAACAGAAAGGACATTATTATTATGGAAAAAGGTACAATTTTTAAATTTCATAATGATCTTGATACAGATCAGATCATCGCATCCCAGTATCTGCTTCTGCCGAACTTAGATGAGATGAAGAGCCATACATTTGAATCATTGGATCCGGATTTTGCGAAAAAAGTAAAACCGGGAGATTTCGTAGTCGGAGGAGAGAACTTTGGTTGTGGATCCTCCAGAGAGCAGGCACCGGGTGTACTCAAAGCACTTGGAGTACAGGCTGTCATTGCGAAATCATTTGCAAGAATCTTCTATAGAAATGCAATCAATATCGGACTTCCGGTCATTGTCTGTAAGGAGCTTCCGGATGAGGTGAAGACAGGTGATACAATGGAACTTCGCATGTCTGACGGAACAGCTGAGGCGAATGGAAGGACTTATTCCTGTACAAAGCTGCCGGAGTATATGCAGAATATTCTGAATCAGGGTGGACTGATCGCTTCACTGAATAAGGAGGACTAGAACTATGGGAATGACAATCGCAGAGAAGATCATCGCTGCTGCAGCCGGTGTGGACAGCGTAAAACCGGGAGATATCCATACAGTAACATTGGACAGAATGATGAGTAATGATGGAACGACACATCTTACTGTTGATATGTATAATAACAAATTAAAGAATCCTCGTATTGCAGATCCGAAGAAACTGGTATTCATTGTGGATCATAATGTGCCATCAGACAGTCCGAAGACAGCGGCATCTCAGAAGAAGATGAGAGATTTTGCAAAAGAGAACGGAATTGACTTCTGGGAAGGAAAGGGTGTCTGCCATCAGGTTATGATGGAGAACTATGTCCGTCCGGGAGAACTGATCTTCGGAGCTGACAGCCATACTTGTTCCTACGGAGCACTCGGAGCGTTCGGTACAGGTGTCGGATGCACAGACTTCCTTTATGGAATGGTGACAGGACAGTCCTGGGTACTTGTTCCGGAATCCGTGAAATTCAATCTGATCGGAGAACTTCCGGAAGGTGTTTATGCAAGAGACCTGATTCTGACAATTATCGGTCAGGTCGGTGCGAACGGATGTAACTATCAGGTAATGGAGTTCACCGGAGAAGGGGCAAAGACACTGAGCATCAGTGATCGTATCGCACTTTGCAATATGGCAGTAGAAGCCGGAGCCAAGACAGGTATCTTCGAGGCAGATGAAAAAGCAATGGAATACCTGAAAGAGCATGGTCGTGAGCCGAAAGCTGTATTCCACAGTGATCCGGATGCACATTATATCAGAGAGTATACAATCGATCTTTCTAAAGTGGAACCAGTTGTGGCAAAACCTGATTTTGTAGATAATTTAAGTCCGGCAAAGGAAGTGCGTGGAATTAAGATTGATGAAGCATTTTTGGGTTCCTGTAATAATGGACGTATTGAAGATCTTCGTGTCGGAGCAGAAGTTATCAAAGGAAAGAAAGTTGCAGATAAGGTTCGTTTCCTTGTTGTTCCGGCAAGTCAGACAATTTACTGTCAGGCTCTTAAGGAAGGACTTCTTGATATTTTCATGGAGGCAGGTGCAATTGTAATGAATCCGAACTGCAGTGTCTGCTGGGGAAGCTGTCAGGGAGTTATCGGTGAAAATGAAGTTCTGATCAGTACAGGAACACGTAATTTCAAGGGTCGTGCAGGACACCCAAGTTCAAAAGTATATCTTGGATCCGCAGCAACAGTTACAGTATCAGCGATTAAGGGTGAGATCGCACTTGCATCTGATCTGTAAGGTGAAGGGAACAAGAGGTAACTTGTACAGAGAAGAACTTATATATTTTGAGGTGAACTATGGATAAATTTACAGGAAAGGTGTGGGTGCTCGGAGATGATATCGATACGGATATCATCATCCCGACAGAGTACCTTGCACTGAAAACGATTGACGATATGAAACAGTATGGATTCAGTCCGCTTCGTCCGGAGCTGGCAGGACAGATCCAGAAAGGTGATATCATCGTTGCAGGAAAGAACTTTGGATGTGGATCTTCCAGAGAACAGGCACCGGAGATCATCAAAGCACTTGGAATCCAGTGTGTGATCGCAAAATCATTTGCAAGAATCTTTTTCCGCAATTCAATCAACAATGGTCTGCTCTTGATCGAGCAGCCGGATCTGTATGATGATATGAAAGAAGGCGACACAATTGATGTCGTGATGAATCAGCATGTAGATTATAATGGCAAAGAATATCCGATCGCTTCTCTGCCGGAGAATCTGATGAGCATCATTCGGGCAGGCGGACTTGTAAAAGCTATGCGCAAGCTGAATGGACTTGAGGATTGAGCAGAAAGGAGAGCATGATGGGCGAGACGATTATTGAAAAGATTATCAGACATAATACAGGAAAGGCAGTAAAGCCGGGAGATATCGTGACAGTCAATGTTGACAGATGCATGATCCATGATATTTTCATTCCTTTTGTAGCAGATAAATTTGAAGAGATGGGATTTACAAAGCTTCATGATCCGGATAAAGTGGTTCTGATTTATGATCACCTGGTTCCGGCGAGTCAGCAGGATGATACAAGACATTTCCACAAAGGAGATGAATTTGTAGAAAAATATGGACTGACTCACGTACATAGAAGTGACGGAATCTGTCACCAGTTGATGACAGAAGCCGGATATGTGAAACCTGGAGATATCGCATTCGGAACAGACAGTCATACGACAACTTATGGTTGTGTCGGCGCATTTTCATCCGGAATCGGTTATACAGAGATGGCAAGTATTCTTGGAACCGGTACAATGTGGATCAAAGTTCCGGAGACGATCAAAGTTGTGATTGACGGAGAACTTCCGGAAAATGTAATGTCCAAGGATATCATTCTTCGACTGATCGGAGATCTCCGTGCGGACGGAGCAACTTACAGAGCACTGGAATTCTCGGGAAGCACGATTGAGAATATGTCAGTTGCAAGCCGTATGACAATGGCGAATATGGCAATCGAGGCAGGAGCAAAATGTGCACTTTTTACACCGGATGAGAAGACGGCAGAATATTGTGAGATTGAACTCAATGACTACCAGAAGAGTCTTGTTGGAGATGAAGATGCTGTTTATATGAAGACAATGACATATAAGGCAGAGGATTTCGTTCCGGTTATGGCATGTCCGTCCCAGGTTGATAAGATCAGAGACGTCAGTGAACTGGAAGGAACAGAGATTGACCAGGTATTTATCGGATCCTGTACAAACGGACGTCTGGAAGATCTTAGAGCTGCGGCAGAAGTACTCAAAGGGAAGAAAGTTGCGGACTTTGTGAAGTTGATCGTTACACCGGCAAGCCGCAAGATCTACAGACAGGCACTGGCAGACGGGACGCTGGACATTCTGGCAGAAGCAGGTGCAATCATCACACATCCGGGTTGCGGACTGTGCTGCGGAAGAACAGGAGGAATCCTTTCTGATGGAGAACGAGTTGTAGCAACGAATAACAGAAACTTCCTTGGACGTATGGGAACATCTAAAGTAGAGATTTATCTTGCAAGCCCGAGAACAGCAGCAACATGTGCAGTTGCCGGGAAGATTGTGAATCCGGAATAAGAAGGAAATATAAAAAGCTATCGATTACAACAATTAAGATGAAATGTGTTGTAATCGATAGCTTTTTAAAAATTGTTGTAACTGTTTTTCTAATTGACACCTTCTAATGATTTTGTTATAGTTAATTCACATCGAAATCTCAGACATATATTTTCTATATTTCATTTGTCTGAATGTGTTATCGAAAGGATAACTTTATCTCATATTCAAGGCTGCATCAGCAGGAGATTCCATTTTGATGAGTTACAAAATAACAAAAGAATAAAAAACCAGGAGGAAGAGTCTATGGGAAAAGCAGATGTTAATGTGAATATCTGGCTAAGTGAGAAGAAAAGATTTGCAAATTTATTTAATGGTGTGATTTATGGTGGAAGGCAGGTGATATTGCCGGAGGATTTGGTAGAAGTGAATTCTGTTTCATCTGTCAGTGTGAAAAATCGGGCCGGGAAAACAAAGAACATGAAAAGATACCGCGATATTATTATGAAATGGCGGAATCAGGCTACGCTTGTGCTACTTGCAAATGAATCACAGGATAAGGTTCATTATGCGATGCCGCACAAGGTGATGCTTTATGATGGAATGGATTACGAAACACAGATTCGGAATAATTGGAAAAATTTTAATGACCGACGAAAGCAGAACAAAAAAGCAGGACAGCCGTTAGAGCATCTTACCGCAGGAGAATATCTGTCGCGATTTCGAAAAAAGGATCGATTGATACCGATTATTTCATTAGTCTTTTACTATGGTTCAGAGCCGTGGGATGGACCTGTTGACTTATATGATATGTTTCAGTTGGAAGGAACGAAAGAAGAGAAAGAAATTTTGGAGAAATATCTTCCGAATTATAAGATCAATCTTGTAGATGCAGAACGAGTGGAAGATGTTGAAAAATTTTCGGATGATTTACAAGTGATACTAACTATGCTAAGATATAGGGATAGTAAGGAAGAATTAACAGATTACATTAACGAGAATAAAAAGTTCTTTCAGAACGTTGACTATGAAACGAGTCAGGCAATGAAAGCTTTTCTAAACATGAAACAAATACCAGGTGAAGCGGAACATAAGGAGGAGATGGTTGATATGTGTAAGGCAATACAGGAAATGTATGATGATGGAGTGAAAGATGGAATTCGGCAAGGTGTAGAGCGTGGAATAGCAGCAGTTATTAGAACATGTCGGAATTTAAATGTTTCAAAGGAGGATACTCTTAATAATATTCAGAGAGAATATGAGCTTTCAAAGGAAGATGCAGAGAAATATCTGGAAACATATTGGAAATAAAAAGGGAAAGCGATTCTTTAACCGCTTTCCCTTAATTTACGCGAACAACGAGCCAAAGTCCGTGCTTGCACGAGACCTTGGTGACTGTCGCGATAACTTGAGAAACTCACGGAGCGTGTTTCTCATAGTTATAATTGTTTGGAATTAATCTCCCCAAATGCTATACGTATTTCGGATACTTACAGAATATCAATATATTCCCCAGCCAGTGCCTTATTCATGCTTCTTACTGCACAGAATTTTCCACACATACTACAAGTATCGCTGTGGTCATCCTCCGGTTTTCTGCTGTCGCGGATTGCTTTTGCAGTTTCTGGATCCAGAGCACATTCAAACTGTGCATCCCAGTCAAGAACACGGCGGGCATCTGCCATCTTATCATCGATATCTCTTGCACCAGGAATTCCCTTGGCAATATCAGCAGCATGAGCTGCAATTTTAGAAGCAATGATTCCCTGTTTTGTATCTTCAACATTTGGAAGAGCAAGGTGTTCAGCTGGTGTTACATAGCAGAGGAAGGAAGCACCGTTCATTGCTGCAACAGCTCCACCGATCGCGGAAGTAATATGGTCATATCCAGGCGCGATATCTGTAACGATAGGTCCAAGTACATAGAAAGGAGCTCCCATACAGATGGTCTGCTGTACTTTCATGTTAGCTGCAACCTGATCAAGCGGTACATGTCCAGGTCCTTCAACCATAACCTGAACATTATGATCCCAGGCACGTTTTGTCAGTTCACCGAGACGCACAAGCTCTTCAATCTGGCATACGTCTGTAGCGTCAGCCAGACATCCAGGACGGCACGCATCACCAAGTGAGATTGTCACGTCATATTCTTCGCAGATATCAAGAATCTCATCATAGTACTCGTAGAATGGATTCTCTTCTCCTGTCATGCTCATCCATGCGAATACAAGGCTTCCACCACGGCTTACAATGTTCATTTTACGTTTATGCTTTTTGATCTGCTCAATTGTTTTTCTTGTGATTCCGCAGTGAAGTGTAACGAAGTCAACACCGTCTTCTGCATGCATACGGATTACATCAAGGAAATCCTGTGCAGTCAGAGTAGCAAGGTCTCTCTGATAATGAATGACACTGTCGTATACAGGAACTGTACCGATCATAGCAGGACATTCAGAAGTCAGTTTGCGACGGAACGGCTGTGTATCTCCATGGCTGGAAAGATCCATGATAGATTCGGCTCCAAGTTCTACTGCGCTCATTACCTTCTGCATTTCAATATCATAATCCTTGCAGTCACGGGAAACTCCGAGATTGACATTGATCTTTGTGCGGAGCATGCTTCCGACACCTTCCGGGTTCAGGGACTTGTGATTTTTATTGGCACAGATTGCGACCTTTCCTTCAGCGACAAGCTTCATCAGTTTGTCAGTGTCCATATGCTCTTTTTCAGCAACTGTTTTGATTTCCGGGGTGAGAATCCCCTTACGAGCTGCATCCATCTGGGTTGTGTAGTTTCTCATGTTGTTTTGCCTCCATTCGTATATGTGAATTATATAATTTTGACGTCAGCAAAACACGGACAGCGTACACGAGAAAAGCTACGGTTCCATGCATATGAATAGATGCAGAAAGGAATGGTAACTGTTTAGCTACACTACCAGCGAATATAAGATTATGCTGACGCCTTCACGGAGAAATGTTAATAACTACAAGATAAAGGAGTTGTTAACATAATACTCCGGTGATTACAGATTGATTCTGCATTTTCTTGTGCGGTACAAGGTGGTGTCCCCAATGTATCGCATGTAACTGTTCGGAAATTTTGCAGTTACGGATTAAGAAGTCGGAAAAAGCTGTGCCATTACTCCACTTTTCTGGAATACTGAAATCAGCAGGAATGCCAGGATACTTCCGGCTACTGTTGAGATCAGGAATGGGATCACATAGATAAATAATCCTGCCGGTGCTGCTCCCATAAGGAATAAAGCAACCGGATAAGCAGCAATTCCTCCGAGAATACCTGTTCCAAGTGCTTCTGCAAGACAAGTAAGGCTTAAATTCTTACATTTCTTGTAAACAAGTCCACAGCAGAGAGCTCCGATCATACTACCCGGGAAAGCCATCAGACTTCCGATTCCAAGTATATTGCGCAGAAGGCTTGCACAGAATGCAATTCCAACGCCCCAGCCGGGACCAAGAAGTACGGCTGCAAAGATATTTACCATATGTTGAACCGGTGCACATTTACTTCCGGCTACAGGAAAGCTTAAAAAGCTTCCAACGATGGCAAGAGCGGTGAGAACACCTGCAAGTGCCAGTTTTTTTGTGTTTGTTGTCTGTTTCATAACTTGAGTCTCCTTTCAAATGTAAAAAAAGGATCCTCACCTGAGTGAAGATCCTACCAGCTGTCCGAAGTAAAAAGAGATGCAAGGGCATCTCAATCATTACATGGTATCAATTCCCTCCGTTGGCATTATCCAAATCAGGTTTAAATGGGTCGAAACGGTAACACGTCTCCTCTCAGCCGGTTCTGACCAGCTCCCCTTTGACAATATTAATTTGTTGTCTGTTGTTATTATGAACTGAAATTACATAAATTTCAAGACATTTTTTGAAAATATAATATTTCAGAGAATGTATCGTTGCTGTTCACACATCACTATCCCGCGAGATGTTTTGGCATGAATATGCCAAAATCCCGAGACATGCAAGAGGAAGAGACGGAAAAATTTAACTAAGGTTTCATATCATAATAATTTGTATTGAAAAACAGGAACAAAAACAATACAACTTTGAATTTATATACATTTTCAAGTGAAAAAGATTGGGTATCCTGCGAATTGTATTGTAACATGTATTATTGTATATTAAGTGCATAACGAGAATGTACTGATCAGATCGATAAAAATCAGAGTGTCGTATGATGGTAATGATGGTCGATCGTATAGAGAGGTCATAAGCGAATGAAAAAATTTGAAAAAATCGTAACCTGGATTCAGGAGGAAGTCAGGTCGGGAAGAAAGGTTTCCGGGGAGAAACTTCCTTCAGAACAGGAATTATCCGAACAATTCCAGGTCAGTCGTCAGACGGTACGACGGGCATTGGAAGAATTAGTAAAAGAGAATATTGTGGAGAGCAGACGCGGAAGTGGCTCTTATATATGTGAAGATGCGGGAATGCTTCTTGGAAATACAGAAAGAAGAGCAGATCATGAAGAAAAACGAATCGCAGTAATGCTGACGTATATCGATACCTATATTTTCCCAATTATTGTTCGGGAAATTGAGAAAAAAGTTACTCAGGCAGGCGGAATCCTTCAGATTGCAATGACAGACAATTCTGTAGCAAAGGAGCGGATGCATCTGGAAGAATTTTTGAGAACAAGAAGAATTGATGGTTTGATCGCAGAGCCTGTAAAAAGTGGGCTTCCGAATCCGAATTTAGATTTATATCAGAAATTACAGAAATCAGGAATACCGGTTGTGTTTGTGAATAGTTTCTATGAGAATCTCACAATTCCGCATGTCAGTCTGGATGATGAGAAAGCTGGATATCTTGCAACAAAACATCTTTTAGAATGTGGACATACAAGAATCGCCGGAATCTTCAAGGCGGATGACGGGCAGGGAAGAATGCGATATGCAGGATACACAAAGGCACTCATGGAGCATTCACTTAAGATTAAAAATCGTCAGATTTTATGGGTTGATTCGGAAGATATCCGGGAAATGGAGATGGAAAGTGACAGAATCCTGAAACGTTTAGATGGATGTACGGCCTGTGTCTGTTACAATGATGAGATTGCAAGTAAACTGGTCAAGGTATTGCAAAGTGCGGAAATCAAAGTCCCAGATCAGATTTCCGTTATTGGAATCGACAATTCCAGTCTTGCAAGATTTTGTGAAGTACCGATCACATCGGTGAATAATCCAGCGAATGAGATTGGAAAATGTGCAGCACAGATTATATTAGATAAGATTGATAAAAATATGGAAATGTACTCAGCGGAATTTGCACCGGAACTTGTGATGCGAAATTCTGTGAAATTATATAATGAAGTCATGTAGACAGCAGACGAAAGGAGAAGAACAATGTTAGAACAGTTAAAAAAAGAAGTGTATGAGGCAAATATGCTGCTTCCAAAATACGATCTGGTTACATTTACATGGGGAAATGTAAGTGGAATCGACAGAGAGAGTGGACTTTTTGTTATTAAACCAAGTGGAGTTGAATATGATAAGCTGACTCCGGAAGATATGGTAGTTGTTGACTTGAATGGAAATAAAGTAGAGGGACGTTATAATCCATCTTCCGATACACCGACACATGTTGTTCTTTATAATCGTTTTCCAAAAATCGGTGGTGTTGTACATACACATTCTGCATGGGCAACAAGCTGGGCACAGGCAGGAAGAGATATTCCATGTTACGGAACAACACATGCAGATTACATCTATGGAGAAATCCCATGCGTGCGTAATCTGACGAAAGAAGAGATCGAGGAAGCATATGAGAAGAACACAGGAGTTCTGATCGCAGATGAATTTGAGGCAAAGAAGAAAGATTATATTGCAGTTCCGGCAGTTCTTTGTAAGAATCATGGTGTATTTACATGGGGTAAAGATGCACATGAAGCAGTTCACAATGCAGTTGTTGCAGAAGAAGTTGCAAAGATGGCAGCAAGATGTGAGATGATCAATCCGCAGATAAAACCGGCTCCGCAGGAACTTCAGGATAAGCATTACTATAGAAAACATGGTGCGAATGCCTATTACGGACAGAATACAGCAAAATAATAACTGTCAAGTATAACATAGTAACAAATTAAGTGATAAATAAAAAATAACTATAAACATTTTATTACAAGGAGGACACAAAAATGTTAAAGAAGAAAGAGTACAAATTCTGGTTTTGCACAGGTTCACAGGATCTTTACGGAGATGAATGTCTGGCGCATGTAGCAGAGCATGCAAAAATCATCGTAGAGAAGCTCAATGAGTCTGGAGTTCTTCCATATGAAGTTGTATGGAAACCAACACTGATCACAAACGAACTGATTCGTAAGACATTTAACGAGGCTAATATCGATGACGAGTGTGCAGGAGTTATCACATGGATGCATACATTTTCACCTGCAAAATCATGGATTCTTGGACTTCAGGAGTTCAGAAAACCACTGCTTCATCTTCACACACAGTTCAATATGGAGATCCCTTATGATACGATCGACATGGACTTTATGAATGAGAACCAGTCAGCACATGGTGGACGTGAGTTCGGACACATTTTCACAAGACTTGGAATCGAGAGAAAAGTTGTTGTCGGACACTGGTCAGATGAGAAGGTTCAGGAGAAGATCGCTTCCTGGATGCGTACAGCAGTTGGTGTGATTGAAAGCAGCCATGTACGTGTCATGAGAGTCGCAGATAACATGAGAAATGTTGCTGTTACAGAAGGCGACAAAGTAGAGGCACAGATTAAATTTGGATGGGAAGTAGACGCTTATCCGGTAAATGAGATCGCAGAGTCTGTAGATGCAGTAAGTGCAGCTGATGTAAATACATTAGTAGAAGAGTATTATGACAAATATGAGATCCTTCTTGAAGGAAGAGATCCGGAAGAGTTCAGAAAACATGTTGCTGTTCAGGCACAGATCGAGCTTGGATTCGAGCGTTTCCTTGAGGAGAAGAACTACCAGGCAATCGTTACACACTTTGGAGATCTCGGTGTACTCAAACAGCTTCCGGGACTTGCAATCCAGCGTCTGATGCAGAAGGGATATGGATTTGGAGCGGAAGGAGACTGGAAGACGGCAGCTATGGTTCGTATCATGAAGATCATGACAGAGGGTATGAAGGATGCAAAGGGAACTTCCATGCTGGAAGACTATACATACAATTTTGTACCGGGAAAAGAAGGAATCCTTCAGGCTCATATGCTTGAGATCTGCCCATCTATCGCAGATGGCCCGATCAGTATCAAGGTAAATCCACTTTCTATGGGAGACAGAGAAGATCCTGCAAGACTTGTATTTACATCAAAAGAAGGAAAAGGTATCGCAACATCACTGATCGATCTTGGAGACCGTTTCCGTCTGATCATCAATACAGTTGATTGTAAGAAAAATGAAAAACCAATGCCGAAACTTCCGGTAGCAACAAACTTCTGGACACCGGAGCCGGATCTCGCAACAGGAGCTGAAGCCTGGATTCTTTGCGGTGGTGCACATCATACAGCATTCTCTTATGATATCACTGCAGAACAGATGGGTGACTGGGCAGCAATGATGGGAATCGAAGCTGTATATATTGATAAAGATACAACAATCCGTAATCTGAAAAATGAACTCAGATGGAATGAACTTGCATTTAGAAAATAAAAAATCATTAAGAGGATAACCTTCAATACTTAAAAATTCATCGAAAAATCATTGAAATGAAGAAAACGAAAAGGTATAATATCTAATTAGAAAAAAAGTCTCCGTAAATCTGTCCGTTAAGAAAATGCAAAGCAGACGGATCTGCGGAGCAAAAAGGAGTTTAAGTATGAGTATTAAAATTGGTATTTTAGGTTATGGTAATCTTGGAAGAGGCGTTGAGTGCGCAGTAAAGCAGAATGATGACATGGAGCTTGTGGCAGTATTCACAAGAAGAAATCCTGAGGATGTTAAGATTCTGACAGAGACTGCAGTAGTTTGTAATGTGGCAGATGTAGAAGACTGGAAAGATAAGATTGACGTTATGATAATTTGCGGAGGAAGCGCAACAGATCTTCCAAAACAGACACCTGTTTACGCAAAGATGTTCAATGTGATTGATAGTTTTGATACACATGCAAGAATCCCGGAGCATTTTGCAAATGTAGATGCAGCCGCAAAAGAAGGCGGACACGTAGGAATCATCTCCGTAGGCTGGGATCCTGGAATGTTCTCCCTGAACAGACTGTATGCGAATGCGATTCTTCCGGATGGAAATGATTACACATTCTGGGGCAAAGGTGTAAGCCAGGGACATTCTGATGCAATCCGCAGAGTTGAAGGTGTCAAAGACGGAAAGCAGTACACAATTCCGGTAGAGGCTGCACTGGAAGCTGTAAGAAATGGAGAGAATCCGGAACTTACAACAAGACAGAAGCATACAAGAGAGTGTTTCGTTGTACTGGAAGAAGGAGCAGATGCGGCAAAGGTTGAAGAGGAAATCAAGACAATGCCGAACTATTTCTCAGATTACGATACAACAGTACACTTTATCAGTGAAGAAGAACTGAAAGCAAACCACAGCGGAATTCCGCACGGTGGATTTGTACTCCGTAGCGGAAAGACAGGATGGGATGGTGAGAATAAACACCTGATCGAATATAGTCTGAAGCTGGATTCCAATCCGGAGTTTACATCTTCTGTACTTGTTGCATATGCAAGAGCTGCATATCGTATGAATAAAGAAGGACAGAGTGGTGCGAAGACCGTATTTGATGTGGCACCTGCTTATTTATGTGCTGCTGATGGTGCTGAATTAAGAAAGCATCTGTTGTAATCAGGGATATAAGATGATATTCTGTCTGTTGAAAAAAGAAAGAGAAAACAGGTATACAGGTTATATTTTACAGTGTAATCTTGTGAAAAGAGACAAAGTATTTGTGGACTTTGTCTCTTTTTTTATGGAACAGACTGTGAAAAATTAGTGAATGTTTAACAGAATTTTACTTGTCTGTTGACGGGATATTTAAAGTGTAATATAATAGAGTCATAGAAACGTAATAACATTGTAAAAAACTTTGTTAAACCTTAGAGCGTATCTGAGAAGTATGTGAGATATCAGAGCGATACCCACGATTCATACTTTTCAGACACGCTCTGATAATGAAAAAAGAAAAGGAAGGTATGTATGCAAAACGTAAACAGGAAGTTTAAAATCTGGGGGGCACTTCTGTTTCTGCTGTTTTTTGCTGTGGGAGTTTCCATGTATTTTACTGCGGCAAATGTACAGGCTGCAACGAAAACAGGTTTTGTAACTATTAACGGAGATTCATACTACATAAATAAAGATGGCTCTAAACAGAAGGGTTGGTTGGAACTTGAAGGAAAGAAATATTACTTTAACACAAAGACCGGTGTTCAGGTAAAGGGCTGGGTTACTGACAGTAAAGGACGAAAGAGATATTTCAGTAAACAGGCTGGTATCATGATGACAGGCTGGGTCACTGATTCAAAGGATCAGAAAAGATATTTTGATCCATCTACCGGATTCATGCAGACGAAATGGCTGACATTGAAGGGAAAGAGATATTATTTCTACAGTAACAGTGGAGTGGCTGCCTGCAAGACATTCCTTACAGACAGTAAAAAAAATACCAGATATTTTACAAGTGCATGTTATATGCTTACCGGTTGGACAAAGAATTCCAGCAATGAATACAGATATTTTGAAACTGAAGACGGAATTATGGCAAAAGGTTTCCAGACACTGGATGGAAAGAAATACTACTTTAATACAGGCAGCGGCAAGATGGCTGTAGGCTGGACGACAATTGACGGAAATAAGTATTATTTTGATAAGGAAACCGGTGTGATGGCTACCGGAGATGTAACAATTGATGGACAGAAATACCATTTTAATTCCAATGGTATATTGAGCAATACTACAAGTCCGACCGGTTCCAGAACAATCAAGAATTATCTGGCAGGTGCATTACAGCCTGTTGGTCAGGCTCTGTACGTATGGGGTGGCGGATGGAATGATTCCACCAGAAAAGGAACAAGTCAGACAATGACTGATTTCTATAACAGTCAGAGTAGCAGTTATGATTACAATAACTACAGAGATCTCAGCACAGCCAACAGAGCAAAAGGTTTTGACTGTTCCGGTTTCGTAGGATGGTCAGCTTATCAGGTAATGCAGAGTAAGTCCGGTGTAGGAAGCGGATATACGGTAGTTTCCGGTGAGATTGGTTCTTATTATAAGTCCATGGGCTGGGGAAGTATTCTCACTCAGGCGAATCTGGCAAGTGATGACTGGACAGTATATCCCGGAGATGTGGGATATGACAGTGGACATACATGGATCATTCTCGGACAGTGTGCTGATAAGAGTGCAGTGATCGTGCATTCTACCCCGAATGCAGGTGTTCAGATTGCAGGTACACCTACTCCGTCCGGTGGTTATTCCAGTCAGGCGATTGCACTGGCACAGAAGTATATGTCAAGATATCCGGGATATACCAAGTATGATTATCATACTTCATCTGGTAACTATATCAGAAGAGGTAATTATCTGAGATGGAATAGAAGTACGCTTTCTGATCCGGATGGATATATGAATATGACCGCAGACCAGATTCTTGCAGATCTGTTTAGCTGAGAAGTGAATAGTTAAGAAAATGGAAGCAGCTTTCGAAAGAGGAGGCTGCTTCTTTTTTTGCGTTCTGTAGTAATTCCATAAATAATGCAAACAATCCAGTCCACTATAGCGTGAAGTCCTGCTACGTTACTGTCCACTCCGTTCATAGTAACGTAGCCAAAATTCATTCCAGATTGCCTGCGGCAATGGAATTTTGGCTTGTATGTCTCGGGATAGTGGTGTGTGAACAGTAACCCTGCATCAGATATCTTTGTCCTGTGTTAAATTATTACAAACATGAAATGGAATATGTTTGAATTGTAGAAAGAAATGCGAAGAATAACAAAAAGATTAATAAATGTTACAGAAATATAAAATTTATGGTAATTAATCCTTGCGTTTTTGAGTGCGGTGTGTTAATATGTATAAGAATTAACTTAGATATTGCAAAAACATTAAGATATAGAAAGAAAATGTTACGAGGGTGAGAATTCATGAAGAAAAGAATTGTATGTCTTACATTAGCACTCCTGATGAGCGCAACACAGGTTGTTAGTGTAAGTGCTTCAAGAGAGGATGAATTGAGAGAAGAGCAGGCGATCACAAGTCAGCAGCTGGATGCTACATATTCCAGAATGGATGAGCTTGCATATGCGAAATCACAGCTTGAGAATGAGATTTCCGAACTGGATTCCAATCTTGTAAGTGTTATGGTTTCTATTGATACTCTTAAAGGAGATATCGATAATAAAGAAGTAGATATTATTAAGACAAAACAGGATCTGGCTAAGGCTCAGAAGGCGAGAGATAAGCAGTATGAGAGCATGAAGCTTCGTATTCAGGCACTGTATGAACAGGGTGGGGATGCAGCGTGGTTTCAGATGATGCTTAATTCAGAAGATTTAAGTGAACTTCTGACACGTGCTGAGAATACACAGCAGATGTATGAGCAGGACAGAAAGAATCTTGATAAATATGTGAATACTATTAATGAGGTGAATAATTTAAAGACTCAGTATGAATCTGACAAAGCAGAACTGGAAGAGATGAAGGCTTCTTATGAACAGCAGTCTTATGATCTTCAGTGCCAGATCGATCAGAAGAAATCTGAATCAGCCGATTATGAGAATGAAATTGCATATGCACAGCAGCAGGCGACAGAATATGCAAATCTGTTAGCGGAACAGACAGCTGAAATTCAGAGATTGGAAGCTGAAAGAATCGCAGCAGAAGAAGAGGCAAGACGACAGGCTGAGGAAGAGGCTGCAAGACAGGCGGCAGAAGAAGAGGCAGCAGCAAAAGCTGCAGAGCAGGAACAGGACTCCGAATCAGAAGAGGAAGAAAATGTAGAGTATGATGAAGACGGAAATGAGATTGAGAATACTGATGATGCGGATGATGAGTCTGAAGCAGATGATGGTGTAGAATATGATGAAAATGGTGATTCTGTTGACAATGCAGGAGCTTCTGATGATGTAGAGTACGATGAGTATGGCAATGTGATTGATTCTGATAATACAGTTTCACCAGATGATTATGAGAGTGAACAGTCATCTGATTCAGATAGTTCTTCATCTTCAGGTTCAGGATCAGGATCTTCTGTAGTAGACTTTGCAACACAGTTTGTTGGCAATCCATATGTATGGGGCGGTACAAGCCTTACAGGTGGAGCTGACTGTTCAGGATTTACACAGAGTGTATATGCAAACTTCGGAGTAAGTCTTCCGAGAACTTCTTATGAACAGCAGAATGCCGGTACAGAAGTATCTTATGCTGATGCACAGCCGGGCGATTTAATCTGCTACGGTGGACACGTTGCAATCTATATGGGTAATGGACGTATCGTTCATGCATCGAACTCTGTAGATGGCATTAAGATCAGTGATAACGCAGCGTACAGGACGATTGTTTCTGTAAGAAGACTGGTGTAATTAAATAAGTATAAATAATTAAATTTATAGGGGTTGAAAAGGAGTATCGCTAAGGGGGCTGATGCTCCTTTTCTTTATGTATAAGTTATCATTATTCCGCGATGTGTTTTGGCATGAATATGCCAAAATTCCGAGACATACCGCGCGAATTTATACGATTAGCATAAATTCTGTACATCGCGAAGCGTGTTGCTGTGAACGGAGTGAACCGTAACCATGTATAATATTTTACCGATTTTCAGGTGGATTTTACCTTGACATAAAATTGGATGGATAGTACAGTTTATGTAACTGAAGAGATACATATAAAATTTTAAATCTGTTTTTGGAGACATCAGTGGGAAAGAATATTCTCATGAATTATTCGGATTATAGTTGAATAGTGAAAGCGAGGAATGATAAATGGCAAATGACCATGTAGAACACATAAGAATTGTACAGGAAACAGTTGCTGGCAAGGAGATTACTTTTGCACATGTAATGGGAGGGCCGGCTCCGGTCATATACCAGAAGCTTGGACTGAATCCGCAGGTGGATTACCGTTCATCTGCAATCGGAATTATGAATATGACACCGCCTGAATCTGCAGTGATCGCATCTGATATTGCGGTAAAAAGCGGAAATGTTTATCTGGGATTTGCAGATCGATTTACAGGCACACTGATCATTACGGGAGAGATTTCCGATGTAATGTCAGCGATGACTGAGGTTGTGGATTATTTCAGAGACACTCTGGGTTATGTAGTCTGCAAGATTACCAAAAGATAGGAAGTGTTGGGATGGCAGGGATGACAACCAGAGAATTACTGGAAAAGCTTTATAACCAGGATTATGAGAAACTAAAGGGAAAAAAGCTGCGTATGACCAGGGTAAGGGTTCCGGGAAAGGAAGTGTGCCTGGCGCATGTGATCAATCCTTCACAGAGCTGTATTTATCAGAATCTTGGTCTGCATATTGGAGTCCATGAGGGAGAAGACCACACAGGAGAAGCAATCGGAATGATTC